>Ga0193706_1000521_pt1 | contig 22013 bp, 14 predicted proteins | sample U3c1metaG_FD_160130 | JGI IMG/M metagenome (GOLD analysis project Ga0193706, IMG submission 160130) | Soil microbial communities from a riparian zone of the East river system, Colorado, United States - U3c1 | ecosystem: Environmental > Terrestrial > Soil > Riparian zone | place: USA: East River... | reverse complement strand
CATCCCCTTACTTACCACTGAGGCGCTTCGCGACCTCGCGCGGAGGCCGGCCTTCTCATCCCATCTGGCTCCGTTACGACGCAGGCCCGACGTCAGGGCTTGCGTGCGAGCGGCACCGCCAGAGGCGTCTCGTCGCGTCGCAGATCGGCGATCGCGAGCTCGGTCTGGGCGTGCAGGTCGCCCTCACCATTCGCGTAGAGCGTGTAGGTTCCCGGCGGAGCGGACACGCGCGCGACCGGCGGCGAGCTCGCGCAGTCGGCATTTCCGTTCCAGACCAATCCGTCTCGCGCGCTCATCAACGAGCACGCGATCCATTTCGGCGGGGCGCCCCCTGGAGGCGGGGTGAACGCGATCGTGCGCACTCCGCAGGCCTCGAGGCTGAGCTCCAGCTCGGTGGTCTTGCCCGCCGTGATCTGGAATTCGCGCCGCACCTGCCGCACGCCTTCGCCGCTGAGCATCAGCGTGTGGGTGCCCGGTGCCAGAGGACCGCTCCACAGCTCGTCTTCCGCGATGCGCGCCACACCGCTCTCGAAGTGGGTCGTGTCGGCGATCATCGCTCGCAGGGCAACGGCCTGCCCAGCCCCCGTCAGGTGGGCGTGCACTTTCCCCGATTCGTCGAATTGAATCGTCCCCAGGTCGAGGGTCGTGCCGCCTTCGATACGGTGCTCGCCGAGGTGCTTCCACGAGTGGTCGGAGTGGCGCAACTCGAGCTTGACCGTTCCGGGGGGGATGTCCTCCGCCAGCGAGCCGCGCGCTCCACGGCTCCGGAAGCTGAGCCATTGCTTCAGCTCGACGTGCCAGACCTGCAGCTCGGCGCCGGTGAGAGGTGTGCCATCGGCGGTCGCGACTTCGGCCGTGATCCGGCCGATCGACTCCGCGCCCGGCAGGCGCAGGATCAGCGGCGCGCCGTCGGGCCACACATCATCCAGCTGCAGCAGGGGAAACCCGCTCCAGCCCCGGTCGGGCAGGACGTTCAACCGGTAGCCGTGACGAGCCAGGCCGCGGATGTCGAAGCGCCCTTCGTCATTGCTTTCGCTGCTGTGACTGGGCTCTTCGTCGCCGCCAAGCAGGGCCACGATGAGCCCGGCGCGCGGCTCACCGTGCGAGTCGAGCAACTGGCCGGAAATGTGCGGCGTGGTGACCAGCTGGATCTGCCATTCGCGCACTTCGCCAGGATCGAGGTCGAACTCGCGCGCGGCCTGACCCTCCGTCGGATGTTCCGCGACCAGTTGCACGCGCTCCGACGGGAGCCCCGCGATCTCGAAGCGCCCGTCGGGGCCCGAGTAGGCGACAACGGAGGCGAAGCTGCTCAGCGAGCCGTGGTAGACCATGCAGGTTGCCTGCGGAAGTCCGCGCACATTGAGCACCCGGCCGACGACTTTCGCTTCGCGCTCGAGGGTCACGCGGCACTGGCCGGGCAGGCCCTCGATGACTTCGACGGAGGTTTCTCGCGCGGAGAATCCGACGGCGCGCGCCTGGAGCGGCTGGAGGCCCGGGGCGAGGGCCTCGATCTCGAAGCGGCCGTGCTCGTCGGAGTGCGCGCGCTGCGGCGCCGCCTCGGGATCGGAGGATCCGCTGTCGGTGCGCACGTAGGCAGGCCGCTCCGTGCCCGCGAGGATCAGCGCATTCGCGATCGGCGCGCCGTCCACGTCCTCGACCACGCCGGTGAGCGAGCCCCCGACCTTGTCGAGCCTCAACTCCAGTTTCACGCGCTCGCCTGGCCCTCCGCGCACCGAGCGCTGCAGGCTCGGCGCATAGCCGCGCTTCACGGCAGAGAGGTAGCGGTCGGGCCCGACGCAGCGCAGATGGAAGGCGCCCTGGGCATCGCTGCGCAGCACGGCGTAGCCGCGATCGCTGCGATAGCGTTCGGAGAGTTGGATCGAGGCTCCGCCGACAGGTTGGCCGCGTGCGTCGACGACGCGTCCCTCGACTTCGACGCCCTCCGCCAGCGTGAGAGTCAGCTCGGTGATCGCTCCCGCGCGTACGCGCGTCGATCCCTGGCCACCGCGCAACAGCCACACGTGCCAGTAGCCCGGCTCGGCCTCGGTGAAGCGCGCTGCGCCATCGGTCTGCGTGACGAGCACTCTGGGGTCGTCGACTCGGCCGTTCGGCGCCATGGCGAGCACGATCTCTCCGGCCGCGGGTGTGCCGTCCGGCCAGAGCGCGTGGACAACCAGCGCGCTGGCTTCGGGAGCCGCGCTTGCCATCGGCGCGGGAACGGGAGCGAGCTCCACCGCTTCGCGAGCTGAATCCTGGCTGGAGCGTTCCGCGGACTCCGAGGGAGCGCTCGCAGGCGGCTCGATGCGTCCATCGACGGACGCGACTTCGCCCGTCGCTGACACGGAAGCCTCGGGTCTCAGCTCGTTCCAAAGCAACAGCGCTGCGATCAGCACGACAGCGGCAGCGATCAGTTTTTTCATGGCCAGCATTCCTTGGATCAGCGTGCCCGCGGACAGGGAGACCTGGGCGAGGGCTGCGTGGTCGACCAGCGCGGCACGCACGGCGCCGAGGCCGCGAGCCGGAGTGGCCACGAGTGCCAATGCTCCGGCCAGTCCCACGGGCAGGGAGCGCCGCAACAAATCCGTGCCTCGCGCAAGTTGCGAGCGCACCGTGCCGCTCGGCCGCTCGAGGGCCGCGGCGATCTCCGGCACCGTCAATCCATGGCGCAAGCGCAGCCGCAGCACGGGCCGGAAGGCCGCGGGCACGCGCTCGAGCGCGGCATCGAGCTCGGCCAGCAGCTCGACCCACTCGGCGTCGCGCGTCGGATCCGGCGCGCGGGCCTGCTCGACGCGCTGCGGGTCCGGTTGCCGCGCCGCACGCTCGCGCGCCTTCCGGGCTTCCAGCCCCAGGATGCCGACCAGCCAGGGCATGACAGCCTGGGCATGATCGAAGCTCTTCACGCGGTCGATCGCCGCCACGAAAGTCGCTTGCAGCACGTCCTCGGCCTCGGCCGTGTCGCGCGTGGCGTGCATGGCGACGCGCAGCAGGTCAGGCGCGAGCAGGTCGTAAACCTCACCCAGTGCCCGCGGATCTCCGCTGCGCGCGAAAACGCGGAACAGGCGGTCGGCTTCGGAACGCTCCTCCTTCATGACAGGAGCTCTCCCGATAACTGGCGTCGACATCTCCCGGATTCTCGCAGAACCGCCGCGTCGCATCAGGCTTGCGGGCGAATCGCCGCGCGTTCCCGCATGGCGGTACCAGGAATGCAGGTTAGGCTCGGGCCGCCTCGATTCGTTCGCCCCCAGCCCCACAACGCCGATCGACATCCCGGAAGGGCAAGCCCCCATGCACTTCGATTCCAACTGCCACCGTCTCTTCAAGCGCACCGCCGCTCTTCTGCTCGGACTTGGCGCCCTGCTCGGCGCCGCGACCAACGCTTCCGCCCAGGACACGCCGCCGTCGATCGACCTCCCGATGGTCTACGACTCCGGCTGGGCGTCGAACGAGACTCCGAACGAGAAGATCGTGATCGCCTTCCCGGTCAGCGTGGCCAACGCGGGCTGGCTGCGCCTGCATTTCTCGTCGGTCGAGCTAGCGGGAGATCCGGACAATGCATCCGGCTCGATCCTGCGCATCACCTCGCTCTACGACGCGGACTCGCAGACGATGAACGCGACGCACGTTGCGCAGTGGCGCAACACGAGCTGTTACCTCAACGGCGGCGATCTGCTCGTCGAAGTCGTCGCTCAGCCGTGGACCGGCAGGAATCGCGTCGTGCTCGAGACTGTGACGAAAGGATTGTTCGTCGGGGGTGACACGATCTGCGGACCGACCGACGATCGCATCCTTTCCACCGACGGCCGAGCTGCGCGCCTGCTGCCGATCGGTTGCACGGGTTGGATGATCGACGACTGCCGCACCTGCCTGCTCACCGCCGGCCACTGCGGGAACTCCAATCTGCAGACGGTGCAGTTCAACGTGCCCCTGTCGAACTCCAACGGCAGCCTGGTGCACCCGCCGGCGACCGAGCAGTACGCCGTCGACGTGTCTTCGTTGATCACCAATGGCGGCCAGGGTGTGGGCAACGACTGGAGCTACTTCGGCTGCTTCCCCAACTCGAACACCGGGTTGACGCCCTTCGGCAAGCAGCTCGTGCGCTACCACTTCGCGCTGCCGCCGGTCTTCAACGCGGCGCAGGGCATTCGCATCACCGGCTACGGCACCGACTCGGGCACGTCCAACCAGGTGCAGCAGACGCACTCGGGCCCGTGGACGACGCTCAATGGGACGACGATCCAGTACAAGACCGACACGACGGGCGGGAACTCCGGATCGCCGGTGATCCACGAGCAGAACGGCGAAGCGATCGGGATCCACACGCACGGCGGCTGCCAGTCCAACGGCGGTGGGCAGAATTCCGGCACGGCGTCGAATCACCCGAGCCTCCAGGCCGCGCTGGCTGCCCCGCACGGCGTGTGCATCGGCAGCGGCCCTTGCGGCGCGGTCGGCAACAATTACTGCGTCACTGGCCCCTTGTTCTCGGTGATTTCCGCCACGGGCTCGGCGAGCGTGGCGGCCAACGATCTCGTGCTGCACGCGAACAAGATTCCGGTCAACAATCCGGGGCTGTTCCTGTATTCACTCGCGAAGCAGAACGTCGTGCTCTCCGGGAGCACCGGTCGCCTGTGCGTCGGAGGCGGCGCGCCGATCGTTCGCCTGCCGGGACTCAGCTCCGGAGCGGGCACGACGTTCACCTTGAACCTCGACAACACCAGCGTGCCAGCCGCGGGGGTCATCTCCGCGGGCTCGATCTACAACTTCCAGGCCTGGTTCCGCACCTCGCCGGGCTCGAGCGAGACGTCGAACGGCTTGACGATCGCTTTCCTGCCCTGATTCGAAGCGTCACTTCGACGGACGCGGCCGCTCGCACAACTCGGGGGCGGCCGCGCTCCATTCGGGGAAGTGGAAATTGAATCCCGCGGCGAGCAGGCGACCCGGGATCACGCGCCGACTCTTGAGGACCAGCTCGGTCTCGGTGCGCAGGAGGAAGGTGCCGATGGCGAGCATCCACTCCGAGGCCGGCAAGCCGATCGGCACGCCGGCAGCGCGCCGCAGCTCGCGCATGAAGTCGGTGTAGGGCAGGGGATTCGGGCTGGCGAGGTTGACTGGGCCGGCGAGATCGTCGCGAGCGATCAGGAAGTCCACGGCCTCGATGAAATCGCGCTCGTGGATCCAGGACACGAACTGTCGTCCGCTGCCCGCCCGGCCGCCGAGACCGAGGCGTACGAGCTTGAGCAGCACGTCGAAGATGGAGCCGCGGTCGGGATGCATCACCATTGCCGAGCGCATCAGGACTTTGCGTGTCGCGGGTGTGATCGATTCGTTCGCGGCGCTCTCCCAGGCTTTCGCGACGGCGATCGAGAAGCGCCAGGTTTCCGGGACGCCCTGCTCCTCGCCGCCGATGATTCCGCTCGCCTCGTCGTTCGGCGCGTCGAAGCGATGGGCGTAGATCGTCGCGGTGCTCGACTGCAACCACACGCGCGGCGGCCTGGCCGCGGATTGGATGGCGCGGCCGACGGCGCGCGTCGAATCGACACGCGAATCGAGGATCAACTGGCGGTTCTTCGCGGTGTAGCGGCAGTCGACGCTGCGGCCGGCGAGATTGATCACGACGTCGGCGCCGTCGATCTCGCTCGACCAGGGGCCAGGATTCTTCGCGTCCCACGCGACGTGGCGAACCGGGCCCGTGGTCGGCGAGCGCGAGAGCACGACGACTTCGTGGCCCGCCGCCGCGAAATGCCTCGCGAGCACCGAGCCGACATGTCCCGAGCCGCCTGGCAAAACGATTTTCATGTCGAAGGAGTGTACGGAGTCAGGTGAATTCGTCCGGAGTCGTGATGGCATCCCGGCGCGGCGAAAGCGGCGCCGGGATGCCATCACGACTCCGGACGAATTCACCTGACTCCGTACACTGCGCTGGATGTCCGACCGAAGCGCGCCGCCATGGTGGTTCCTTTTGTGCCTGCCGCCCCTCGCGTTCGCGCTGGTTTTCACGGCCTTCTCACCCGCTCTCGACGCCGAATTCCTCGAGTGGGAGGACGTGCAAGGCATCGCCCAGAACCAGGAGCTGCGCCAGGAGGTACTCGCGGGGCTCGAGTGGCGATTCACGACGACGCTCATGGGGCACTACCAGCCATTGAGCTGGTGGTCGCTTTCGCTCGACATCGCCGGCGCGCCGGACGGCGAGCTCGGACCCGAGCAGGCGGCGCGTTTCCATCGCACGAATCTCCTGCTGCACGCGCTCGCGGCGATCGCGTTCGGACTTCTCGCGGAGCGTCTGCTGCGCGCGGCATTCGCGGGCCCGAGCTCGAGTGGTACGTGCACGAGCGTCCTGACGATCAGCAAGGCCTGCGCGCTCTCGCCGAAGCGCGCTCGCGCAGTGAGCGCTGAGCTCAGTGCTTCTCGACGAATGCCGCGTCGTCAGGATTCGCGCCGGAGCGCAGATAAGCGATCAGATCGATCAGCTCCTGCTCCTCGAACGAATCGAGCACGCCGGAGGGCATGCGCGAGAGCTTGTACGGCCGGATCGTGACGATGTCCGCGGCCGCGACTTCGATCGGGTGCTTCGAGTCGATCTGCCACACGCGCACGTCACCATTGGGACGGCGCTCGAGTCGGCCGGCGAAGAGCTCGTCGGACTTCGTGATGACTTCCGTGTCCTGGTATTGATCCGAAATCGTCTTCGACGGCTCGATCAGCGCTTCGAGCAGGTCGCGGTCGCCGAACCGGTTGCCCGCGCCGGTGAGATCCGGCCCGCTGCCGCCGCCCTCGCCCGCGATGCGATGGCAGTCGTAGCAGCGCGCTTCGCGGTAGATCTTGCGTCCCTGGTCGAAGTCGCGATCGTGGCGCGCGCTCGGCGCGGCAGGGAGCAGGTCCTCGACGGTCCAGTGGCGCACGAGCGTCCGCGGCGTCGCGTCCGCGCTGGCCTCCACGGCGCGAGGCTTGTCGACGATGTCGGCGAGCAGGCGGCGCTCTTCGTCGTTCAAGTTCATCGTCGCGTCGTCGCGCAGATCGTCGAGGTACTTCGTGAAGCTCAATCCGCCGGACCATCCAGCCGCGGTCTCGTTCATCCAGCGGAAGAAGCGGGCGCGCTCTTCGAGGGTCCAGTGCGTCTTGAGGTTGCGCAGCGACCAGGCGAAGGCGATCTGATCGGCGGGAGTCTTCGCGGAGTCGATCAGCGCGAGTGTTTTCGCGACGACATTCGGCGATTCGAGATAGACGAGCAGCTGGCACAGCTCGCGATTGGCGAAGTTGCTTTTGCCCGGATAGAGAACGTCGAGACGCGCAATGATCTTTCCCAGGCGCGCCGGCTCCGGCTTGCCCATGCGGATGAAAATGAGCTCCAGCGCACGCAGTGAAGCAAGCGTGTGCTCTTCATCCATCGTCTCCAGCGGGAGCGCGTCAAATCGACTCAGCGCGACCTCGAGCGGCACCGCGGACGTGCGTGCGATCGCGATCAAGGCTTCGATCGAAGACCACGGCCGCGTCTCCTCCAGAGCTTTTTGGGTCCAGCTCTTCTTGGGACTCTTCTCGATGACCGCACGCGCGGTGTAGCGCAGGAATCGATCCTTGGAACCAAGCGCGTTGAAGGGATACCCCAAGGGATCATTCGAAAATCCCCCGCTGACCTCGGGCGGATCGGACGGGTAGCCCAGCTCTCTTGCCAGGACGCATCGCCCGAACGCGTCCGGGAAATCGCCTCCGGTCGGTTTCTCCGGTTTCGCAAGCAGCGACTTGCCCGAGACCCGATACAGCGCCGATTGCGTGCGCCGGCCGCCGACGAGGAAATACAGCGCTCCATCCGGGCCGAATTCCATGTCGGTCACGGGCAAGGGCTTGCCTTCGACAAGTGTCTCGAAGCTCCCCGTGTACGACGCACCGGACTTGTTCAGCGCGACCGAAATGATCTTCCCGTACGCCCAATCGCCGACGAGCAAACGACCTCCGCCCGGCGTCGCGAACGGCGAACTCCGCGGCACGAAACACATCCCCGTCGGCGACGACGCGCCGATGTCGACGACTCCCGGCAGGCTGTCCGGGTAATACTCCGGCCAGCGCCACGAGCCCGTCCTCCAACCGTAATCGCCGCCCGGCACGACATGTTGGATCATCGTCGGCCGATACCACGGCAGACCCATGTCCCATTCCATGTCCGAATCGAACGTGAATGCCTCGCCCTCCGCATCGAAGGCCATGTCATAGGTGTTGCGGAAGCCGCAAGCGAAGAGCTCCCACTCCTTCCCATCGCGGTCCGTCCTGCAGATCCACCCGCCCGGCGCCGTGATGCCGACCGCGTGCCCATTCGGATCGGCGTGCTGCGGAAGCAATTGATCCTCGCCCCAGTTCTGCGGCACGAACGAGCGCGTCAGCGGCTCCGGCGGTTTCGTGTGATTCCCGCCGACGACGAACAGCGACTTTCCATCCGGTGAAAGCACGACCGCGTGCGGACCATGCTCTCCATTGCCGTCGAACTTGCGCAACAGCTCCGGCGCTTCGAACCTGTCGTCCGTCGCACGATGCTTCGCACGCCACAGACCCGGCTCGTAGCCCTCGCCTTCGAGCGACACGACGATGTAGAGCGCGTCGAAGGCGTAGCAAAGACCCTGCGCCTTCCCGAGCGGAACGTCGAGCTGCTCGACCGTCTTCAACGCGCCCTTCTCGAGCGTCACGCGGTACGGCGGTCCATACTGATCGCACGCGATGATGCGTCCGCGGTCGTCGAAGCACATCGAGACCCACGATCCCTGGGAGCGACGCGGCACGGTGTAGATCAATTCCGCCTTGAAGCCCTCTGGCACCTTCAACTCCTCCGCCGCGAGCGCCTGGAACGGCACGTAAGGCACGGCCTGCGGCAGATTTCCCCACGGGCGGACGCCGAGCGCGCCGACGCTGACCGCATTGTTCCAGGCACTGTGCTCCACCGCGCCAGACTTCGATGCATCTCCCACCGGCCCAGCAGCAAGCCAACTCGTGTCGCTGACGATCTTCTGCCGCGTGCCGTCCGCGAGCTCGATCTCCAGCGCGCACTGGACTGCTCCCGGCCCGCCGTCGTTGTGCGCATGGATCGTGATCACGTTGTCGCCGGCATGCAGCTGCTTCGCGACATCGACCCACACCGGCTGCTCCCATTGCTCGTGATCGATCACGGGCGCGGCGTTGACGAACACTTCGAACTGATTGTCAGCGCACCCGCTGAATTTCGCGGACTTCGCGGCGGCGGTGAGCACGAAGCGCTTCTCGAAGAACGCCTCCTTGTCCTTCGACGAATCAGCGCGCGGCCAGATCCACTTCGGCTTTCCCGCGTCGTCGACAGGCGGCGCAACCGCCGCAGGACTCGCGGGACTCGCGGGATACTCGGTCAACTCGATCTTCTTGTAACGCACCTCCATCGGCGGACCTTGGTGCAACTGGAACGCGAGGATGCCCTTCGCCGCAAAGTACTGCGGATCGAAGTCCTCGACGCTGCTCATCAAGATGCCGTTGAGCGAAATCGTGATCGCCGGACCGCGCGCGACGATCGTGTAGTGATTCCACTCGCGAGGCCGCAGGCTCTCGAGAAGCTTCACCTCGTCGGCGACTTTCGTGACCTTGCTCGTCCCGTCCGCTTCGAAGCGCACCGACTGCCCACGCCGCGCGCACACGCCTCGGCCTTCCTGCTCGTACAAGCAACCCGACCAGTTGGGACCATCCTCGAGATCCGCCTGGTACCCGCCGACCTGAAAACCCCCGAGGTCGCGGCTGCGAAACTGCACGCCGGAGTTGCCGCCGATCAACTTGAAGTCGAGCTCGAGCTTGAAGTTCGCGACCTCTCCGGCGCGCCAGATGAGCCAGGTCGAATGGGACAGCGGATGCTGCGGCGTCGAGCGCCCGACGAGCTCGCCGTTCTCGACCGTCCAGAAATCCGATTCACCGACGAATCCATCGAGCGATTTTCCGTCGAAGATCGCGCGCGGCTCCTGCGCGAAAACAGTCGGAGCGAAAGCCGTCAAGAGCAGCGCGAGCGGTTGAATTGCATGGAGCATCGAAGCCACTAGAACCCACGCTCCCCCGACTGGCAAGTCGGGCAGGCGCGGGCCGCCATGCGTTGCGGAATCGCAAGCACTGGTTACCATCGACGCAGTCGCGCTGCTGCAGGTCACTGACTTCACAATCTCTGGAGGCGGATCGATGAGCTCATTTTCATCCATGGTTCGATTCCAAGCGGTCGCATTCCCGAACTGCGCAGCGACTTCCGTTGCCCCTGCGCGACGCGCGATTGGCCTGGCGATCGCGACCTCCATGTCGCTGCTCGCGAGCTCGACGCCGAGTCTGGCGCAGGAAGAGCTCGCCGTCTGGGGTCAGCAGGTGGGCGACAGTTCCTGGCAACACGAGCAATTCGTCGAAATTGCCGCAGGTGGCTTTCACACCCTTGCCCGCCGGAGCGACGGTTCGCTCCGCGGCTGGGGATCGACTTCAGGGGTGCCTGCCGCGCCGCCTGGTCTCACCTACACGGCCGTAGCGGCCAGTTCAAACCACAGCGTGGCGTTGCTGAGCGACGCGTCCGTGGTCGCGTGGGGCGCCAATAACAATGGCCAATGCAATGTGCCTCCGCCGCCGGCCGGATGCACGTACACCGGCGTGGCGGCGGGCGGCGGCTTCGTCTGGGACTGGATCACGAACAGCTACCTTTCGATGTCGCACACTGTGGCGCTGTGCAGTGACGGGTCGATCGTCGCCTGGGGCGACAACTCCCACCGCCAATGCAATGTTCCGCTCCTGCCGGCGGGCGTCACCTACCTTCGGGTAGCGACACACAGCCTGAGCCTCAGCAGTGTGGCCGTGCGAAGCGATGGAGTGATCGAGCTCTGGGGGGACGGGCCACCGACCGCGCTATCAGCTCCGCCCGGAGTCCAGTACGTCGCAGCAGCGCAGGGTCGCGCGCACGTGCTTGCGCTGCGAAGCGACGGTCTGATCGATGCCTTCGGTTACAACCTGGACGGCCAGTGCAATGTGCCTGCGCTGCCCGCCGGCCTGACCTACCTTTCCGTTTCCGCTGGAGAATTTCACTCCGCCGCCGTGCGGAGCGACGGGATGCTTCTAGCCTGGGGAGCGAACACGAACGGTCAATGCAACGTCCCCGCGCTGGCAGCAGGGCTGAGCTATGCCGCGGTTTCCTGCGGTGATCAGTTCACCTATGCGATCCGCAGCGACGGCAGGCCCGTGGGCTGGGGCTACGCGATGTACGGCATGTTGAACGTTCCCGGGTTGCCGCCAGGCCAGAGCTATGTCGACGTCGCAGTCGGCAGCATGAGTTATCAGGTGGGCATGGCTCTGGCGACGCGCACCGACGGCGCGGTGGTGAGCTGGTCGTGCTCCGGCGGCCTGTGCGGACCTCCCGCGCTCCCAGCGGGGATGACCTACGTCGACATCTCGATCGGGTTGGCCAACCACGCGGCGGCTGTGCGCAGCGATGGTGCGCTTTTCGCTTGGGGCGACAATCATTACGGTCAATGCAACGTGCCCGCCCTTCCCCCCGGGATCGGTTACGTCAAAGTCGCCTGTGGTACATCCCACACCATTGCACTCCGCACTGACGGCGTGGCCCTGGCCTGGGGGAACAACGCCCAGGGTGAACTCAACGTTCCGCCGCTAGCGCCTGGAATGTCCGTCGTAGCCGTGGCGGCGGGCGAGGAAATAAGCGCAGCGATCCGCAGCGATGGCGCGCTCCTCGTGTGGGGAAGCAATTACTACGGACAATGCAACGTGCCCGCGTTCCCGGCTGGTCTCACGTGCGTAGAGATCGCCATGGCTTGGCATTGCATCGCACGACTGAGCGATGGATCGGCCCTGGGCTGGGGCTCCCATAACTGGGGTCAATGCAACGTTCCCGCGTTGCCCCCTGGAACGACCTACACGGCGGTGGCGGCCGGGTTCATCCACTCCGCGGCGATTCGCAGCGACGGAACGATCGTGGCTTGGGGCAGCAACATCTATCACCAGTGCGAGGTCCCGCCGCTGCCACCCGGTCGCCAATACGTTCAGCTTTCGGCCGGAAACTGGGTCACCGCCGCGAGGCACGCACCGCGTTGCCTGGCTTCCACTTACTGCACGTCGAAAGTCAACTCGATCGGCTGCCTCCCCTCGATCCACGCGAGCGGTGTCCCGAGCGCGAGCGCATCCAGCGGATTCACCGTCTCGACGAGCAACGTGCTCAACAACAAACCAGGCCTCTTCATCTACACGGACTCCGGCCGCGCCGCAGTGCCCTTCGCCGGCGGAACGTTGTGCCTCCACGGACCGGTGCGGCGCACGATCGGATTGAATTCTGGAGGAAACGCGCCTCCGAACGACTGCTCGGGCGTGTACTCGCTGGACCTGAATGCCTTCGCGGCCGGCGCTCTCGGCGGCAATCCCGCGCCGTTCCTGCGCGTCCCGAGCACGGTCGTCGAGCTTCAAACCTGGGGTCGCGACAACGGCTTCGCGCCACCGAACAACGCGACGCTGTCCGATGCGTTGGAATTCGTGATCTGTCTTTGAGTCTGGCAGAAGTCGCTGGATCCTAGCGTGTATGACGAGACTCCAGCTGCAGCAGAAGCTCCTGTCCTTCGGCGACGACTACACTGTGAAAGACGAGTCGGGGCGCGAGCGCTACTTCGTCGACGGCAAGGTCTTCACGCTGCGCGACATGCTGGAGATCCAGGACACGCAAGGCCACCAGCTTGCGCGCATCACGCGCCGCATCCTGGCCTGGGGACCGACGTATGAGATCACTCGCGATGGCGAGACGATCGCGGTCGTGCAGAAGCGGTTGTTCACGTTCTTCCACTGCCGCTTCACGGTCGACGTGCCGGGGCCGGACGATCTCGAGGCGAAGGGCGACTTCTTCGAGTACGAATACGAGTTCGAGCGTCAGGGACGGAGCGTGGCGAGGGTATCGAAGCGCTTCTTCGCGTTTCGCGACACCTATGGTCTCGAGTTCGACGACGGCGAGGATCCGGTTCTGCTCCTCGCGGCAGCGGTCGTCATCGACCAGTGCTGTCACGAGAAGCGCTGAATGAAGTCAAGGCGCGTTCTGTTCGCCGCAAGCCTGCTCGCGATCCTCACCATGGTCTTCCTCTGGCTGGGCGCGCAGGCTCTCCCTGCTCCGCAAGAGAAGTTCACGCCGAAGCATCCCGGACGATTCGATCGCGAGGAGTGGATCTGGCTCGCGGGAGAGAACCGCCCGATCGAAGCTCGACGCACGATGGTCGACGATCTGACGGCGAAATACCTTCGCCCAGGGCTGACGCATCTCGAGGTCGTTCAGCTGCTCGGCCCACCCGACTGGAACGATTCGGCCAAGTGCCTCTACACGATCGACGAGCACTTTCCGGCGGCTGCCGATCAGTACACCTCGTTCGCATCCCTCGAGCTCGACTTCGACACAGCCGGCACGCTCCAATCGTTCCAGCTCGTCGAGAACTGAGGCGCGCGACTCTCCGTGATCCGCGCCGCGCTCAAGCCATGATCTCGGGCACGACTTTCCCGAAGACGTCGGTGAGCCGGTAGTAGCGACCCTGGAAGAAGTACACGAGCTGCTCGTGATCGATTCCGAGCAGCCGGAGCAGCGTCGCGTGGAGATCGTGCACGTCCACCGCTCCCTCGACGATGTTGTACCCGTGTTCATCCGTAGCTCCGTGCACGTGACCGGCCTTGATGCCGCCGCCCGCGAGCCAGATCGAGAAGCAGCGCGGATGGTGGTCGCGCCCGTAATCCGTCGGCGTCATCTTCCCCTGGCAATAGGCCGTGCGACCGAACTCGCCGCCCCACACCACCAGAGTGTCCTCGAGCAAACCGAGCCGCTTCAGATCCGCGACCAGCGCCGCGGAAGCCTGGTCTGTCTGCTTGCATTGATTCGTGATGCCCGCGGGCAGACCGCCATGCTGATCCCAGCCCTGATGGAAAAGCTGCACGCTGCGCACGCCGCGCTCGAGCAATCGGCGCGCGAGCAGGCAATTGGCCGCATAGGTCCCAGGCGTGCGCGCTGACTCGCCGTAGAGCTCGAACACTTCGTCGGTCTCCTTCGAAACGTCGACCGCTTCCGGCACGCTGCTCTGCATGCGAAATGCCATCTCGCCCTGCGCGGTGCGCGCGTCGACCTCGGGATCGTTCGTCGCGGCGCGTTGATCGTCGTTGAGCTTGCGCAGCGCGTCGAGCATCGAGCGCCGCGCTCGCGCGGAAATTCCGGCCGGGTTCGTCAAGTACAGGACGGGCTCGGCGCCGGCGCGAAATTGCACACCCTGGTGCTCGCTGGGTAGGAAGCCCGAGCCCCACAGTCGCGAGTAGAGCGGCTGATCGCGCGAAGCGTCCTTCGAGACGAGCACGATGAAGGCCGGCAGGTTGGGATTGAGGCTCGGCAAGCCGTACGAGAGCCACGCGCCGAGCGACGGTCTTCCCGGTTGATCGTGGCCGGTGCACAGGAACGTGATCGCGGGATCGTGGTTGATCGCGTCGGTGTGCATCGATCGAACGACGCAGATTTCGTCGACGATCTTCGAGGTGTGCGGCAGGAGGTCGCTGACCCAGGTGCCGTTCGCTCCATATTGCCTGAAATCGGTGAACGAGCCGGCGAGCGGGAGGATCGCCTGGTTCGCGCTCATCCCGGTCAGTCGCTGTCCCTGGCGCACGGAATCGGGAAGCGGTTTGCCGTTGTTCTCGCGCAGCAGCGGCTTGGGGTCGAAGGTCTCGAACTGCGACGGTCCGCCGGCTTGGAACAGGTACACGAGGCGTTTCGCCCTGGCGCGAAAGCTCGGGCTCGGGGCCGTTTGCGCAGCGCGAGCGCCGAGCGCGAGACCGCCGATTCCGAGCGCGGAGGCCCCGAGGAACTTGCGGCGGCTGAAAGGGGCGTCGTTCATCGGATCGTGACCACCGCGTCGGAGGCGATCAGAGTGGAGCACACCAGCGTGAGAGCGGCGAGAGCTGGATCGGCGATCTCGCTCGCGGTCACGGCCTTGGCGGCATCCGCATCGATCGAAAAAGCAGCGAGCTGCTCGTCGAACAGTGCGCGCAAGACAGTCGCTTCGGCTTCGCGTGGCTCGCGAGCCGTGAGCAGCGCAAAAGCACGCGCGATGCGGGCATCGACGTCGCTCCCTTCGCCATTCACGCGCGCCGCCAGGAGCCGCGCGCATTCGAAGAACACCGGATCATCGAGCAGAGCAAGCTGCTGCAGCGGCGTGTTCGTCGGCTGCCTGCGCGCAAGGCACTTCTCGCCGCTGCCGGAGTCGAAGAGCAGCATGTTCGGCGGCGGCGCGGTGCGCTTCTTGAATGTGTAGAGGCTGCGCCGGTGCGCGTCGGGACCGGTGTCCGGCGTGTACGAGCCAGTCGCACCCGCATCTTCCCAGAGTCCAGCGGGCTGCCACGGCTTCGCGCTCGGCCCACCGACTTTCTCGAACAAGAGTCCCGACGCGGCGAGGGCATTGTCGCGCAGCATCTCGGCGCTCGCGCGAATCGCTGGCCCGCGCGAGAGCAACGCGTTCGCCGGATCCTTCTCCCGCTTCTCGTCCGTCGCCGCGGAAGCCTGACAGAATGTCGACGAGAGCACGATGCGCTTCAGCATCGCCTTGACCTTCCACCCGCCCTTCACGAAATCCGCGGCGAGCGTGTCGAGCAGCTCGGGATGGCTCGGGCTCTCGCCTTGCAACCCATAGTTTTCCTGCGTGAGGACCAGCCCGCGGCCGAAACACTGTGCCCAGAGTCGATTGACTTCGACGCGCGCGACCAGCGGGTTCTTCGCGTCGGTCATCCAGCTCGCCAGTCCGAGCCGATTCTTCGGCCAGGCCGGATCGAAGGGCAGGATCGCGTCGATCGCGCGATCCGCGTGGACCTCGCGCGTCCGATCGGGTTGGTCGTATGCACCGCGCTCGAGCACGAAGAAGTCGCGCGGGTAGCGCGTCTCTTCCATCACCATGATCTCGCGCGTGCCGTCGAGCAGGTCCTGGTGCGCCGCTCGCGCGTCGCGCAAGCGTTTCGCGCTGGCGCGGCAGGCGTCGTCGACGTTGCGAGTGAAAAAGTCCTCGAGACCATCGCTCGATGGCGCACCAGAGCCGGCCGCGTTCAGCTCACGGATCTCGGGAGCACTCAGCGCCCGATCGAAGATGCTCAAGTCATCGACAGCGCCGCCTTTGAATCCGAGATCGCGGTCGCGGAAGCCGACCTGGAAAATGCGCGACGTCGCGACGCCGTCGAGGTGATCGCGCAGGATTTCTGTGTTCGCTTCCACGCCATCCAGATAAATGCGCAAGCCCGCCGCGCGCGACGATCCGTCGTACGTGACAGCGAGCTGGACCCACTGTCCGATCGGAAAGGCCTCTCGCGTGCGAATCGCAGCCGCCGAGCCTGGCCAGAGGTGGATGACCTGCCACTCGAGCCGCCCGTCTTCGAGCATCACTTGATAGCCCTGCTGATCCGATTCGATCGTGAACGGCGCGGTGTGCAACACCGTCGCGCGCTGCTTGACGTCCGGGCAGCGCATCCAGAATACGAGGCTGTACGGATCGCAGCGACGAAAAGCCGGAACGTCGGCAAAGGCCGGCCCGCTGTCGCCATCGAGCGCCGTCGCTTTCCCCTTCGGGCCATCGATGCCGCCGTCGAAATCGATGTGCTTGATCGGCGGCGCGATTTCGATCGCGTGCGGCAATGATGACCATTCAACGAAAGCCACGTGCCGATCGCGCAACGTCGCCGCATGATCCGCTTCGGCCTGCGCAAGTGCCTTCTCGAGCCGCGCAAGCTCGGCTTCCTGCTCCGGGGTCGGCAAACGCAAGGTCGGCGGCGAAGTCGCGCGATGCGAGTACGAGTACGTTCCCGACTCGTCGATCGCTCCGAAGAACGCGCCGAGCGAATAGTAATCGCGCTGCGGAATCGGATCGTACTTGTGATCGTGGCAGCGCGCGCACTCGACCGTGAGCCCGAGAAATGCCGTGCTCGCCGTCGCGATGCGATCCGAGACGTACTCGCGCCGGAATTCCTCGTCGATCGAGCCGCCTTCGTTCGTCTGACGATGCAGACGATTGAAAGCCGTCGCGAGCTTCTGCTCGCGGGTCGCCCCTGGCATCAAGTCGCCAGCGAGCTGCTCGCGCACGAACTCGTCATACGGAAGATCGCGATTGAACGCCGCGATCACCCAATCGCGCCACGGCCATGTCTCGCAATCCCAATCCGATTGATATCCGAACGTGTCCGCGTAGCGCGCCACGTCGAGCCAATCGACCGCCAGGCGCTCGCCGAAACGTGGCGATGCGAGCAGGCGATCGACTTGCTTCTCGTACGCGCCGGGCGACGCGTCCGCAGCGAAGGCGCGTGTTTCCTCCGGCGTCGGCGGCAAGCCTGTCAATGCGAGTGACACGCGCCGCAGCAACGTCGCGGGATCCGCGCGCGGATTCGGAGCGAGCCCTTCGCTCGCGAGGCGTGTGAAAACGAATCGATCGATCGGCTCCGCGTTCCAGCGCTCGTCCCGAACGTTCGGCGGCACTTCTGGCTTCGGCACGACAAATGCCCAATGCGGCGCATACTCCGCGCCCTGCTCGATCCACGCGCGCAACGTGGACTTCTGCGCATCGGTAAGCGCCCGATTCAGCGAAGGCGGTGGCATCGCCTCGTCGAGATCGTCGGACGCGATACGCTTCCACGCCTCGCTCGCCTCGAGATCGCCCGGCACGATCGCTCGCAGACCATCGCGCAGCGTCGCGCGCGATCCCTCCTGCGTGTCGAGCCTCAATCCGCGCTTGCGTGGCGCAGCGTCCGGCCCATGACAGCGAAAGCAACGGTCGGCGAGGATCGGCCGCACATCGCGATTGAAATCGACCGAGGTCGCGTGCGGGGCGGGAACGATCTTCGCCGCTTGCGGATCAACCGACTTGACTCCCTCGCTCGCAACCAAGACGGCGACCGCGAACAGGCCAAGCGCTGAAAAACCCGCAATCAGCTGACGCACGATCGACATCGAATTGCGAGCCTATCAGCCCGCGCCGCCGAGTGGGGCATCCATCGAGCGGCATCGAGCGCAAGCAAGCGGGCCGTCCAGCGATCGGATCGACAGGCTTCGCCCACGGGTGTCGCGGCGAAAGACCAGCGAGCGCTCGCGCTCTTCGATGCAGGTCCTTCTCACCCGCGCAGAAGGCACCCGCGCCACGATTGTGTCCGTCCGCTTGTCGTAGAGGGACCGCTGTGGCGTACTAGCCTGACCATGACCGACCTACTGACCAGCCTCAAGCAGCATTCCATCGTGGTCGCCGACACCGGCGACTTCGCCTCGATCCGCAAATACCAACCGCGCGACGCGACGACGAATCCGAGCCTGATCCTCAAGGCCGCGACGATGCCCGAGTACGCGTCGCTGGTCGAAAAGACCGTGGCGGACGCGCGCAAATCCGGACGCGGCGCTGCGGAAGCTCTGAGCGCTGCGATGGACGGCCTGTCGGTCGGCTTCGGCACTGAGATCTTGAAGATCGTGCCCAATCGCGTCTCGACGGAAGTCGACGCGCGCCTGAGCTTCGACACCGCCGCGTCCGTCGCCAAGGCGCGGCAATTGATTGCGCTCTACGCCGCCGCCGCAATTCCCAAGGAGCGCATCCTGATCAAGCTCGCCGCGACCTGGGAAGGCATCGAAGCCGCGCGCCAGCTCAAGGCCGACGGCATCCGCTGCAATCTCACGCTGCTCTTCAGCTTCGCCCAGGCCGTCGCCTGCGCCGAAGCCGGCGTGCAACTTGTCTCGCCCTTCGTCGGCCGGATTCTCGACTGGTACAAGAAATCGACCGGCACGGCGTCCTACGCGGCGACCGAAGATCCCGGCGTCGTGTCGGTGACGAAGATCTACAACTACTACAAGAAATACGGCCACGCGACCGAGGTCATGGGCGCGTCCTTCCGAAACAGCGAGGAGATCCTCGAGCTCGCGGGTTGCGATCTCTTGACGATCAGTCCGCAGCTCCTCGAAGAGCTGCAGAAGAAGGAAGGCACGGTCGTGCGCAAGCTTTCGCCGGAGACGGCGAAGACGACGAAGCTCGAGAAGCTGAAGCTCGACGAGAAGTCATTCCGCTGGCTGCACAACGAGGACCAGATGGCGACCGAGAAGCTCAGCGAGGGGATCCGCGTCTTCGCGGCCGATTGCGTGAAGCTCGAAAAATTCCTCGAGCAGAAGTTGAACGTGCTGCAGAAGGTGTGAAGCGGGGTGGATGCGGTTCGATTGCCGCCGACGGGCTCGACCGCTGTCTCCTTCGGGGTCGGCGCGATTGCCATTGTTGGGGCAGTGGGGATCTTTGCGCTGATCGGCTTCCTGGGATTCTCGCCCATCGCGGCTCGCGAGGATCTGCCGGAAGTGAAGACTCGAGCTCGGCCATTGATCCGTGCAATCGACCGCTTCATCGCAAGTGAGGGGCGGCCTCCAGCGAGTCTCGACGAGCTGTTGCCGAATTATCTGGACCAAATCCCGACGCCACTCTCAGCTGCTCGCCCCCACTTCTCCTATTTCAAGTCGCCCGAAGCACGCCTGGAGGCTGGCTGTTGGGAATTGGTGGTGTGGTGCGGGGGCGGGTTGGATCTCGATTCCAACGAACAGCTCCTGTTTCAATCGAAGGGTCGCAGTTGGCGCTACTGTCCAAAGTGATCGATCGTCGTTGTTCGATGCTCGCCGTAAGCCTTCGCTTAGCCTCCACTCGGCGCGAACCGGCTTGTGAATGAGTGGCAGCACCCGCGGACATTCGCTCACTTTCGCGGAGCGGGAGTATGCTGATCTGGTGAGCCCAACTGAGGGTGGCGCGGTGATGGAGTCGAGGACCTTGCCGGCGGAACAGGCGCCGACGGGCCCCTCCACGGCCACGTTCGTGTTGTGGGTGGCAGTCATGGTCGCCGGCTTTCTAGGCGCAATCATCCCTGCAGTGGTCGAAGCCTCCAAGTTCGCGAACGGGTACTACTACGGGAACGACTACCCGATCCCCGCGTTTCTCTCGACGATCCTGCTCGCCGCATTCCTCGTGTTGTTTGCATTGGCGAATGCGCTCTTTCGCCTTGGAGTGCGCTGGCGCAACCTGTTCCTGGCTCTGGGCATCCAGTTGCTCTGCTGGACTGCTGGGCAGGCAATCGTCAACGGCACATTCAAGAGCATTGTCGAAGGTTCCGTTGCGCGCGCTCAACGTGTCGTCGACGCGATCCATGATTACGAGACGGAGCATGGCTGCGCGCCTTCGACATTGAATGATCTTGTACCCCGATATTTTCCGAGCGATCCGAGCTGGGTCCACGAAGGAACGACACTCGGGTACTACATCACGTCGACAACGCGGCCGATTCCCGTCGGCGAGTGGGCGATCTACCCGAATCCGCTCGAATACATCGGTCTGACCTACGCTCCTCTCGGCTCGGGGCGTCACGCAATGTCCGGTGAGCGATTGATCGGCGATTGGGTGGTCAACACGCGCGGGCCTTGAGCCGGCGCGAATCGTTTATCCGCTTCTTCTCGTCTCAGCCCCCGCTTGCCGCGAACGTGTCCTCGATCACGATCAAGCGCCCCGCGTCCGGATCCCCGACGAACACGCGTCCATTCCCGTCGCTCGTCACGCAATGCGAGCCCTCCGCCGCGGGAATCGTCGCCAGCACCGAGAGCTGACCCTTCGCCGACACGCCGAGGATCGTCAACGTCGCGCTCTTCGCCCCCGGTACGTACAGATGCCCGCGCTTCGCGTCGTAGTCGATGATGTCGACACCCTCGCCCGTCGGCGCGCTCGAGAGTTGCACGCCATCGTGATCGATGTCGAGCACCACCGCTCGACCTTCCAGGCAACCGACGAGCAGGAACCCGCGCTCCTCATCGAGCGCAATACCGCGCGAGCCCGTACATCCGTTCTTCCACGTCGCCACGATCGCGCGTAGCTTGACGTCGATCGCCACGGTCGCGCCCTCCCACAGGTGCGCGAAGGCGAGGCCGCGCTTGCTGTCGATCACGAGCGACTCAGGCCCGCCCTCGACGGTGATCACGGTGACGTGCTCCGGCGTCGGACGCTCGCCCGCGGGCAGCTTGAAGATCTCGACCTGATCCGTGTCGGGCTCGGTGACCCACAGCTCGCTCGTCGCGGCGACGTAGCGCACGTAATCCGGCTTGGCGGCGAGCGGCGCTCCGGAGATGATCGTTCGCGTGGCGGGATCGATGACCGTGACGCGCATCTGCGTGCGGTCGATCGCGAACAGCAGGCCCGCGCCCTCGTCGACCGACGTCGTCCCGTCGCCGTGCCCGCCGGAGTAGTCGGCCTTCGTCCCGAAGCCCGAAATCACGGTGACCGTTCCGCTCGCTGGATCGATCAGGTCGAGGTTCCCCGTGCGACCTCCGGGGATGAGAACGCGCCCGAGCTTCTGCGAATACCGCAGATCATCGAGCCCGACTCCGCCCTCGCCGCCGGGCAGCTGGATCGTCGAAGGCGGAATCGAGCTGGCCGGCCTCTGTGCCGCCGAGCTCTGGGAACTGGAACCTGCCGGTTTGGGATCGGATCCCGACTCGCTGGAGCACGAAACGAAGAGCAGCGCGAGGGCGAAGAAGTGACATGAGCGCATCAGTGACCTGCCGAATTCCTTGAGGTTTTGAATCCCGCGGCCTCGTCGGCTCCGTTCAGCGACGCAGAATCTCCCAAGAGTCATGGACGGGCACGCAAGCAAGGTAGCGGTCGAGGATCTCATCCACCACAGCGCTTTCGTGCGCGCTCTGGCTCGGCGGCTGGTCGCGGACGATTCGGCAGCCGACGACGTGGTCCAGGAAGTCTGGTTGCGAGCGCTTCGCCGCCCGCCGGTTCAGCCTGGCTCGATCACTGCCTGGCTGGCACGGGTGGCGAGGAATTTCGCGCGAGACAGGGCCAACGCGGATGCCGCGCGAGTGGAGCGCGAGCAGCGGCTCGTCCGGGAATCCGCGAGCGAGTCGGACAGCACCGATTCGCGTTCCGAGATGGTCGAAGTCATCGCAGCGGCCTTCGCGGGGTTGCCCACTCCGTACCGCGATGCCTTGTACCTGCGCT
>Ga0193706_1000520_pt1 | contig 22017 bp, 22 predicted proteins | sample U3c1metaG_FD_160130 | JGI IMG/M metagenome (GOLD analysis project Ga0193706, IMG submission 160130) | Soil microbial communities from a riparian zone of the East river system, Colorado, United States - U3c1 | ecosystem: Environmental > Terrestrial > Soil > Riparian zone | place: USA: East River... | reverse complement strand
TCGTCGTCAAGACCGCTCGCTACGTCGACTCCGAGGAGGTGATCGAGGTCGGCGAGCTGATGCTTTTCGTCAACCCGCGCTTTATCGTCACCGTGCGCCACGGCGAGGGCGACCTCTCTGCCGTCAGGGAGAGGATCGAGCGCCGGCCCGATCTGCTCCAGCACGGCACCGGGATGGCCCTCTACGCGATCCTCGACCATGTGGTCGACGGCTACGAGGTGGCCGCGCAGGGCGTCGACGTCGACATCCAGCAGGTGGAGCGCCAGGTCTTCTCCGACGACGGGAGCAATCCCGCCGAGCGGATTTACAAGCTGGAGCGCGAGGTGCTCGACTTCTACGCTGCGGTGGCGCCGCTCTCCGACGCCGTCGATGAGATCGCCCGCGGCCACTTCGAGGTCGTGCCCGACGACCTGCGCGAGTACTTCCGCGACGTCCACGATCACCTGCGACGGGCCAGCGGCCGGATCGCCGGATTCCGCGAGCTGCTCGGCAGCGCCCTGCACGCCAACCTGACCCAGGTCTCGGTTCGCCAGAACGAAGACATGCGGAAGATCTCCGCCTGGGTGGCGATCATCGCCGTGCCGACGATGATCGCCGGCGTCTACGGGATGAACTTCGAGCACATGCCGGAGCTGAAATGGCGCTTCGGCTACCCCGCCGTGCTGATCGTCATCCTCGTCATCTGCACGCTGCTCTACCGGCGCTTCAAGCGCGCCGGCTGGCTCTAGGCACTTAGTTGATCGAGCCCGTGGCGTTGGAGCGGTCCTGAAAAACCGAAGCCCCGCACGTGCAGGGGCTTCGAGCTGCCTGTGCTCGACAACAGCGGAGACGCCCGCCCCGGCCTGTAGAAAGCTTGTGGACAGCAGGCCTGACCGGGGTCTTGCGCACTACTTCAAGGAGATGAGAATGTCGGTTACGACTAAGGATGAGTTGGCAAGGCAGGTTGCTGCGCGGACTGGCCTCGAGACGGGCCAGGCGAAGCTCGCCGTGGAGGCGACGATCGAGGAGATCACCGCTCAACTCGCGGCCGGCAACGAGGTCAAATTCACCGGCTTCGGCAAATTCTCGACTGTCGCCCGGCCGGCTCGGGAAGGCCGCAATCCGCAGACCGGAGAGTCGATGCAGATCGCCGCGAAAACGGCGGCGAAGTTCAGCCCCGGAGCGGAACTGAAGAAGGCCGTCAACGGCTGAAACGCCCTTTCGGGAGGCGGCGGTCTCGCCGCCTCCAGAGTCACCGAGACCGACGAGAAGGACGCCGCCGAGAGCATCGTCTGCGGCCCTGACCGGCGCCAGCACCGCTTACCGCGCAAGCCTTCAGGGGATTGGGGTGCAGGGTTCGACGCCCGCGAACTGGGGTAGGAGACCGAGGCTTGTTTCTCAATCGAAAGGAGGCAGAAAGTGGCTGAGCTGACGACGCTGGAGGAGAAGCTCGCGGAGGTCCTGGGACTGGCCCAGGCCGCGCAGGGCGCCACCGAAAAAGTCGAGGGCATGGTCGAGGACGAGGAAATCGTCGCCACCCTGAAGCAGATGCGCGAGGAGGCCGAGGAGACCGAGCGGCGCTGTACCGACGCCGCCGATGCTCGCAACGGCAAGAAGACCGCGATCCTCGAGAAAGCCCAGGAAACGAAAACCGAGGCGACCGAGATGATGTCGACCTACCTCGGCGGCGAGTCCGACGGGCTCGACGGCTTCGAGTTCCTGACGATGGCCGAGGCCGGCGAGGTGGGGCATTGGGCGGTGCTCGGCAAGTTGAACGAGTCCGCGCAGGAGAGCGAGCTCTCCGAGCTGGTCGAGTGGGCGCTGCCGATCCAGGAGCGCCACTTCGCCGATGTGAAGGATGGCTCGTTGAAGCTGGCCGGCGAGAAGGACCCCTACGAAGAGTCCTAGTGACTAGAAGCTAGGGCTATGCACCAGGAGACGCCGCCCAGGGGCCATCGCAGCATTGGTGGCACTCGGCGTCTCTTCCAAGAAACTGATTCGCGGGGCGGCCGCTCGGGTAGCGGCGACGTGTGGAGGAGCTACTCGCCATCTACCTCAACGACCACCTGGCCGGAGCGACCTTGGGGGTCGAGCTGGCCCGGCGGCTGCGGGCGAGCAACGAGGACGATCCGGAGTTCGGGCCGGCCCTGGCCGGGCTCTGCGCCGAGATCGAGGCCGACCGAGAGACGCTCAAGGCGGCGATGGATCGGCTCGGGGTGGGTCAGAGCAAGCTCAAACCGCTCGCCGCCGTTCTCGGTGAGCGAGTGGGCCGGTTGAAGCTGAACGGTCGGCTGTGGGGGTACTCGCCGTTGAGCCGCCTCGACGAGCTGGAGCTGTTGCAGATCGGCGTCGTCGGCAAGCGGCGGTTGTGGCGGGCGCTCGAGCACACCCACGCCGGCGACCTGCAGGGCTTCGATCTCGGCGCCTTGGCCGAACGGGCGACCGAGCAGCTGAGGCGGCTTGAGGCGCTTCACCTGGAGGCCGCCGCCCTGGCTCTGTAGCGGCGGCGTTTTGCGCTGGCCCCTGGGGGTAGAAAGGGCCAAGAGGCCCAAGGGAGCGGCCCCCGCTCACTCCTCGCCAATTCCGAACCCCAGACCCACGGAAGGCGAGCAAAGAAGATGAAGGTAGTAGTCACTGGCGCGACGGGAAACGTCGGCACCAGCACGGTCCAGGCGCTTAGCGAGAGCCAGGAGATCGACGAGATCGTCGGGCTGGCTCGGCGGGAGCCCACCTGGGCGCCGCCGAAGACCAGCTGGGTCGAGGCAAACGTCCTCACCTCCGACCTCGGTGAGATCTTCGAGGGCGCCGATGCGGTCATCCACCTGGCTTGGGCGATCCAGCCCTCTCGGGACGCGGTGACGCTGGAGCGGATCAACGTCGAGGGCAGCCGGCGCGTCTTCGAGGCCGTGGCCGCCGCCCGCGTGCCGAAGCTGGTTCACGCCTCTTCGGTCGGTGCCTACTCGCGCGGCCCCAAGGACCGCGAGGTCGATGAGGACTGGCCCACCGAGGGCACCCCGACCTCCTTCTACTCGCGCCACAAGGTCGCGGTGGAGCACGAGCTGGACCGCTTCGAAGCGGACAATCCCGAGACGCGAGTCGTGCGGCTTCGTCCCGCACTGATCTTCAAGGACGAGGCCGCGACCGAGATCCGCCGCCTCTTCGTCGGGCCGTTCCTTCCCAGCTTCCTTCTGCGCCGCCGCTTCCTCCCGGCGCTGCCCCGAGTCGAGCGCCTGCGCTTTCAGGCCGTGCATTCCGAGGACGTCGGGCGGGCCTACCTGCGAGCTGTCCTGGCAGACGTGGACGGTGCCTTCAACATCGCCGCCGAGCCGCCGCTCAGCCCCGAGGAGATGGCCGAGCGGATCGGTGTGCGCAGCTTCCCGGTGCCGGCCCGGGTGGTGCGGCGCCTCGCCGATCTGAGCTGGAGGATGCGTCTGCAGCCGACGCCGCCGGGTTGGCTCGACATGGCGCTGAACGTGCCGCTGATGTCCTCCGACCGGGCCCGCGAGGAGCTTGGCTGGGAGCCCCGCCACAGCGGGGTGGAGGCACTGGAAGAGCTGCTGGAGGGCCTGCGCGAGGGCCATGGCGCCAAGACCCCGCCGCTCGAAGCTGACAGCGCCGGCGGCCGGCTCGAGGATCTGAAGACCGGCGTCGGCGCCCGCCAGTGGGTTCGCGACCGCGACGAGCAGATCGTCAAATACCTGGCCGACGTGCACTCGATCGAGTCGCAGGCGCTGGTGCAGCTTCGGGCCGCACCGAAGATCGCCGGGGACGAGCGCCTCTGCGAGGCGTTCGAACAGCACCTGGTCGAGACCGAAGCTCAGGAGCGGCGCGTGCGCGAGCGCCTGGAAGCGCTGGGCGGCGAGCCCTCGAAGCTGAAGGACGCGGCCGGAGCGGCCGGCGGCTGGGGGATGGTCGCCTTCGCGGCCTCCCAGCCCGACACGCCGGGGAAGCTGGCGATGCACGCCTACTCCTACGAGCACATGGAGTTCGCCGCTTATGAATTGCTGAAGCGACTGGCCGAGCGGGCCGGCGATGAGGAGACGGCGCGGCTGGCGGCCGACATCGCCGAGGAGGAGGGGCGGATGGCCGAGCGCCTGGCGCAGTCCTTCGACACCGCGGTCGAGGCCTCCCTGGCGGCGGTCGATCCAGACCAGCTCGACTCCACGCTGCTGGCCTACCTGCGTGACGTCCATGCCCTCGAGGGGCAGGCCGAAAAGCTGCTGAAGGCCGGCGCCGCGCGGGTCGACGACGAGCACCTCGAGGCGGCGTTCCGCGACCACCTCGATGAGACCAAGCGCCACCGGGAGCGGGTCGCGGATCTGCTGGAGGAGCGTGGCGCCGGGCCCTCGCTGGTCAAGGACGCGATGCTGAAGGCCGGCGGGCTCAACCTCTCCGCCTTCTTCGGCGCCCAGCCGGACTCGACCACCAAGCTGGCCGGCTTCGCGTTCGCCTTCGAGCATCTCGAGGTCGCCGCCTACGAACTTCTGCAGGGGGTCGCCGCCCGGGCCGGCGACGAGGGGGTAGTGGCGACGGCGGAGGAGATCCTCGCCGAGGAGCGCCGGGCGGCCGAGCGGGTCGCCGAGAGCTGGAACCGCCCCGACGTGCCGCTCGGAATGGCGTCGTGAAAGAGCGAAGAGACGAGGAGGGAGACCGATGAAGGCACTTACTTTCCACGGCAAACGCGATGTCCGGGTCGACGAGGTGCCCGACCCGAAGATCGAGCAGCCGACCGACGCGATCGTGCGCATCACCTCGACCGCGATCTGCGGCTCGGACCTGCACCTGTACGAGGTGCTGGGGATGTTCATCGACGAGGGCGACATCCTCGGCCATGAGCCGATGGGGATCGTCGAGGAAGTCGGCTCGGAGGTAAGTCACATCAAAGAGGGCGACCGCGTCGTGATTCCCTTCAACATCTCCTGCGGCGAGTGCTGGATGTGCAAGGAAAAGCTCTTCGCCCAGTGCGAGACGACCCAGAACCGCGAGCAGGAAAAGGGCGCCTCGCTCTTCGGCTACACCAAGCTCTACGGCGAGGTGCCCGGCGGCCAGGCCGAGTACCTGCGGGTCCCGCAGGCTCATTTCGGCCCGATCAAGGTGCCCGAGAACGGCGCCCCCGACGAGCGCTACCTCTTCCTCTCCGACGTGCTGCCGACCGCCTGGCAGGCGGTCGAGTACGCGGCGATCCCAAAGGGCGGCAGCGTCGCCGTCTACGGGCTGGGGCCGATCGGCCAGATGTGCGCGCGGATCGCCCGCCACAGGGGCGCCGAGACGGTGATCGGCATCGACTCGGTCCCCGAGCGCCTGGAGATGGCTCGCCGCCACGGCGTCGAGGCGATCGACTCCACCGAGCACGAGGACGTGCCGGCGATCATCAGGGAGATGACCGACGGGCGCGGCCCCGATGGGGTGATCGACGCGGTCGGCATGGAGGCCCACGGCGCTCGCGTTGCCGAGCTGGCCCAGAAGGCGACCGGCCTCCTGCCCGACGCGCTTGCCGCCAAGGCGACCGAAAAGGCCGCGGTCGACCGGCTCTCGGCGCTGCTGGAGGCGATCGACACGGTGCGCCGGGGCGGCACGATCTCGATCTCCGGCGTCTACGGCGGGCAGCTCGACCCGCTGCCGATGATGCAGCTCTTCGACAAGGGGGTGCAGGTCCGCATGGGCCAGGCCCACGTGAGGCGCTGGACCGACGAGATCCTGCCGCTGCTCGAAGGCGACGAGGACCCGCTTGGCGTCGACGATCTCACCACCCACCAGCTGCCGCTGGCCGAGGCGCCGAGCGCCTACGAGATGTTCCAGAAGAAGGAAGACGGGGCGATCAAGGTCGTCCTCAAGCCCTGACTCGGAGGAGGGGATCGCGATGGCAAAAGACCACGGTTCGAGCGTCAAGAACGACAAGCAGTACGAAGGGCTGCGCAAGAAGGGGATGAGCAAGCAGCGCGCCGCCTCGATCGCCAACTCCCCGGACTCATCCAAAAAGGGTGGGGAAAAGAGCGGTAAGGGAAGCGGCGGCAGCAAGTCCCAGAAGCGCGCCGCCGGTCGCGAGGGCGGCAAGAAGTCGGGGAAGTCGAGTTAGCCGGTTGAAAGCCGCCCGCCCGCGCGGGCGACTCAGGCGCTCGAACTGCTCGGGGCCAGGAATCAGTCGCAGGCGCCGCGGCGCGGGCTTCAGCTACCTCGACCCTGAAGGCGGCCGCGTCGGCGACGAGGACACCCTCGAGCGGATTCGGGCGCTGGCGATCCCGCCGGCCTGGCGGGACGTCTGGATCTGCGGCGACCCCTACGGCCACATCCAGGCGACTGGCCTCGACGAAGCCGGACGCAAGCAGTACCTCTACCACGAGCGCTGGCAGCTCAGGGCGGCGCAGCGCAAGTTCGAGTCGATGCGCGAGTTCGCCGCGATCCTCCCGAAGCTGCGTCGCGCGGTGAAAAAGGACCTCACTCGCGAGGGTGTGCCGCGCGAGCGCGCGCTGGCCTGCGCCGTGCGCCTGCTCGACCTCGGCTTCTTCCGGATCGGCGGCGAGGAGTATGCGGAGACCAACGAGAGCTACGGAGTCGCCACCGTCCTGCGTGAGCACGTCTCGATCGAAGGCGAGGAGCTCATCTTCGACTTCCCGGCGAAGAGTGGCCAGCGCCGCGTCCAGTCGGTCCGCGACCCCGAGGTCAAGGCGGCGATCGAGGCGATGCGCCGTCGTCGCAGCGGCCCCGACGACCTGCTCGTCTTCCGCGAGGGCGGCGCCTGGCACGACGTCCGCTCCGAGGACGTCAACGCCTACCTGCGGGCGAAGGCCGGTGAGGACGTCTCGGCCAAGGACTTCCGCACCTGGCACGGGACCGTGCTCGCCGCGGTCGAGCTGGCGCGGGAGGGAGCGCCGCGCTCGAAGGGTGGGGAAGAGCGCGCGATCCGCGCCGCGGTCAAGCGTGTTGCCGAGCGCCTCGGCAACACCCCCGCCGTCTGCCGCAGCTCCTACATCGACCCGCGGGTCCTCGACCGCTTCCGCGACGGCAAGACGATCGAGCTTCCCAGCCCCACCCAAGAAGCCACTGTGACGCCCCGGCAGCAGGGGCTTGTAGAGCGCCGGGTCTTGATGCTGATCGAGTAGCGGCCCCGATGCTGTCTCGGAGGCCGAAGCTACGGCGGGGTGTTCTGCTCAGCTGCCGGCCACCGCTTCGCGCGCCGCCATCTCTGTAGCCGGGTCCGGGTAGGCGAAGGCGCTGAGGCCGATCCACTTGGGCAGGCTGCGCACCAGCTCGTCCGGGCCGGCGAGCTTGACCCGGCGGGCCCGCAGAGCCGCCCCCAGCTCCAGCCTGCCGATCCAGACTTCGGCCATCGCCCGCGCCTCGGCGTCGAACTCGAGATCGATCGGGAACCCAGGATCGCTGAAGCAGAGCTCGGCGCCCGAGCGGCGTGCGACGAGCCACCAGGCGCGCTTCTTCGGCTCGGCGTCGCGGAAGCGGAAGAAGACCACGGTCGGATCCTTGGGTAGCTGCTGCAGCCGCAGGCTACGGCGCAGGTCCCACATCAGCAAGGCCGGGTCGGCGTCCCCGGGGCTGATCTCGCGGCTCAGCCAATCGCGGCTCCAGGTGCCGAGCGCGATTACCAGCGGCCCAAGTGCGCGTCCGGCGGGCGTCAGCTCGTAGGCCTTCCCCCGTCCCCTGGCGAGCGGCTCGGTCGTGACCAGCGCCGCCTGCTCCAGCTCGCGAAGGCGTTTGCTGAGCAGTGACGAGGACATCCGCGGCACGCCGCGATGAATCTCGTTGAAGCGGGTGCTGCCCATCAGCAGCTCGCGCACGACGAGCAGCGTCCAGCGCTCGTTCAACACCTCCGCCGCCTGGGCGACCGGGCAGAACTGGCCGTAGATCTCCTGCATCGATGCCGAGTCTAGGGCCAACTGCAGATCTTGCAGTTGAATTGGCGCCGTCCACGGCGTAGACCTCTATGGACAGCGGACGACAGGAGGAGCAATGAGCAGCAGCACCGACCCCAAAGACGCCGAGCTGAAGGCCCGCCACCGCAAGATGTGGGCCTCGGGGGACTACCCGTCGATGGTCGAGACCTTCCTCTTGCCGCTCGGCCCGCGCCTGGTCGAAGCCTCTGGAATCTCATCCGGGATGCGGGTGCTCGATATCGCTGCGGGCACCGGCAACGCGGCGATCCCGGCCGCCGAACGCGGCGCCGAGGTCACCGCCGCCGACCTTACCCCGGAGCTCTTCGAGGCGGGGCGCGAGCGCGCTGCCGCGGCCGGGGTCGAGGTGGAGTGGGTCGAGGCCGACGCGGAGAGGCTGCCCTTCGAGGACGGCTCCTTCGACGTCGTCATCTCCTCGATCGGGGCGATGTTCGCGCCGCACCACGAGGCGGTTGCCGACGAGCTGATCCGCGTTTGCCGGCCCGGCGGCACGATCGGCATGCTGAACTGGACGCCGGAGGGGATGATCGGGCACCTCTTCCGGCTGATGGGGCCGTTCGCGCCGGCGCCGCCCCCCGGCGCCCAGCCGCCGCCGCTGTGGGGCAGCGAGGAGCACCTGCGGGAGCTGTTCGGAGACCGGGTCGAGCTGCAGACGCTGCTGCGCGAGGACCTCACGATCACCGCCTTCGAGCGGGCCAGCGACTACGGCGAGCACTTCAAGGCGCGTTATGGCCCGACCATCGTCGCCCGCGCAAACGCCGAGCGGGAAGGGCGCGCACAGGAGTTCGACGCGGCGCTCGATCGCTTCTGCGAGGAGTGGAACCAGGGCGGGGAAGGGCAGGCGCGCTTCGAGAAGGAGTACCTACTGGCGATCGGCCGCAGGACCGATTGAGCGCGCCGCCACTACCTGGGGTGCGATGCGCCCCGGCGCCGATTCCGCGCGACGACGGGCGTAGCATCCACCTTGATGCCCCTCTTCGGATTCGAACACGTCGAGCGCTACCGCGCCACCGATGGCGAGGAAGGGCACGACTGGGAGAACACGCAGACGCTGTTGCTGACGACGACCGGCCGCCGCTCGGGGGAGCCGCGGACGGCGCCTCTGATCTATGCCCAGCACGGCGACGCCTACACCGTGATCGCCTCCAAAGGCGGCTCCGACGAGCCGCCCGCCTGGTACCTCAACCTCACCGAGAACCCGGAGGTCGAGGTGCAGGTCAAAGGCGACCGCTTCCCCGCCCGCGCCCGAATCGCCAGCGCCGAGGAGAAGCCGGAGATGTGGCGGACGATGGTCGCTGAGTGGCCCGCCTACGATGACTACCAGCGCAACACCGAGCGCGAGATCCCGATCGTCGTCCTCGAACGCGCTTAGGCGGGCGCTTGCGCCAGCCTGTAGCTCTGAGGCCGAGAGACAACTTCGCCCTTGCCGTGAGTGGAGCTAGGCGGGTTCGAACCGCCGACCTCCTGGGTGCGATGGAGGTCGCGCAGCGAAGAAGTGCGAGAAAGATGCGTATTTCCAGGGCTTTCTAGACCACCTGGTTTGCAAAGTTTCTCTGGATAAGCAGGGATATGCGGCGATATGCAGGGAGTCGGGCACTCCTGGCGAGAAGTGCCCGAAATCGGCGCAGGGCGGTTGGAACGCCCGTTGCCGCGCCTCCCAAGGAAGCTTTGGTTGCAGTCCAGCTATCCCAAGGAAAACGCCTTAACCTTTGGTAGCGTCGTCTCCATCCCCAAGGATCCCAGGGACATGAGCGACGCCGTCACGAACAGCCAAGCAGGCAGGGCCGGGCACTTCTCGCCCATGTCCTCTGGGGACGGCGCCTACTCGAGGTTCTCTCCGAAGCCGCTGCCGCCAGATCCTCCGCTTGTCATCGACGCGGGGATGCAGCGCCTGCTGGATCGAGCGAATCAAGCTCTGGGTCGCCTCGACGGAATCACGCTCCTACTGCCTGACGCCGACCAGTTCCTCTACAGCTACATCCGCAAGGAGGCGGTGCTCTCCTCGCAGATCGAGGGCACCCAGTCCTCTCTCTCGGACCTGCTCCTGTTCGAGCACGACGTCGCACCAGGGGTTCCTGAGGAGGACGTGCGCGAGACCACCAATTACCTCGCCGCGCTCAACCTGGGCCTGAGGACCATGGAGGAGGGCCTTCCTCTCAGTCTTCGCCTCCTCAAACAGGTTCATGGAGAGCTCTTGCGCGGCACTCGCGGCGGCGAGACCGGCCCCGGCGAGTTCCGCCGCATTCAGAACTGGCTCGGCGGGCCCGAGCCCGCGGCCGCCCGCTACGTCCCTCCGCCGCCCAACGAGGTGCCGGCCGCGATGGGCGATCTCGAGAAGTTCCTGCACGGCGAGCCCGTGGCCCTGCCGGTCCTGATTCGAGCGGCGCTGGCCCATGCCCAGTTCGAGACGATCCACCCGTTCCTCGACGGCAACGGCCGGCTCGGCCGGCTCCTCGTGACGCTCATGCTCTGCAGCGAGACCGCCGACGGCGAGGCCCGAGTCCTCTCGCGGCCGCTGCTCTACCTGAGCCTCCACCTGAAGAGCCACCGCGACACTTACTACGAACGGCTCCAGGCGATTCGGACCGACGGCGATTGGGAGGGTTGGCTCCGATTCTTCCTCGAAGGTGTGATCTCTGTTGCCAATCTCGCGAGTGAAACGACCAAACGGATCGTCGAGCTGATCGAGCGAGACAGGAAGCGGATCAGCGCCCTCGGGCGTGCAGCGGGCTCCGCCCTACTCGTCTTCGACCATGCCGTGAGGGAGGTCGTCCTGCGGATCCCCGAAACCGCCGAGCAGCTGCCGGTCTCCGAACCGACGGTCGCCACGGCGATCGGCCAACTCCAGCGAATCGGCATCCTCCGCGAGCTCACCGGCCGCCCCCGCAACAAGGCCTTCGCCTACGACGAGTACCTGAAGATCTTGAGCGAGGGGACCGAGCCGCTGTAGCGGTGGCCAGGCTCAGTGTGACATGCCACCTTAGGCGTGCGGCAAGCTCGCCTGAGCCTTCGACGCTCGGATCGCTTTGTTCAGTAACAAAAGATCATCGCCGACGTTACTCAAAGTTTCTCAAAAAGTTGCTTTGCGGGCGAGAGGCGCTCGTGAACGAAGCGGACGATCGTCGCGCCCTCACCGACCGCGGTCGCGCAGCGCTTGATGGACCCCGCGCGTACGTCGCCGGCTGCGTAGACGCCTGGGACGCTGGTTTCGAGAAGGCCGTCCGCACCGGCGTCGGGCCCGGTGAGGACGAACCCGCTGGAGTCGCGCGCAACCACGTCGCCGAGCCAATCGGTGCATGGGGAGGCACCCAGGAAGAGGAAGAGGAACGAGAGCGGCAGCCGGGTGCCGTCGGTGAGGGTGACCGCTTCGAGGCGTCCCTCTTCGCCGTGCAGGTCGCCGACTTCGCTGCGGTCGCGGACAGCGACGCCGTAGCGCTCGAGCTCCTCGATCAGGTAGTGGGACATGGTTTCGCTGAGGTCCGTGCGGCGGTGCAGGAGGGTGGCGAGCGCGCCGCCTCGGGCCAGCCAGACGGCTGCCTGGGCCGCCGAGTTGCCGCCGCCGATCACCCCAACCCGCTGTCCGCCGCAGAGCTGCGCCTCGGGTGGGCCGGCCGCGTAGAAGACGCTGATCCCCTCGTAGCGCTCGAGGTCTGCCACAGGTAGACGCCGGTATTCGGCGCCGGTGGAGAGCAGGACTGCCCGCGCCGCGATCTCGTTGCCCTCCTCGAGCCTGACGACGTGGCGCTCGGCACCGGGCTCAAGCGCGCGGGCACGGTAGGGCGTCGCCGTGCGGGCACCGAACTTCCGTGCCTGGGTCACCGCGCGGCTGGTCAGTTCGGTGCCGCTGATGCCCGCCGGAAAGCCGAGGTAGTTCTCGATCCGCCGTGAGGCTCCGGCCTGGCCGCCGAGGACGGTGCTCTCCACCACCAGCGTGTCGAGACCCTCCGAGGCGCCGTAGACCGCCGCGCCGAGGCCCGCCGGCCCGCCGCCGACGACGACGAGGTCGACCTCCTCGCGGGGGGCCAGCTCCAACCCGATCCCGAGTGCCCGCGACAGCTCCCCGTTGCTCGGCCGCCGTAGCTCCGCGCCGCCGGGGAGCCGCACAAGTGGGACGTCACCGGGTTCAGCCCGCTCGAGCAGCGCCGCCGCCTCCTTGTCCTCAGCTGGGTCGACCCAGGAATGGGGGAGCCGCATCTGCCTGGCGAACTCGAGCAGCCGTCGGGTCTCGGTCGAATCGCGCGGGCCGAGGATCTCGATCCCGACCCCCTGTCGTTGCTGTAGCAGCTCACGCCGCTGGATGAACGCGGTGAGGAGCAAGTCGGACAGCGAGCCGTCCTCGAAGAGCAGGCGCCTGAGAGCTTCCCGATCGACGGCGATGTAGCGCATCGGCTCGGTGACGATCGCCGTCAGGAAGACGGTCTGCCCGGAGAGGAGGTTCATCTCCCCGAGAAAGCCCGAGGCGCCGTGACGGACGACCTCTTGGCCAGCGCTGTCGAGCACTGCGGCCTCGCCCTCGACGATCGCGATGAAGGGGTAGGTCTCGTCGCCGATCTCGAACAGCGTCTCGCCAGCCTCCGCGGTTCGCTCCTCGCCGACCTCGGCGAGCGTTGCCAGCTGCGAGCTCGACAGCACTCGACTGACCGGGCCGGGCACTCGACTATCCCAGCGGGGAGGGTGGGATGCGAGTTTCTCCCTGCACGTCGGGAATCGCGAGCGCGAGCTCGTCCTCGAAGCACCAAGACCACGTCTCGCCGGGCTCAAGCGAGCGGATGAGCGGGTGGCCGCCGCTGCGTGCGTGAGCACTGGCGTGACGGTTGGGCGAGTCGTCGCAACAGCCGACCTTTCCGCACTCCAGGCAGATGCGCAGATGCAGCCACTGGCTTCCGATGGCCAAGCACTCCTCGCAGCCCTCGACCGTCTCAGGCAGCCGGGTGATCCGGACGTGATCGAGATGGGTGCAAGAAGTCACTCCGACCAAGCCTAGAGCGCTGCGGCGATCGCGATGGCGATCGTCAGACGAAGGACCAGGGCTGCCTTGTCTTCGATTCGCAAAACCAGCTCCTTTTGCTTTGGCGTTCGGGCTTGGGGACTCACGCCCTTCAGTCGCAACTCGCTGTTCTTTCGGACCGCGGTCGGGGCGCTTGAATCTCGGGTCCCGAATGGCAAGCGGGAGGCGGAGTCGGTGGGTTCTGATGCGCGAGCGCTGGCTACATTGGCGGCTCACTCTCCGAGCTGGATGACGCCGCGCCGGCTGAAGGCGGCCACGGCAGCGATCCTCGCGATCGGCGTCCTCGCCGCAGGCTCGAACTTCGCGCCCAACGGAAGCGACGCCGAAGCGGCCGCTACCCCCGCTCCGGCCGGCGCACAGCGTTAGCCGTCAGTTCGCGCAGCTCTCGCAGAGGCCGCGCAGCACGACGTCGTGCTCGGCGATCTCGAAGGGAACCTGACCGGAGACCTGCTCGATCGCCCGCTCCAGGTCGCGGTTCTCGAAGGGCTCCATTCGGCCGCAGCGACGGCAGATCGCGTGATGGTGATGGTGCCCGTTGGGATTGACCCGCTCATAGCTGGCGATGCCACGGGCGGCCTCGAAGCGCTGCACGAGCCGCAGCTCCTCCAGCAGCTCAAGCGCGCGGTAGACGCTGGCCCGACCGACCGAGAGCTTGCGGCGGCGCAGCTCGTCCTCCAGCTCAAGAGCGGTCACTGCGCAGTCGTGGCGAGCGAGCGCTTCGACAACCGCGGTGCGGGCACCGCCGCGCCGGTAGCCCGCCTCGCCCAGCATCGCCAGCGCGTGCTCGGCCCAAGTGGTGTCCACGGCGGCGGTAGACATCTCAGCCGATCGTAGCCTCCGCCGGGGTTCGCTTTTCGCCGCGCAGGAGGGAGCCGAGGCGAGCGGCCGGCAGCGAGAGCAGGTAGGCGGCCACGATCGCCAGCGCCACCGAGGCGCCACCCGCCGTCCCGGCGTAGTAGGAGAGATAGAGGCCGGCGATGCCGGCGAGCACCGCGATCGCGACGGCGAGGGCGATCATCGGCACGGTCCGGTCGGTGAGCTGGCGGGCAGCGGCCGCCGGGCCGACGAAGACGGCGACCACGAGCAGGTTGCCGAGCCCCTGCACGGCGACGACGATCGCCACGGCCAGCAGGACGAGTAGCGTGGCCTCGGTGCGCCCCGGGGCGGCGCCGAGCGAGCGCGCGGCGCCGGGATCGAAGCCCCCCGCGAGCAGCCGTCCGTGCAGGAGCAACAGGCTGGCCGCCACCACTACGGCCAAGAGCCCCGCCGCCGCCAGGTCGGTGTCGGTCGGGCCGAGGATGTCGCCGAAGAGGATCTCCTGCAGACCGGGCGGCGAGTCGGGCGAGAGCGCCAGCAGCACGCCGAGGCCGAAGAGGGTGGTGACGACCACGCCGATCGCCACCTCGCGAGTGACGCCCGGTATCCGCGAGGCAGCCGCGATCGCCAATGCGGCGACGACGATGCCGGGGATGCCGCCGACGATCAGCGGCACTCCGGCCAGCGAGGCGAGGACCAGGCCGGGGAAGATCGAGTGGGCAAGCGACTCGGCCGCGTAGGAGAGCCGGTAGAGGATGACCCAGCAGCCGAGCGCTCCACCGGCGATGCCGATCAAGGTCACCTCGACCATCGCGCGGCGCATGAACTCGTCTTGCAGCGGCTCGAACATCTCAGTGGTGGTGGGGAGGGAGGATGGCGCGAGCATCCGTACCGGGCAGCTCGACAATCGCCCCGCCGTAGGTCTCTTCGAGGACGGCGAGGTCGAGCACCTCCTCCGGCGGGCCGACCGCGACCTGGCCGCGGTTGAGGCAGAGGACGCTGTCCCAGTGTCGCGCCTGCTCGAGGTCATGGGTGGCGATCATCACCCCGCGCCCCTCGGCGGCGAGAGCGTCGACCAGCGCTTCGAGCGCTTCGGAGCTGGGCCGGTCGAGGCCGGAGAAAGGCTCGTCCAGGAGCAGGATCTGTGCGTCCTGCACGAGGCTGCGGGCGATCAGCACGCGCTGGCGCTGACCTCCGGAGAGCTTGCCGAAGGTCTCCCCGGCGAGATCGCCGAGCCCAACCTTCTGCAGGGCCGCCGTCGCCTCCTCACGCTCTTGCCGACCAGGGCGGCGCCACCAGGGCAGGCGGGAGAGCGCCCCCATCGCCGCCACGTCGAGCGCCGAGACGGGGTAGTCGAGCTGGGAGCGCTCGGTCTGCGGCACGGTGGCGCAGCGCGACGCCACTCGAAGCTCTCCCGCCATTGGGCGCAGCTCGCCGAGCAGCGCCCGCAGCAAGGTCGTCTTGCCGCCTCCGTTGGGGCCGAGCAGCGCCATCCGCTCGCCCGGCTCCAGCGAGAAGGCGACGCCGGAGATCGCCGCCTCGCCGTTGTAGCCGACGGCGAGGCGGTTGGCATGGATCAGGGGTTCACTTCGCATCCGCGCTTCCCGCCCGTGAACCCGCGGACCATGGCGTCGGCGTTTGCCTCCTCCATGTGCAGGTAGGTGTCGCCGTCGGAGTCCTCCGGTCCAAGCGAGTCACCGTACAGCGTGTAATCGGCCGAGGCGCCGGTCTGGTCGGCGATCGCTTCGACCACGTCGGCGCTCAGCGAGCTCTCGGGGAAGACCGCCTTGACGTTCTCGGCCTCGATCGTCTTCGCCAGTTCGCTCAGGTCCTTCGCCGACGCCTGCGCCTGGGTCGTCTGCGAGGGGATCACCGCGCCGACGACCTCGATCCCGTAGCGGTTGGCGAAGTAGCCGAAGGCGTCGTGGTCGGTGACCAGCTTGCGCTCGGAGGCAGGCACCGAGTCGATGCACTTGGCGATGCCGGCGTCGAGCGCTTTAACTTCGGCCACGTAGGCATCGGCGTTGCGGATGAACTCGGCTTTGTGAGGCCGGCCGGCGACCACCAGCGCGTTCTCGATCCCCGGCACCGCAGCCTCGACGTTACGGGGGTCGTGCCACCAGTGCGGGTCGAGCTCCGATTCGTCCTCGTGCTCACGCTCATGCACGACCTCGCCGGCATGCTCGTCCTCCTCGTGCTCATGCCCCTCGCCCGCCAGGCGAACTGGACCCATCGCGCCGAGGTTGACGATCTGGGCGTCGCCACCGCTGTCGGAGAGGAGCTCTTCGGCCCAATCGTCGAGGCCACGGCCGCTGACGAAGACCAGCTCCGCGTCCGCCACGGCTTCGACATCGGAGGGGCGCGGCTCGTAGTCGTGCGGGTCGCTGTTTGGCTGAATGATCTGGATGACCTCGACCGCTTCGCCGCCGACCTCGCGCACGAGATCGGCGACCTGGGTCGTAATCGCGACCACCTTCACCTGCCCGTCCTCGCCGCTGGACTCGCTGCCGCATCCGGCCGCGAGCAGGGCCAGCGCGCCCAGCGTCGCCGCGACAGCCGCCCCGCGCGGAACGCGAGCGAGAGCGCGACCGCTGGCCACCACCGCGAACGTGGCACCGGCCACACAGGCGATCGTCGCCCCAGGTGGTGCGTTGGTCTTGACCGAGAGCCAGAGGCCCACCGTTCCCTCCAGCGCGACCAGCCCGATGCTGAGCAGCTGCCACTTCAGCAGCCGATCGGTGAGAAGCCGAGCGGTGATCGCGGGCACGACGAAGAGCGCGGCGACGAGCAGCGCACCGACCACGGTGAGTGCCGCGACCATCGCCAGTGCGACCAGGCCGAGCAGCACGGCGTCGAAGATCCGAGTGCTCGGGCCGCTCGAATCGGCGAGGGCCGGATCGAAGCCGGCCCGCAGCCAGTGCTGGCCGATCAGGACGGTGGCGAGGAGCGTCGCCACGGCAGCTCCTGCGGCAAGCAGGAGGTCGCCACTGTCGACCAGCAGCAGGCTGCCGAAGAGCAACGTCTCGATGTTCGAGCCCGATCCGAACACGTCGCTGGCGAGGATCACGCCGGCCGCGAGGCAGCCAACGAGGACCAGGGCGACCACTGCGTCCTGGCCGCTGCGTCGGCCGCGGAGGGCCGAAGCTCCCGCTGCGAATGCGACGGCAGCGCCGAAGGCGCCAAGCGGAGCGGCGAAGCCGAGCCCGTCTGCGAGCACCAGGCCCGGAAAGGTGGCGGTGCCGACCGCGTGGGAGAAGAAGGCAAGGCCGCGCAGCACGATCCAGGTGCCGAGCAGGCCCGCGGGGACGGCGAGGATCAGCACCTCGATCAAGCCGCGCTGGACGAAGGGAAGCTGGAAGGGCTCAAGCAAGGGATCGGTCCTTTCGCGGGTTGGGCTGGAGTGAGATGCTCAACAGCGTCCGAGAGAGTAATGAGAATGAATCTAGTTTGCATTCAGCCTCGGACATCGGGCAGAAGCCTCCGCCGGAAGGGGTCGAGCGCGGAGCGGTGAATCCTCCCGATGGCGACCGCCCACTGCCCCGCATGAGGTCCGCTCTCAGCGCCCGCGGCGCCTACATCGGAATCGTCGTCGCGATCGCGCTGGCGACGATCGGCGGCATGGTGGCGCTCTGGCCCCAGGGGGAGACGCCGACGCTGAAATTCATCGAGGGGACGCCGCTGAACGAGACCTACTCGGGCGAGATCTTCTCCACCACCACCTACGAGTGCCAGCTCTATGCGACGGCGAAGTGCCAGAAGGTAAAGCTGGAGCTGACCAGCGGCCCCGACGAGGGGAGTACCGAAGCGCTACAGGTCAACACCGGGGGCGGCTTGCCGGAATTCGCGGTCGGCGACGAGGTCCGGCTGGTCAAGAACGAGATTCCGCCCGGCGCGAACCTCACCGGAGCCGTGTCCGACTACTCGATCATCGACTTCGAGCGAAAGCCGCTGCTGCTTTGGCTGACCATCGCCTTCGCAGCGCTGGTGATCCTCTTCGGCCGGCTGCGCGGCCGCCCTCTCGCTGGTCGGGCTGGCGATCAGCCTCGCGATTGTCCTGATCTTCGCCGATCTCGCGCACCTGACGGGCGTCTCCTCCGAGGAGGCGGCGACCCTCGCGGCCAACAACGGCGGAATCAACTTCCAGAGCCTTTTGATCGCCGGGATGGTGATCGGCTCGCTCGGCGTGCTGGACGACGTGACGGTCAGCCAAGCATCGACCGTGATGGCTTTGCGGGGCGCGAACCCGCAGCAGCGCTTCGGCGAGCTGTTTCGCCGCGCGATCGACGTGGGGCGCGATCACGTCAGCGCCACCGTCAACACCCTGTCCTCGCCTACGTCGGCACCTCGCTGACGACGCTGCTCGTCTTCGGCTCCGGCCAGGTCGGCTTCGTAGACGCGGTCAACCTGGAGATAATCGCCAGCGTCATAGTCGCCACCCTGGTTGGCTCGATAGGGCTGATCTGCGCGGTGCCGATTACGACGGCTCTTGCCGCGCTGCTCGCAGAGGGCATTCCCGCCGAGGAGCTTGCTGCGGACCCGCACGTTGGCCACGCTCACTGACGACTGGCTTCTACCCAACAAGCTCCATACCCTGACGTCGATGCATCGACGTCAGATCCCAATTGGGCTGGGCAGCGAGCCGCCGCCTACCTGGCTCGGGATCGTGGCGACGTCCGCTGCGGTTGCGATCGCAACGCTCCTCGTCTACCCGCTCAAGTCGGTTGCGCCCGTTGTCTCTCTCGGGATCGTCTACCTGCCGGCGATCCTGCTGATCTCGACCATGTGGGGGTTGCGGCTGGGGCTGTTTGCCTCGATCGTCAGCGCCGCCGCCTTCAACTTCTTCCAGATCCCGCCGCTGCATCGCTTCACGATCGCCGAGGAGGAGAACTGGGTTGCGCTGGCTGCCTTCGTGATCGCGGCGATCGTCAGCAGCACGGTCGCCGGCCTAGCCCGAGCCCGAGCCGTAGAGGCGGAGCGACGTCGTGAAGAAGCCGACTGGGCGCTCGCCGAGCTGGAGGCGCTGACCCGCGAGCGGGATCGGATGCAGGCCGAGGCGGTGGAAGCCGAGGCGGTGCGACGCAGCGATGAGCTGAAGACCGTGCTTCTGCGCTCGATCTCTCACGACCTGCGGACGCCGCTGACCTCGATCATCGCGCTCGGCTCCGCGCTCGGCTCGGAGACGTTGACGGCCGAGGAGCGCGCCGAGCTGAGCGAGGGGATCGTCGGCGAGGGCAGGTGGCTCTCGCGCCTGGTCGAGAACCTCCTCGACATGTCCCGGCTGGAGGCCCGGAAGGCCGAGCCACACCGGGGGCCGGTCGATCTCGCCGAGGTGCTGGAGGCGGCGCGGCAAGGACAGGGCAAGTCGGAGTCGATTCGGCTGGCGCTCGACGCGGAGCTGCCAAATGGTCCACGCTGCCGCCGCCCAGCTTGAGCGCGCGTGAATTGATCCGCCGGCGCCCGCCTTGCGCAGTTGTAGGTACCTAACCCCTGCGTAAGGAGCATCATGGATTCCGAAACCACCCTTGATCGAGTCGACGTCGACGGCGCGGTTCGCGAAACGGCACACGACGCCGCCGAGGCCCTCGAGGGCGGCGACACCAGGCTCAGCTTCCTCAAGAAGGCCGGCGTGGCCGGTGGTGCGGTGATGGGCGGCGGAGCCCTGCTCGGCGCCCTCACGCCGGGTGCCGCGATGGCCGCGGGCAAAGGCCGCCCGCCCGCCAAATTCGGCAAAGGCGACGTCGGCATCCTCAACTTCGCCCTCACCCTGGAGTACCTGGAGGCAGCCTTCTACAACGAGGCCACCGCCAACCAGCGGAAATCCTCGTTCATCAAAGACGGCCAGACCCAGGTCTTCCTGAAGACGGTGACCGCGGATGAGAACGCCCACGTCGCCTACCTCAAGAAAGTGCTGGGCAAAAAGGCGATCGCCGCCCCCAAAGTCGACTTCGGCGGCACCACCTCCCAGGAGGCGTCCTTCGTCAAGACCGCCCTGGCGCTGGAGAACACCGGCGTCCACGCCTACTCGGGCCAGGCACTCAACATCAAGACCCCGGCAACCGTCGGCGCGGCGCTCTCGATCCTCACGGTCGAGGCCCGGCATGCCTCGGTGATCGGCCTGATCGCGAAGAACAGCCGCAAGGGGATCTCCCCCGACGGGGCCTTCGACACGCCGTTCACGGCAAACGAAGTCCTCAAGGCGGTCGAAGCGACCGGCTTCCTCAAGTAGAGGCGCACTGCTGGGTCCCGGGTGAGTCGATCGGAGGGTCGGCTTTCCTCGGGGCCCCTGAGTACCACCAAATCCACGCACCAGATCGTTATCGGAGGTTTCACTCATGCCCAACATCGGACCAATGGAGATAGCAATCGTCCTGATCATCGCGCTCGTCGTCTTCGGCCCCAAACGTCTCCCAGAGCTGGGCAAGTCGCTCGGCAAGGGAATCCAGGAGTTCAAAGGCACGATCGGCGGCGATAAGTCAGAGTCAGACCCACCGCCCACGCTGGAGCCGGCGCCGGTCCAGGGCCCTGTGACGAAGGCCGAGGACGCCGCCGCCAGGCCGCGGGCCTGAGGCAAACTGATGCGCCGCGTCAAGCCGATCGCCCACGAGGATCAGCTCACCCTCGTCGAGCACCTCGACGAGCTGCGTGGCCGCGTCATCGTTTCGATCGCCGTCTTCGGCGTCGCGCTCGCCCTCTGCTTCTGGCAGAACCACCTCCTGCTCGAGCTGGCGAGCGTGCCGCTGCCCTCCGACCACGACCAGCTGATCACCTTCGGGATCAGCGAGCCGTTTACGACGACGGTGACGGTCGCGGCCTACGGCGCGATCATCCTCTCGCTGCCGATCATCCTCTACCAGTTCTACGCCTACCTGCTGCCGGCCTTCAGCAAGCACCAGCAGCGGGCGATCCTCCCTCTGCTCCTCTTGATCCCGGCGCTGTTCATCGCCGGCATCGCCTTCGGCTACTTCGTCGTGCTGCCCGCCGCGACCCAGTTCCTGCTCAACTTCAACGATGCCCAGTTCAACATCCAGGTGCGGGCAAGGGAGTACTACGGCTTCTTCGCTCAGACGCTGATTGCCTGTGGCCTGGTCTTCCAGGTCCCGGTCGGGATCCTCGCGGTAACCCGACTCGGCATCGTCAAGGTGCATCAGCTGAGCGAAAACCGTCGTTACGCCTACCTGGGGTGCGCTGTGCTGGCCGCTGCCCTGCCCGGAATCGACCCGATCACGATGCTGATCGAGACGGTGCCGCTGCTCGTCCTCTACGAGCTCAGCATCTTGCTGGCCCGCGCTTTCGGAGAGTCCGCGAGCCCACCGATCGGCGAACCGTCAGCCCAGGAGCGACCACGTAATCCGATCCCACCCGCGACCACGTAGACGGGATAAAGGCGAAGCCAGGAGGTATCCAGCTCGGCACCCGGGAGGGCGACGGCGGAGGGTTCGGGGGTTGCCTTGTCGGCTGATGAGCGGCCGAGCTCGCCGCGCTCCGGTTATCCGAACATTTGTCGCCGATGCCCTCACGGAGCGGCAGCCTATGCCCCCACCAGGGACGTCAGCTCCGAGGAACCCGCATCGGCCCGGCGCGGGGTAGCGCGCCCCTCCTACAGTGGAGAGGCGGCCAGCGCCTCCGGCACGCTGCCGAAGACCAAGCCGTCCTGCTTATGTCTTGGCGCTGGCGAACGTAGCTCCGCCGCCCCTGATAAGCGAGGCGGAATAACCCGAAATCGCCGCTAATCCCCGCGCATCTACGCGATTTCAGCCACTAGTGGCTGAAATGGAGCGCTTTTCAGGGGGCGGTTTGAGCGATCCTGAAAAAGCGAACCCGCCGACGTGCAGGGGGTTCTGCCGATGGAGCTAGGCGGATTCGAACCGCCGACCTCCTGGGTGCGATCCACGGCGACCATGATCGCGGAAGGCGTGAAAAGCAGCCAATTACCAGCATGTTTGCTGGACTCGCTGCGACCCCCGCCGTACACGGATGCGCGGGGATTAGCGGCGATTAGCGGGGAGTCAGCCACTTCTGGCGAGAAGTGGCTGAAATCGGCGCGGGGCGGTTGGAAACGGCGAGGGGGCTTTAATGTACTCGAAAGTAAAGCTATACTTTGTCTATGCATGACCAACCTGACATGCGGGGACTCGAGACGATTGCTTATCAGCAGCATGGCTACTTCACCACGAGCCAGGCCCGTGAGCGTGGAATCAGCAGCCAGCTCCTGAGTCACTACGTGCGCCGGAACCGGTTCGAGCGGGTGCGGCGCGGGCTCTATCGTCTACCCGGCTTCCCCCGCCCGGAAGACGACGAGATGCGTGAGAA
>Ga0193706_1000519_pt1 | contig 22019 bp, 22 predicted proteins | sample U3c1metaG_FD_160130 | JGI IMG/M metagenome (GOLD analysis project Ga0193706, IMG submission 160130) | Soil microbial communities from a riparian zone of the East river system, Colorado, United States - U3c1 | ecosystem: Environmental > Terrestrial > Soil > Riparian zone | place: USA: East River... | reverse complement strand
CGGCGGCGCGATCGCCCTCGGCCACCCGCTCGGCTCCACCGGCGCCCGCCTGATCACCACCCTCCTGCACGAGATGGAGCGCACCGACAAGGAGATGGGCCTGGTGACGATGTGCTGCGGCGGCGGGCTCGGCACCGGGACGCTGATCCAGCGGGTCTGAGGCGTAGGTTCCGCCCTCCATCCCAACGATCAGAGGAGACAGTTTGAGCAAGCGACTCATCGTGCTGCTCGCCGGCGTAGTGGCGATCGCAGCCCTCGCCGCGGGCTGCGGCAGCGGCGACGACAGCACCGAGGCCACCGTCGAGCTGACCAAGGTCGAGTTCATCGCGCAGGGCGACGCGATCTGCGAGAAGGGCAGCAGGCAGATCGAAGACGAAGCGGACGCCTTCGCCGAAGAAAACGACATCGACACGAGCAGCCCCAGCAAGGCGGAGCAGGAAGAAGTGATCGCGTCGGTTCTCGCGCCGGCCCTCCAGGACCAGGCCGACGAACTGAGCGCGCTCGCCGCCCCGAGCGGGGACGAGGAGCAAACCGAAGCGATCTTCGAGGCGCTCGAAGCCGGCGTCGAACGACTCGAAGACGAGCCGGCATCCCTCCTCGAAAGCGGCGCTGGGCCGCTGGAGGAGGCGAACAAACTGGCGAGCGCATACGGCTTCAAGGCCTGCGGCCAGGAATAGGCATACGGGGGCGCCCGGCGATCGGGCCGGGCGCCTTTGGCTGCATGTATTAGATTACTCATCTTTATTCAATTGAAGAGATGAGGAGAGACCAGTGACCAGACAACTCATGGCGATACTCGCCGGCGTCGTGGCGGTCGCGGCCATCGTCGCGGGTTGCGGCAGCGGCGACGACGCCACCGCTTCGTTGACCAAGGCGGAATTCGTCAAACAGGCGAATGCGATCTGCTCGAAGGGCAGCGATGAAATCAACAAAGAAATCCAGGCCTTCGTGAAAAAGAAGAACGCCAAGAAGGACGCGGCAGGGGAACTGACCAAAGCGGAAATCTCGGAGATCGCCGCGACCATCGTGGTCCCGAGTTTCGACGCTCAGACCGACCAACTGCATGAGCTCGGCGCGCCGAGCGGCGCCGAGGACGAAATCACGGCGATCCTCGACTCCTTCGACAAGGGCGTCGAAGTGGGAGAACGCAAGCCGGAGACGCTCTTCAACGGCAAAACCAACCCGTTTGGGGACACTGCCAAAAAAGCGACGGAATACGGCCTCGAAGGGTGCGGCCAGATCTAAGTCGCGGCTTTCTGGCCGACCAGCCAGGGGCCTATATGCTCCTCCTTCGATGGACCTGACGCTTTCGCCATCGGAGGAGGAGTTCCGCGACGAGGTTCGCACCTGGATTGGCGAGAACAATCCAGGCCCCGAGCCCGAGGCGGGGCTCGACGAGGTGATGGCGTTTCGCCGTGAGTGGCAGCTGAAGCTGCACGCGGCCGGCTGGGCCGGGATCTCCTGGCCGAAGGAGTACGGCGGCCGCGGCGCGACGATGATCGAGCAGGCCATCTTCGTCGGCGAGGCAGCGCGCCAGGAAGCGCCCAGCCCCGCCAACGTGCTCGGCCTGGCGATGGGCGGCCCGGTCGTGATCGCCCACGGCAGCGACGAGCAGAAGCAGCGCTACCTGGAGCCGATCCTGACCGGCGAGGAGATCTGGTGCCAGGGCTTCTCGGAGCCGGAGTCCGGCTCCGACCTCGCCTCGCTGAAGACGCGCGCAGTCAAGGACGGCGACGAATGGGTGGTGACCGGGCAGAAGGTCTGGACCACGTTCGCCCAGTACGCGAAGTGGTGCATGCTCGTCGCCCGCACCGACGCCGACGCCCCCAAGCACCAGGGCCTCACCTATTTCCTGATGGACATGGAGCAGGACGGCGTGCAGACCCGGCCGCTGGTCCAGATAACCGGTGAGGGCGAGTTCAACGAGGTCTTCATGGAGGAGGCGCGGATCCCCGAGGCCAACGTCGTCGGCGGCGTCGGCAACGGCTGGGGGGTGGCGATCACCACGCTGATGAACGAGCGCGCCGGCCTCGCCTTTGGCGCCATCGCCCAGATCCAGAACAGCCTCGGCCGGCTGGCGAAGCTGGCGACCGAGGTCCGCCTCGACGGTGGCTCGGCGGCCGACGACTCCTACTACCGCCAGCGGATCGCCCAGCTCCACATCGAGGCCGAGACGATGCGGCTCAACGCCTACCGCGGCTTGACCAAGACGATGCAGTCCGGCATCCCCGGGCCCGAGGGCTCCCTCGGCAAGTGGCAGTGGGCCGACATCAACCAGGACCTGACCGAGCTCGCCCTCGATATAGAGGGCGCCTACGCGCCGCTCGCCCGCGGCGCCGCCAACGCGATTGACAACGGCGCCTGGCAGTACGGCTTCCTGCGCTCCCGCGCCAACTCGATCGAGGGCGGGACGACGGACATCCTCAAGAACATCATCGCCGAGCGCGTGCTCGGCCTGCCGAGGCTGCGCTAGCTAGAGGCTGTCGCTTACCTATGTACTTCGACCTCACCGACGAGCAGCAGGCGATCAAGTCGACCGCCCACGACTTCCTCGCCTCGCGCTTCAAGTCCGAGCGGCTGCGGGAGATCGCGGCCAGCGACGACGGCTTCGACGCCGCCGGCTGGGCCGAGATGGCCGCGCTGGGCTGGACCGGCCTGGCGCTGCCGGAGGAGTGGGGTGGACAGGGCCTCGGGATCGTCGAGCTGGCCGTCCTCTTCGAGGAGATGGGCTACGCGCTGGCCCCCTCGCCGCTCTTCTCCAGCACGATCGCCGGCCTGGCCCTGAGCCTTTGCGGCTCCGACGACCAGCGCGAGCGCTACCTGCGGCCGCTGGCCCTCGGCGAGAGGCGCGGCACGCCGGCGCTCTGGGACGCCGGCTCCCCGGCCACCCCCGGCGGCTTCACCATGGAGGCCAGGGCCGACGGCGACGGCGTCGTCCTCGACGGCGAGAAGATCCTCGTCCCCGACGCCGCCAGCGCCGACTTCTTCCTCGTCGCCAGCAGTGATGGCAGACGCCACCTGGTCGAGCGGGACGCCGACGGCGTCAGCGTGACGGCGGAAGCCGCGATCGATCCCACCCGACGCTTCTCCTCGGTCCGCTTCGACGGCGTTCGCGTTGCCGCCGCCGACACCCTGCCCGGTGAGGAGGCCGACTACTACCCCGTCTTCTTCCGCCTCTGCGTGGCGCTCGCCGCGGAGTCGACCGGGCTTGCCCAGCGGACGATGGAGATGGCCGTCGCCTACGCCAAAGACCGCCAGCAGTTCGGCCGCCCGATCGGCGCCTACCAGGCCGTCTCGCATCGCTGTGCGCAGATGCTGCTGGAGACCGAGAACGCTCGCTCCGCCGTCTACGGCTCCGCCTGGGCCGCCGACGCCGAGCCCGAGTCGCTGCCGCTGGCGGCTTCGATGGCGAAGGCCTACGCCGGCGACGCCGGCTGGCGCGTCCCCGACGCCTCGATCCAGGTCCACGGCGGCATCGGCTTCACCTGGGAGCACGACCTCCACTTCTTCCTCAAGCGCGGCCGCTCCAACGCGGCGATCTTCGGCGACTCCAAGTGGCATCGCGAACGGGTTGCCGACTCAGTGCTCGCCCGCGCCGCCGAGCCGGCCGCGGCCTGACCCCGGATCCGATGGGCGCCCTCGACCGCATCTCTGTCGCCGCGATCGGCACCTCTGTCGCCGACCTGGAGGCCGAGACGCTGCGCGCCGAGGCGGCTGGGGTCGAGTGCGTCTGGGCGCCGGAGCTGTTTCGCAGCGCCGCCACCCAGGCCGCCTATCTGGCTGCGAAGACGACCAGGATCGACGTCGCCACCGGCATCCTCTGGGCCTTCACCCGCAGCCCCTTCATCCACGCCATCACCGCGCTCGACATCGACGAGATGGCGGGCGGCCGCTTCCGGCTCGGCATGGGGGCGGGGGTCAAGCGCCTCAACGAGACCTGGCACAACGCCGACTACGGCAAGCCGGCGCCGCACCTGCGCGAGGCGATCGAGGCGACCCGGCTGATCATGCAGCAGGCCAGCGCCGGCGAGCCGATCCGCTACGAGGGCGAGTACTACGACATCGACATCAAGGGCTGGGTCCGGCCCCACCCGGCGCCGCGAGAAGCCGTGCCGATCTACACCGCGGCGGTGCAGGCGGGCATGGCGAGGATGGCCGGCGACGTCGCGGACGGGCTGATCGGCCACCCGATCCAGAGCCTGCGCTGGATCGACGAGGTAGTCGTCGACGCCTTCGAAACCGGCCTGCGCCGCTCCGGCCGCGAGCGCAAGGACTTCGATTACCTGCCGACCGTCTGCTGCGCGATCGACGACGACGAGGGCCGGGCGATCGACATGGCCCGCCGCACGATCTCCTTCTACGCGACGGTGAAGACCTACATGCCGCTCTGGGACCTACACGGCTTTGCCGACAACGCCGTCGCCGCCGGCGATGCCTTCCGCCGCGGCGACCTCGCCGCCGTGCCGGCCGCGATCAGCGACGAGATGGTCGAGGCCTACTGCGCCGCCGGCCCGCTCGACAAGGTCCGGGCCAGGGTGGAGGCGACGGCCGAGCGCGCCGACGGCCTCTTCCTCACCCCGCCGACCTACTTCATCTCCCCCGAGGAGCTGAGCGAGTTCCAGAACCGCATCATCGACGCCTTCGGCCCCGGCCCCGGCCCCGCCAACGGCTGAGGTCGTAATTCCCTCCGCTATGCGGCGATAAATGCGACCGCGGGAGAGGGAGATGGAAGTGCTCGAGCGCGTGCGGGAGATTCCCGAGGGCTTCGTGCGCACCTATGGCGACGTCTCGCCGGGGGCGCCGCGCTTCGCCGGCTCGGTCCTGTTCGAGGTCGACGAGCCCGACCTGCCCTGGTGGCGCGTCGTCCGCGCCGACGGCTCGCTCGCCAAGGGCGCCCGCCAGCGCCAACGCCTCGTCGCGGAGGGCGTTCCCTTCCGCGGCGAGCGCGTCGACATGGCGGTGGCGCGGATCGCGCCTTAGAGCTACGGGCAGACGACGATCAGGTGGAAGTCGGCGTCCTCGTTGGTGCCGGCTTTGTCGCGGGTGTGGACTTCGACGGCGTTCGGGTTGGCCGGCGAGGTGTTGGTCTGGGCATAGCCGGCGTTTGGCACCGTGGTGCCGGCGTTGTCGCGCCCGGCGACGTTGGCGCAGCCGCTGATGTTGACCGGGAATATGACGCTGACGGCGCCGCCGCCCTCGGCCGCGGTTATGCCGGCGTCGCTGGCCCGCGCGAGCGTCGCGTTGCCGGGGCTGCCCGGGTTGTTGACGACGGCCCAGTAGGTGTGCGCGGCGCGCTTCGCGGAGGGCACGATGCCGAGCTTGTTGGTGTTGATCTGGTAGCCGGTCAGCGTCTTCTGCTTCAGCTTGCCGCCGCCGATCGTCTGCTTTTTGATCGCGCCGCCGTTGATCGTCTGCGCCGCGTAGGCGGTGCCGGCGAGGGCGACCACCAGCGCGGTCACGGCGACGACCATCGCCGGCGATGGGTGCAGCTTCCTGAGCTTGCGCATCTCTCCACTCCCCTTCCGGTAGGTGAAACTTGGTAACCCGTCTACCCGGGCGAGGCTGCGGTTACGCCCCGGAAGGCAGCGCTGCGACGAACATCTCGAAGGCTCCGATGTCGGTCACGGCGGGGCCGTGACCGGGGAGGATCAGGCTCGGGTTCAGCTCCGCCAGCTTGCGGATCGAGCGGCGGTTCTCAGCCGGGTCGTAGGTGAAGATCCTCGGCGGCTCCTTGATGCCGGGCAGCGCCGTGGCGTAGCTCATGTTGCGGATCACGTCGCCGCAGATCGCCACCCGGTCGTGCTCGCGGAAGAAGATCACCTCGCCGCGGGCGTGCCCGGGCGCGTGGACGACGCGGAAGCCGGCGACCTCGTCGCCCTCCTCGAGGACGCGGTCGACCTTGTAGGGAGGGCCTTGCCAGATCGCCCGGATCGCCTTGTTGACCGGGTTGCCCGCCGCCGCTTCCTGCATCGGCCGCTTGCCTTCCATCGCCTCGACGTCGTCGGCGTGGCAGGCGAGCGGCACGCCGCGCGCCTCGCAGACGTCCTTGGCGACTCCCTGGTGGTCGGGATGGGCGTGGGTCAGGGCGAGCATCGAGATCTCGCGGCCCTCCAGCTCGGCGAAGATCCGTCGCCGGTCCCAGCGCCGGCCGGCGTCGATCAGGACGTCCTCGGCGAGGTAGATGTTGATGCTCGGATAGGGCAGCTCCTTCAGCCGCCACACGCCTGGGGCCAGGTACTTCAATGCCCGATCCCCAGCGTCTCGCGCGGGTCGCCGCTGTGCTCGGCCAGCTCTTCGAGCCGGGCGATCTTGCGCTCGCCTTCGAGCCGGGCCGGGTGCTCGGGCGGCAGCGGCTCGATCAGGCGGCGGATGCGGTTGCGGACCTGCAGCGCGAAGTGGGGGGTGGAGGCGCCGGCCAGGGCGCGGATGTCCTCCGGCGTGACCTCGTGCGCCCCGCTCAGCAGGGCGGGGTTCTCCGACTCGCTCACTGTTCGCCGCCGATCTTGGCCAGCTCGGCCAGCTCGTTGACCTCCGCCTGCTGGTTCACGTCGATCGCCTCCTGGTCGCCGATCACCCACACGTGGTTGTAGAAGGCGCGGGTCGGGTTGGTCGTGTAGCCGGGCTTCACGTCCAGGAAGTATTCACGCAACGCCGCCGGGAGGGCAGTGGCGCTGTCGGTGAGCAGCAGCGGCCCCCAGGTGCCGGAGGCCGAAAGCGGCGCCGCGGCGGCGGCGTCGAGCGGCGAATCCTCGCGGGCGAGCACGAAGCCGTGGCCAGGGTCGTTGACGTTCCAGCCGAAGCCGTCGTCGCCGTAGCGGGCGAGGGCGATCGCGTTGGCGACCGGGTCCTCGCCGGAGACGCGGTGGACCTCCGGGCCGATCTTGGCGATCTCGCGAGTTGCCTTGGAGGTGATCGCCGAGGAGGGCCCGAGCACGTAGACGGGGACCTGTTTGTGGCGCTTCAGCGCGGCGACGGTCGGCTTCGGCAGCTCGTCTCCTTCGGCGAAGAGGACCGGGTCGCCCGAGCGTGCCGCCCAGGCCGCCGCCGGCATCGCCAGGTCCGGGCGCGCGGAGGGGGCGATGAGGACGTGGGCGGGGGCGGAGCCGAAGAGGCGGTCGCGCAGCGCCGCGATCGCCGCGGCGCCGGCGGCAGGGCTGCCGGCCTTGACCCGGGTCACCTTGCCGTCGTCGGGCGTGGCGACGTCGCCGATTGCGAAGGCGCTGGCGCCGTTGGTGGCGTCGTCGCCCTGGGGGTCGAGCGCGGCCAGCGCTTCGGCGCTCGGGTCGGGCAGGCCGTCGGGGCCGGAGATCAGGATCGGCGCCCGGACCGGGGCGGCCATCAGCACCGAGGCCGCGATCCCCCCGGCCCAGTCCTCCTCGCCGACCAGCGTCACCGCCGCCGGTTGCTGGTCGGGGGTGGTGGAGGGGAAGACGGCCAGCGCCACGGCGGCGGCGTTGGCGGCCGGGTCGGAGCCGCCGACCCGGGTCGTGTTGCCGGTCGCGAAGGATGGGTAGCCGAGCCGTTCGGCGCTCTGGGACGCGGGGGCCTCCGCCGCCTCGTCGCTCGCCATGGGCGCCGGCGTCGGCGCGGGGCCGGCTGCGCTCTCGCTCTTGCCGCCGCCGCTGCCGCCGAGCACGGCGGCGACGATGAAGACGATGGCGACGACGACGAGCGCGGCGATCGCCTTCAGCGCCCCCGGCACGGGCTTGCGCTTGCGGCGCCTGGAGGGCGCTGGATTCTTCGCCGCGCCCGGATCCGGCTTAGCGGAAGCACCCTCCGGCCGCGGCGGATCGGGCGCCGGGACGTCGGCGTTGATCGGGCGGTCGGCGCTCACGGTCGCAACGCTACATGGGGCCAGGAGAGGGCCTTGCCGGCTGGACGTTCGGCTAAAGTTCTCCGGGACTGGCTGACTGACCAGTCAATCGGTCCACGGCGTAGGAAGGAACCAATGGATTTCGCATTCAACGACGAGCAGCTCGAGTACAAGGAGAAGTGCCGGACTTTCGCCCGCGAGGTGATCCGCCCGGCCGCGCGCAAGCACGACGAAGAGGAGAGCGTCCCCTGGGAGGTCATCAAAGAGGCCCGCAGGCAGGGCTTCGGCGGCATCGAGGGCATGCAGCGCTCCGCCGAAGACCCCGAGGGCCAGATGCAGGTGATCACGGCCGAAGAGTTCCACTGGGGCTGCGCCGGCATCGCCCTGGCTATCTCCGGCTCCGGCCTCGCCGCCGCCGGCATCGCCGCCTCGGGCACGCCGGAGCAGATTATGCGCTGGGTGCCGGAGTGCTTCGGCAACGACGAGGAAATCAAACTCGGCGCCTACGCCGTGACCGAGCCGCAGGCCGGCTCCGACGTCAAGAGCCTCAAGACCACCGCCAAGCGCGACGGTGACGAGTGGGTCCTCAACGGGACCAAGATCTTCATCACCAACGGCGGCATCGCCGACGTCCACGTGGTCGTCGCCGCCATCGACCCGACCCTGGGCACCCGCGGCCAGGCCTCGTTCATCGTCGGCAAGGACACGCCGGGGCTGAGCCAGGGCAAGAAGGAGACGAAGATCGGGATTCGCGCCTCGCACACGGCCGAGGTCGTGCTCGACGAATGCCGCATCCCGGCCGAGAACCTGCTCGGGGGCGAGGAGAAGCTGGCGAGAAAGCTGGAGCGCGCCCGCTCGGGGCAGAAGTCCCGCTCGGGGGCCGACGCCCTGGCGACCTTCGAGGTGACCCGGCCGCTGGTCGGCGCCTCCGCGCTCGGCATCGCCCAGGCCGCCTACGAGTGGACCCTGGAGTACCTCGACGGCCAGTCCGAAGGGGGCACTCCGCTGCTGAAGACGCAGCGCATCCAGCAGACCCTGGCCGACGTCGCGACCGAGATCGAATCGGCGCGGCTGCTGGTCCAGCGCGCCGCCTGGATGGGCCGCAACGGCGTCCCGATGACCGGCGGCCAGGGCTCGATGTCGAAGCTCAAGGCCGGCGACGTGACGATGTGGGCGACCTCGACCCTGATGGACCTGGTCGGCCCCTACGCCCAGAGCACCGATTGCCCGCTGGAGAAGTTCTTCCGCGACGCCAAGATCTACCAGCTGTTCGAGGGCACGGCGGAGATCCAGCGCATGGTCATCTCACGGATGCAGGCCCGCGAGTACGCCGAGCGCCTCGCCTACGGCGCCGAAGTCGCCGCCGAGGCGATGGAGGCCCCCAAGGAGCCCGTCCCGGCCTAAGCTCGGGGCGTGCACTCGCACGACCATCCTGGACATAGCCACGGCTTCGGCGCGCATGCGCTGGAGGCGCGGCGGGAGGACAGCAGGCGGCGGATGTGGATCGCTTTGGCGATCAACGCCGGCCTGCTCCTCGCCGAGGCGGTCGGCGGGATCCTCACCGGCTCGCTGGCCCTGCTGGCGGACGCGGGCCACGTCCTCTCCGACGTCGGCTCGATCGTCCTCGCCCTGATCGCCGTCCGCCTCGCCTCGCTGCCGGCGGTGGGGCGACGCACCTTCGGCTACCAGCGCTCCGAGGTCCTGGCGGCGCTGGTCAACGGCCTGCTCCTGGTCGTGGTCAGCGTCGCGATCGCCATCGCCGCGATCGGGCGCCTCTCGGACCCGCCGCCGATCGACGGCGCCGGCGTCCTCGCCCTCGGCCTCTTCGGCCTCGCCGGCAACCTCGCCGCCACCTGGGTCCTGGCCCGTGGCGAGCGCCAGGACATCAACCTCGAGGGCGTGCTGCGCCACAGCGTCGCCGACGCCCTCGGCTCGCTCGGCGTCGTCCTCGCCGGCGCCTTCGTCCTGCTCGGCGGCTCCGACGTCGTCGACCCGATCGTCGGCCTGCTGATCGCGGCGCTGGTCCTCGCTTCCTCCTGGCGGCTGATCAAGGAACCGTTCGACGTGCTGATGGAGGCGGCCCCCGCCGGCCTCGACGTCGACAGCCTCGGGGCGGCGATCTGCGCCGAGCAAGGCGTGCGCTCCGTCCACGACCTTCATGTCTGGACCGTCACCGCCGGCTTCGGCGCGATCGCCGCCCACGTCGTCGTCGCCCGGGGCAGCGACCGCGACCTGGTCTGCCGCCGGCTCGAGCTGACCCTGGCGGAGCGGTTCGGGATCGAGCACACGACCCTGCAGATCGAGGAGGAGGCCGACCAGGCCCTCCTGCAGGTCGAGAACGCGCCCGGAAAAGGCTGAGCGCAAGGGCGGTTGCAGGGTCGGCCAAGGCTGCTGGCCGGCATTCGGGCTTGGCTAGCCTCGGGACGATGCTTAGGAACCGCTTCGTCGCGGTGGCGCTCTCTGCCGCCATCGCGGCGCTCTGCTCACTGCTCCTCGCCGGCCCCGCGCCGGCCGAGGATCTCGAATCCAAGCTCGAAGCCAAGCAGGCGAAGCTGGACGAGGTCGTCGAGAAGAAGGGCGTGCTGACGACGACGATCTCCCGCTACGGCGACCAGATCGACCGCCTGACCGGAGAAGTCGCGGTGATCCGCAGCCGCGAGGAAGCCGTCCGCACCCGGCTCGAAGCCAAACAGGCCGAGCTCGACCAGGCGATCGCCGAGCTGGACGTCGCCAAGGACCGCTTGCGGGAGCTGCGCTCCCGCCTCAAACGCGCGCTCGTGGCCCTGCGCGACCGGCTCGTGGCGATGTACGAGAGCGGCAGCCCGGACATGCTCAGCGTCATCGTCAGCTCCGAGGGGGTCGACGACCTCGCCGCCCGCGCCGAATACATCGACCGCCTGCACGGGATGGACGAGGCCGTGGTCGGCCGCGTCCGCGAACTGCGCGACCAGGTGAAACGGATCGTCGCCCGCCTGCGCGGCGCCAAGGACCGGATCGAAGCCGCGCGCGACGCGATCGCCTCCGAAGAGCAGGCGCTCACCAACGCCCGCGCCGCCCTGCAGAGCCACCAGCAGGCGCTGGTCGCGGCTCGCGGCAAGCGGGTCGCGGCGCTGGAGCAGATCAGCGACCACGAGGAAGAGCTGCACGGTTCGGTCGCCGCGATCCAGGGCAAGCTCGCCGCGATGCTCTCCTCGACCGGCTCGGCGCCGCTCCCGGCCGGGCCGATCCAGGGTGGCAGCGGCGCCCTGATCTGGCCGGTCAGTGGGCTGGTCGTCTCGGGCTTCGGCCTGCGCTGGGGCTCCATGCACGAGGGAATCGACATCGCGATTCCGGAAATGACGCCGATCCGCGCCGCGGCCTCCGGCTCCGTCGTCCTCCTCCAGTCGGAAGCGAGCAGCGGCGGCTACGGCAACTTCACCTGCATCGACCACGGCGGCGGGCTCTCCACCTGTTACGCCCACCAGACCTCCTTCGCGGTCTCCGAAGGGCAGTCGGTCTCCCAGGGGGACATCATCGGCTACAGCGGCTGCACCGGCCATTGCTACGGCCCTCACCTGCATTTCGAGGTTCGTATAAACGGCTCTCCCACTGACCCCATGGGTTACCTTTAGCAATAGGTAGCTCCCCGTGATTCGCCAGGCCCACACCTACTTGGTAGGTGCGATGGGAGGGGCGACTTTGATCGCCGTCGCCATCGCGGTCTTCGTGATGCTCGTTTCCGCTCAGGTGTTCCGGAGCTGGCCGATCGCCGGGCTCGCCGGCAACGGCGGCGAGAGCGCCGCGGTGTCCGCCGGCCAGCCGGCTGGCGGCTCGGTTCCGGCGGGCGCAGACGCCGGGGCTGGGGCCGGATCGGCCACGGCAAAAGGCAAACGCGGGCAGGATCGTGGTTCTTCTGGGGACGGTTCGGGATCGCTTGCCGCGGGTGGTGGCTTCGGCACCTCCACCGGTGGATCGGAAGCCACCGAAACGGGTGGGTCCGGCGATGGCGCCGGTGGCCAGGGCGGTGGCTCCGGAGCTGCCGCGGGCCCCCCGGGAGGCGCTGGCTCGTCCAACCCCAGCAGCACTGTCAGCTCGGGCGGCGGCTCCGCCGGGGCTGGAAGTGGCGGAGGAAGCGGCGGAGGCGCTGGCTCGGCTTCCTCGCCTTCGGGCCAGGTGACCGGAACCGTCAACGACACTGTTTCGGGCGTCGACGAAACGGTGCTCGGCGGCACCCTGGAAAGCACCGGTGTCACTGGCGCCACTGAAGGCGTCGTCAACGGCGTCGCCGGCCCGGAATCGCCGGTCGGCAAAGTCGTCGACGAGGCCGTCGGCGCGGTCGGCGGCCTGCTGCCCGGCAACCGCTGACCGGGCTTCCCCTCGACCCGTCACAATGCCGGTCCGATGGCGGAGCGAGAACAGGCGGGGTCGGTCGCGAGCGGCGATCCGATTGAGGGATCGGCGGTCTACCCGGGCGGCAGCCGCGTCAACGAGAGGGGCCACCTCGAGCTGGCCGGCTGTGACGTAGTCGAGCTGGCCGAAGAGTTCGGCACCCCCGCATACCTCTACGTCGAGGACGAGATCCGCGCCCGCGCCCGCGCCTACCGCGACGCGTTCGAGCGCCGCAGCGAGGACTTCGAGGTCCTTTTCGCCAGCAAGTCGCTGCCCTGCACCGCCGCCTACCGCCTCTTCGCCGAGGAGGGGCTATCGGTCGACGTCGCCTCCGGCGGCGAGCTGCACATGGCGCTGCGCGCCGGCTTCGACCCCGACCGCATCCACATGCACGGCAACAACAAGACCGACGAGGAGATCCTCTTCGCCGCCCGCTCCGGCATCCGCCACCTGATCCTCGACTCCTTCGACGAGATCGAGCGCTGCGAGCGGCTGCTCGACTCCCCCCAGCGGGTGCTGATCCGGGTCACTCCCGGGATCAAGCCCTCGACCCACACCTACGTGCAGACCGGACAGCTCGACTCCAAGTTCGGCTTCGGCCTCGAGGACGGGCTGGCGGCGCGGGCGATCGAGCGGGTGCTGGCCTCCGAGAAGCTCGAGCTGGTCGGGCTGCACGCCCACATCGGCTCGCAGATCTTCGAGCTGGAGCCCTACACGCTGGCGATCCGCGCCCTCGGCGAGCTGGCCGGCGAGTGGTGCAAGGTCGTCAACGTCGGTGGTGGCCTCGGGGTCGCCTACACGGCCGAGGACGAGCCGCCCTCGATCGACGCCTACGTCGACGTCAAGGTGCGTGGCGTCGCCGAGGTCTTCGGCGAGGGGGTGCGGATCCTGGTCGAGCCCGGCCGCTCGCTGGTCGCCAACGCCGGCGTCACCGCCTATCGGATCGGCACCGTCAAGGAGATCCCGGGCATCCGCACCTACGTCGCCGTCGACGGCGGCATGTCCGACAACATGCGGCCGATGCTCTACGGCTCCCGCTACGAGGCGCTCGTCGCCGACCGCGCCGCGGCAGTTCCCGCCACCCCGGTGACGGTCGCCGGCATGCACTGCGAGTCCGGCGACATCCTCGTCCGCGACGCGATGCTGGCCGATCCGACCGTCGGCGACGTCCTGGTGACGCCCGCCACCGGCGCCTACGGCCACGCGATGGCCAACAACTACAACGGCGTGCCGCGGCCGCCGGTCGTCTTCTGCCGCGATGGCGAGGCGCGGGTCGTGGTCCGGCGCGAGACCTACGAGGACCTGACCGCCCGCGATGTCTGAGGGCTCCAAACCCATCCGCATCGGGCTGCTGGGGCACGGCACGGTCGGCGCCGCCTTCGCCGAGCTGCTCGCCGAGCGGGCCGACGCGGTCGAGGCGGCGACCGGGCGCCGGCCGGAGATCGCCGGCGTCCTGACCCGCTCCGAGGGGGACTTCGGGGCGATCCTCGAGCGCTCCGACCTGATCGTCGAGCTGATGGGGGGGACCGACCCCGCGCACGGCTTCGTCCTCGACGCGATGCGGGGCGGCCGCCCGGTCGTGACCGCCAACAAGCAGCTGCTGGCCCAGCACGGCGACGAGCTTTTCGACGTCGCCCGCGAGGCCGGCGTGCAGCTGCGCTTCGAGGCCGCCGTTGCCGGGGTGATCCCGATCGTCCGCACGATCCAGGAGAGCTTCGGCGTGACCGAGATCTCGAAGGTCTTCGGGATCGTCAACGGCACCACCAACTTCATCCTCAGCGAGATGGCGGCGACCGGCGCCGGCTACGACGAGGTGCTGGCGCGGGCGCAGGAGCTGGGCTACGCCGAGGCCGACCCCAGCGACGACGTCAGCGGCGCCGACGCGGCGGCGAAGATGGCGATCCTCGCTCGCCTCGCCTTCCACACTCCGGTGACCCTCTCCGAGGTCCCCTACGAGGGAATCGAGGCGATCCAGCCCGACGACCTCGCCTACGCCAAGGAGCTGAACCTCTCGCTGAAGCTGCTCGGCGTCGCCGAACGGCGCAACGGCGGCATCAGCGTCCGGGTCTTCCCCTGCTTCCTCTACCCGGGGCATCCGCTGGCGCCGATCGAGGGGCCGTTCAACGCGGTCATGGTCGAGGCGCCGGCGATCACCGAGGTGACGATGTCGGGGCCTGGGGCGGGGGGCCTGCAGACCGCCTCGGCGGTGCTCGGCGACGTCGTCTCGATCCTCGCCGGCGACGCGCCCGTGCACGAGACCCGCGCCGAGCTGCCGATCGTCGCCGACGTCACCTCCTCCTTCTACCTCTACCTGGAGGTCGCCGACCGTCCCGGGGTCCTGGCCACGGTGGCGACCGTGCTCGGCGACCACGACATCTCGGTCAAGAGCGTCGTCCAGCGCGGCGCCGGCGACGACGCCCGGCTGGTGATGGTCGTTCACGAGTGCCTGGAGTCGCGCTTCGCCGATGCGGTCGAGGCGCTGGGCGAGCTCGACGACCTGCGCTCCGCACCCCGGTCGATCCACGTGATCGAGAAGGAGTTCTAGTGGCGGTCGGACTGATCGAGCGCTACCGGGACCGGCTCTCGCTGGAGCCGGGCGACCCGGTGGTGAGCCTCAACGAGGGCTCGACGCCGCTGATCGAGGCGCCCCTGCTCTCGGAGCGGATCGGCGCCCGCGCCTACCTCAAGTTCGAAGGCGCCAACCCGACCGGGTCCTTCAAGGACCGGGGGATGACGGTCGCCGTCTCACGCGCCAAGGGGCGCGGGGCGGAGGCCGTGATCTGCGCCTCGACCGGCAACACCGCCGCCAGCGCCGCCGCCTACGCAGCGCGCGCCGGCCTGCGCGGCGCCGTGATCGTGCCCGAGGGCAAGATCGCGATCGGCAAGCTGGCCCAGGCGCTGATGCACGGGGCGCGCGTGGTGGCGTTGCAGGGGAACTTCGACGACGCCCTGACGATCGTCCGCGAGCTGGCCCAGAAGCACCCGGTGGAGCTGGTCAACTCGGTAAACCCGCACCGCATCGAAGGCCAGAAGACGGCGGCCTTCGAGGTCGTCGAGGACCTCGGGGAGGCGCCCGGCGCGCTGGCGATCCCGGTCGGAAACGCGGGCAACGTCACCGCCTACTGGCGCGGCTTCCAGGAGGTCGACGCATCGCCGGTCCTCTACGGCTTCCAGGCCGAGGGGGCGGCGCCGCTGGTCTCCGGCACCCCGGTGGCCAACCCCGAGACGGTCGCCTCGGCGATCCGGATCGGCAACCCGGCGCGCTGGGAGGAGGCGATGGCCGCCTTCACCGCCTCGCGGGGCCGTGTCGCCGCCGTCTCCGACGAGCAGATCCTCGATGCCTACCGCTGGCTGGCCGCCAGCGAAGGCGTCTTCTGCGAGCCGGCCTCCGCCGCCTCGGTCGCCGGCCTCCTCGCCCACGGCCTGCCGGTCGTCGAGGACGCCGCCCCGCCCGAGTCGGTCGTCTGCGTCCTCACCGGCCACGGGCTGAAGGACCCCGACACCGCCCTCGGCAAAGCCCCCGCGGTGATCAACTGCGACAACGACCTCAGCGCCGTCGAGCGAGCCGTCTTCGATTGACCGTCCGCCACCGACTCGTCCGCGTTCCCGCCTCCTCGGCCAACCTCGGCCCCGGCTATGACGCGATGGCGGCGGCAGTGTCCCTGCACTTGGAGCTGGAGGTGGAGGAGGCCGGGGAGTTCTCGCTCGATCCGGGCGGGCTCGACGTTTCCACCGGGCGCGACAACCTCGTCGTCCGCGCCTTCGAGAGCCTGCATCCGGCCGACGGCATCGCCTTCCGGCTGCGCAGCGAGATCCCCCTGGCTCGGGGCCTCGGCTCCAGCGCCGCGGCCATCGTCGCCGGCCTCTTCGCCGCCGACCACCTCTTCGAGCTGGCGCTCTCCAAGGAGGAGATGCTGGCGCGGGCGACCGCGCTGGAGGGCCACCCCGACAACGTCGCCGCGGCGATCTACGGCGGCTTCGTGGTCTGCGCCACCGAGCCGGACGGGTCGCCGTTCGCCGCCCGCTTCGACCCGCCGGAGGGGCTGGAGGGCATCGTCGTGATCCCGCCCGAGGAGGTCTCGACCAAGCTGGCCCGCAAGGCGATCCCGGCCGAAGTGCCGCTCGCCGACGCGGTCGCCAACGTCTCCTCGGCGGCCCTGCTCGTGCTCGGCCTGCGCAGCGCCGACCTCGATCTCGTCTCCCGCGGCCTGCGCGACGCCATCCACCAGCCGCGCCGCCGCGACCTCTACCCGCGCTCGATGGAGATCGTCGATGCCGCGCGGGAGCTGGGTGCCCTGGGCGCGACGATTTCCGGCGCCGGCCCGACGGCCCTCGTCTGGACCACCTGGCAGGACGCCGGCAACGTCGTCGCCGCGCTCGAGGAGCGTTGCGCGGGCTGGGCGGAGGTCCGCCGCCTGCCGTTCACTCCTCTCGGCGCCGACGTCCCCGAGCTCTGAGATGGACTGGGTCGTCCAGATCGGCCTCGTCGAGCTGGCGCTGGGCGGCCTGCTGGGCTGGGCGATGGTGATCCGCGAGGACAGGCCGGAGTGGCTGCGGAAAATCGGGATCGTCGCCCCGCAGCGGATTCGCCAGGTCCACCTCGATTACCTGATGATGGGCCTGATCCTGATCGGCGTCGGCCTCGCGGTGCCCGACCTGCCGACCGCGATCGCCGCCGCCCTCGTCTTCGGCACTGTGGTCAACCCCTTCCTCTTCGTGCCGCTCGCCTTCGACCCGGACGTGGAGCAGCGCCTCTGGTACCGCCTGCTCGCGGTCGTCTCCTTCGTCGGCGTCAGCGGCGGCCTCGTCGCCGCGGCGATCGTCGGCCCCGCCTGAGCGCCCGTCTGTCCCCGCCGCGGCCGTGGCTACCATCGCCGCCATGCCAAGCCTGCAGAAGTCCAAATGGATCGCGGCGCTCGCAGCCGCAGCTGCGCTCTTCGCGCTTCCCGCCGCCGCCCAGGCGACGCTGACCTACGTCAAGAACCCCCTCAAGCCGGTCGTCTTCGCGGCTGCCGACGACGGTTCCAGCCCGCACAGGGTCGGCTCCGGGTCGAATCCGCGGGTCTCTCCCGACGGTGAGACCATTGCCTACCAGCAGGAAGGCCCGGGACACTCCCAGGATCTGATGCTGGTTCCGGCTGAAGGCGGCGCTTCTCGCTTGGTGTTGGCCGGCCTGCAGGACAGCTTCCACCTCGCCTTCTCGCCGGACTCGAAGACGATGGCGGCGCTGCGGGGGCCGGAGCTCGGCAAGCGCAAGCTGGTCCTGATCGACGTCGCCAGCGGCACCACCCTGCGAACCGTCGCCAGCGGCTACTTCAGCGGCGTCAGCTTCTCCCCCGACGGAACCGAGCTTGTCTACGCGAAGGCGGGCAGCGAAAAGTTCCCGCCCCGCAGCGATGTCCACACGGTTCCGGTCGCGGGTGGCAAATCGGTCCAGCTGACCAAGGACCACGTCTCCCAGAGCCCGCTCTGGGGCCCCGCCGGCAAGATCGTCTTCGTCAAGCAGCTCGGCGCCGAGCAGCGCCGGTACGGCCCAAAGAACGAGCTCTTCCTGATGAACCCGAACGGGACCGGCCAGAAGCGCCTCACCAACACCCGGGTCGACCCGTTGCTGCTGGGTCTGGTCCCGACCGAGTGGTCGGCCAACGGCAGGAAGCTGCTGGCCGAGTTCGTCGGTCAGGACACCAGCTACGCGGTCGCCGTCAATCCGCAGACCGGCGCCCAGCGTCCGCTCGACAAGATGGGGGACGGCGAGCAGGGCTTCGTCGGCACCGCCCTCTCCAGCGACGGCACCACGGTGCTGGGCTTCACCGGTGGCTTCGAACCCGGCCCGACCCACAGGGTCGCCACGATCCCCTACGGCGGCGGCAAGGTGAAGACGCTCGTCAGGAACGGCTTCGAACCGGACTGGAGCCGCTGAGCCGGGGCGACTTCTTGCCGCCAGGCGGGCAAAAGCCGCCCCGTCACAGTCAGTCCAGCAACCCGACCTGGCGCAGGATCGAGACGCTGTCGGAGTAGACGTCCTTGCGCTTGACCAGGCCGTCCTCGAAGGGGATCGAGTCGATGCCGTCCCAGGTGACCCGGCGGCCGGTCGGCTCGGCCGTTAGGTCGCCGCGGCGCATCGTCTTGGCGTGGGTGGCGGCGGCGGTCCACTCCTGGACGACCAGCCCCTCGCGCACGTAGAGGCGGCGGGTGGCGAACTCGATGTCGGGCCAGGTCTCGAAGATCGAGCCGATGTGGGCGCGCACGTCCTCGCCTGTCGCCGACTCGCCGGCGGTGTGGTTCGCGAAGACCATGTCGGGGGCGTGCATGGCCACGATCGCGTCGAGGTCGTGGGCGTTCCAGGCCTCGTTGTAGCGCGCGATCGCCTCTTGCAGCGCCGCCCCCGAATCCTTCGCTGGATCGCTCATTCGCTCCCTTTCTGAGTTGCTGGGCGGTTGTACTCTCGCACGAGAGTCCCCAAGTGAACGGAGGAAGGCGATGGCTGGCGACTACTCGATTAAGCACCGCGACGAGTTCGAGTCGATGGAGGGCTCAGGGGAGGCCACCTGGCTGCTGGCGCGCAAAGCGCTCGGCACCTCGGCCTTCGGCTTCAACCTGGTCGAGATCGGCCCCGGTGGCGAGATCCCCGAGCACGACGAGGCCGAGAGCGGCCAGGTGGAGCTATACGTGATCCTCGAAGGCGAGGCGGTGCTGCGGCTGGAAGGCGAGGACCACCCGGCGCCGGCCGGGACGTTCGCCTCGATCGAGCCGCCCGCCAGCCGCACGATCCTCAACCGCTCCGAAGCCCCGGTCACGGCGATGCTGATCGGCGTCCATCCGAGCCCCGAATTCAAGCCCGCGTCGTTCGCCTAGCTGCCGGAACTGCATTTTCCCCTGGATAGCGGGGTCAAATGCAGTTTCGCTTGCCGGGCGGGTGTCCGGCCCTATAATTCTCCGGCCCGTCAACCCGTCGCGCGCCCGCTCGAAGAAGGCGCGGAACCCGGGAGGTCACACATGTCGAAGCCCCAGTCCGCTGGCGCCAGCGTCAAGCGCTACTCGCCAGAGCTGCCGTACAAACCGCTGGTATCGCCGCCGAGCGTCGAGGACAACGACGCCTGTGCGATCTATGCCTCGGTCCGCAAGGACGCGACCGCTAGCCACAGGCCGATCGAGCTGGCGATCCCGGCCCTGCAGAAGATGCTCCACCGCGCCGGCAACGTGGACGGCGAGGGCGATGGCTGTGGGCTGATGCTCGACCTGCCGCGGAAGATCTGGGCCGAGGAGGTCCGCAGCGGGGGCCACGACCCCTCGCTGACCCTCGACGACGCTTTCGCCGTCGCCCACATCTTCGTTGAGCGCAAACAGGACCTCGACAAGATCCAGCACGACGCCCGCGAGCTGCTCAACGAAGGCGGCTTCCGCGTCCTCGCCGAGCGGATCGGCGTCGTCAACTCGCCGGCGCTCGGCCCGACCGCGCGCGAGGAGGAGCCGCACTTCTGGCAGATCGCCGGCCTCGTTCCCGACGCCTCCCGCCGCGACCGCGTCCTCTTCGACCTCCTGATCGACCTCGAGAAGCAGCTCGACGTCCACGTGCCGTCGTTCTCCGCCACCACCTGCGTCTACAAGGTGATGGGCACGCCGAACGTGCTCGGCGAGTACTACCCCGACCTGCGCGACGAGCGCTACGAGACGATCGGCTGCTTCGGCCACAACCGCTACTCGACCAACACCTGGCCTTCCTTCAAACGCGTGCAGCCGTTCTCGGTCCTCGGCCACAACGGCGAGATCAACACGATCGAACAGCTGCGCCAGGAGGCGCGGATGCTGGGCGTGCCGATCCAGCCGGGATCCTCCGACTCCCAGGACCTCAACCGCACGATCGACACCCTGGTCAGCCGCAGCGGCCTCAGCCTCGCCGAGGCGATGGAGATGGTGGTGCCGCCGATCGTCGAGGAGATCCGCTCGCTGCCCGCCGACCTCCATCCCTTCTACATGTATCTGCACCAGGCGATGGGGCCGTTCGCCCAGGGCCCGGTGGCGCTGATCGCTCGCCACGCCGACGAGTGCGTCTTCTCCGCCGATGCCCTCGGGCTGCGGCCGCTGTGGCAGGTGGAGACCGAGGGCGACTACGTCTTCAGCTCCGAGCCCGGCGTCGTCTCGGTCGCCTCGATGGTCTCCGAGCCGAAGCCGCTGGCGCCCGGGGAGAAGGCCCTGGTCCTGATCGACCGCGAGGGCAGGCGCTCGACCCTGCACGCCCATGACGCGATGTTGCGGATCGTCCGCGACAGCTGGCTGCGCCGCAACGGCGTCCAGGAGGCCGCCGGCTACGATCGCGCCCTGGCGACCGGCGGGCCGCTGGAGGGCGACGACGTCCCCGGCTACTCCGACGCCGGCCCCGAGGAGCCGGTCAAGGTGGCCGACCGCATCCTCGCCGGCTTCGGATGGCAGCGCGACGACGTCAAACTGGTCCAGCAGATGGCCTCCAACGGGGCCGAGCCGGTCGGCTCGCTTGGCTACGACGGGCCGCTGGCGGCGCTCTCGCCCGAGCGCCAGAACCTCGCCGACTACTTCAAGGAGACGGTCGCGGTGGTCACCAACCCGGCGATCGACCGCGAGCGGGAGATGGAGCACTTCTCGACCCGGGCGCTGTTCGGCCACCGTCCCTCGATCCACGCCGCCGGCGAGGACACCGGCACGGTCGAAACCTCGTTCCCGGTCATCCTCGGCGGCCACCACGGCCTGGCGCCGCTCTCCGACGAGGCTTATCGCCGCATCGCCCGCGGGCACCACACCTACCTGCTCGAGGACCTCTGGGAGGAGTTCCGCGGCCGCGCCGCCGCGGTCGACATCTCGCTGCTGGAGTCCGAGACGACCAGCGGCGCGATCGAGCGGCTCAAGCAGGAAGCGGTGAAGAAGGTCCGCAACGGGGCCGAGCTGCTGGTCCTCACCGACCGCACCGTCTACGACGGCGAGCGCCGCTACATCGACCCGCACCTGGCGACCTCCGCGGTCGACATGGCCCTGAAGCAGTTCCGGGTCGAGCCGGGCGAGGAGAACCTGCGCCGCCGCTGCGGGCTGGTCCTGCGCTCCGCCGCCATCCGCAACGTCCACGACACGATGCTGGCCCTGGGCCTCGGCGCCAACGGAGTCTGCCCCTACACGATGGTCGAGGTGGTCTGTGTTGAGGACTACGAGACCGACGTCGCCAACCTCTGCGCCGCCCTGACCAAGGGGATCGAGAAAGTGATCTCGACGATCGGCATCCACGAGGTTCGTGGCTACGCCCGCCAGTTCTCCTCGATCGGGGTCAAGCCCGAGCTGGCCGAGATCTTCCAGACCAAGGCCTTCGCCGCATCGGCGACCGGCGGCACCGGCTTCACCGACCTCGACGAGGACACCAACGCCCGCGCCCGCGCCCTCAGCGGCGACGACGAGGCGGCCAAACCGGCGAAGACGTTCCGCTTCTACCCCAAGGTCTACAAGGCCGCGATCGCCACCGCCAACGGCAGCGGCTCCTACGAGGACTACTCGGAGAAAGTCCGCGACCTCGAGCGCCAGAACCCGATCTCGATGCGCCACATCATGGGCCTGGTGGGCGACCGGGAGCCTCTGAAGGACGCCAGCGTCGTCGACGCCAGCATCGGCCACCACGACTACCCGATCGTGATCTCCTCGATGAGCTTCGGATCGCAGTCCGAGCCGGCCTTCCGCGCCTACGCGGAGGCAGCCAAGGCGACCAACATCCTCTGCGTCAACGGCGAGGGTGGCGAGATCCGCGACATGTACGGCCACTACCGCAAGTGGCGCGGCCAGCAGGTCGCCTCGGGGCGCTTCGGCGTCTCGGCGGAGATGCTCA
>Ga0193706_1000518_pt1 | contig 22021 bp, 18 predicted proteins | sample U3c1metaG_FD_160130 | JGI IMG/M metagenome (GOLD analysis project Ga0193706, IMG submission 160130) | Soil microbial communities from a riparian zone of the East river system, Colorado, United States - U3c1 | ecosystem: Environmental > Terrestrial > Soil > Riparian zone | place: USA: East River... | reverse complement strand
CGTCGACAAGAAGCGCCCCGACGGTCGCGCCCAGGACGAGATCCGGCCGATCGAGTGCGAGGTCGACATCTCCCCACGCGTCCACGGCTCAGCTCTGTTCACCCGCGGCGAGACCCAGATCCTCTCCAACATCGCCCTGGGCACCACCCGCATGGACATGCGCCTCGACACGCTCGGGCTACAGACCACGAAGCGGTTCTTCCACCACTACAACTTCCCGCCCTTCTCGGTCGGGGAGGCGGGCTTCATGCGCGGCCCGAAGCGGCGTGACATCGGTCACGGCGCCCTCGCCGAGCGCGCCCTGCTGGCGACGATTCCCGACGAAGAGTCCTTCCCGTACGTGATCCGCGCGGTCTCCGAGACGCTCGAGTCAAACGGCTCCTCGTCGATGGGCTCGGTCTGCGCCTCCTCGATGGCCCTGCAGGCCGCGGGAGTCCCGGTCAGCGCTCCGGTCGCCGGAGTGGCGATGGGCCTGATCAAGGAGGGCGACGACTACATCGTCCTCACCGACATCGCCGGCGTCGAGGACCACCTCGGCGACATGGACTTCAAGGTCGCCGGCACCAAGGACGGGATCACCGCCCTGCAGATGGACATCAAGATCACCGGCGTCACCTTCGAGATCCTCGAGGACGCGCTGGAACAGGCTCTCAAGGGCCGCCAGTTCATCCTCGGCAAGATGGCCGAGGCGATCGACGGGCCGCGGGAGAAGCTCTCCCAGCATGCCCCGGCGATCGAGTCGATCAAGATCGATCCCGAGAAGATCGGCGCCGTGATCGGCAAAGGCGGCGAAACGATCCGCGCCCTCTGCGAGGAGTTCGAAGCGGAGATCGACGTCGAGGACGACGGCACGGTGCGGATCTACGCGCCGACCGGCGAACTGGTCGAGGCCTGTGTGGCTCGCATCGACTCGATGACCCGCGAGGCCGAAGTTGGCGACCGCTACAACGCCGCCAAGGTCGTCAAGACGACCACCTTCGGCGCCTTCGTCGAGCTGGTCAAGGGCACCGACGGCCTGCTGCACATCTCCAACGTGAAGCCGGGAGAGCGGGTCGACTCCGTCGACGACGTTCTCACCGCCGGTGAGGTCATCGACGTGACCGTGGTCGAGGTCGACAAGGAGCGCGGCCGGATCGGCCTGCGCCTCTCCGACGACCCTTCGGTCGCGGGCAAATCGGCAGAGGAACTGGCTTCGGTCGGTTCCGGCGATGGCGGCAGGCCCCGCGGCGGCGATCGCGGTGGCAGCCGTGGCGGTCGTGACGGCGGTCGTCGTCGCGAGCGCGAGCGCAGCTAGACGTTGAGTACACCCCAGCTCACCGAGTTGGGCTCGGGCGTCCGGGTCGTGACCGAGGAGGTTCCCTCGGTCCGGTCCGTGGCGCTCGGGCTATGGGTGCGCACCGGCTCCCGCAACGAGACCCCGGCCCAGGCCGGCGTCTCGCATTTCCTCGAGCATCTGCTGTTCAAGGGCACGGCGCGCTACTCGGCGATCGAGATCTCCGAGCGCTTCGACGGCCTCGGCGCCTCGATCAACGCCGCCACCGGCAAGGAGACCACCCACCTGCACGCCCGCTTCCTCGACGAGCACACCGAGGCGGTCTTCGACCTGCTCGCGGAGATGCTGCTGGCTCCGACCTATCCCGAAATCGACTCCGAGCGCCAGGTGGTGCTGGAGGAGATCGCGATGTACGACGACGAGCCGCAGGACCGGGTTCACGACGTGCTCGCCGAGGCGGTCTTCGGATCGCACCCCCTGGGCCGCCGCGTGCTTGGCGAGCCCGAGGTGATCGCCTCGATCCCGGTCCCGGACATCGAGAGCTATCGCCGCGGCCGCTACGCCGGCGCGGAGATCGTCGTCGGTGCCGCCGGACACCTCGACCATGCCCGCATCGTCGAGCTTGCCGAACGCTTCGTCACCGCTCCCGCTGACGGCGGCGGGGTGGCGCCCGACACCGCGCTCGACGCCGGCGCCCGGCTCTGCTTCCACGCCAAGGAGACCGAGCAGTACCACATCTGCTTCGGCGCGCCCGGCCTGCGCCGCGACGACCAGCGCCGCTACCCGCTGGCCGTGCTCGACTCGATCTTCGGCGGCTCGACCTCTTCGCGCCTCTTCCGCGAGGTGCGCGAGAAGCGCGGCCTCGCCTACTCGGTCGGCTCCTACAACGAGCAGTTCACCGACCAGGGCCTGGTCGCGACCTACGTCGGCACCCGCGAGGACAACGTCGAGGAGGCCTGCGCGATCATCGGCGCCGAGCTGGCCCGCTTGCGCTCCGAGCCGGTTTCGAGCGAGGAGCTGACCCGGGCCAAGGAGAGCGTCAAGGGTCGCCTCGTCCTCTCCTCGGAGTCGACGGCGGCGCGGATGACGCGGATCTCGCGGGCGACCCTGTTCGGCCTGCCAATCGAAAGCCTCGACGAGATGCTGGCCAAAGTCGACGCGATCGAGGTCGACGACCTGACCGAGCTGGCCGCCGAGCTCTACGGCGCCGAGCGGCTCTCGGCCGCCTGTGTCGGCGCCAACGAGGACCTCTTTCGGCAGGCCCTGGCGCCGGTCAGCGAGAGCCTGGTCGCGGCGTGATCCGGGTCGCGGTGGCGGGCGCCGCCGGGCGCATGGGCCAGGCGGTCTGCGAGACCGTCGAGGCCGCCGATGACACGGTCCTGGCTGGCAAGGCCGACCCGGCACTCGGCGTCGAGCTGGCCGACGTGCTGGGCGATGCCGACGTTCTCGTCGACTTCACCGTCCCCGACACCGCCCTTGCCAACGTCCGCACCTGTCTCGCGGCCGGCGTCCACGCGGTCGTCGGCACCACCGGCTTCGACCTCGACGCCGCCCGCGCCGCCGCGGAGACCTCCAGCGCCAACTGCTTCGTCGCCCCCAACTTCGCGATCGGCGCCGTCTTGCTGATGGAGGTCTCGCAGATGATTGCCCCCCACATGCCCGAGTGCGAGATCGTCGAGCTGCACCACGACCGCAAGCTCGACGCTCCCTCCGGCACCGCCATGCGCACCGAGGAGCTGATCGAGGCCGCCGGCGGCAGCGTCCATCAGCCGATCCACTCGGTCCGCCTGCCGGGCCTGGTCGCCCACCAGGAAGTGATCTTCGGCGGCGAGGGCCAGACGCTCTCGCTGCGCCACGACTCGATCGACCGCCGCTCGTTCATGCCCGGCGTGCTGCTCGCCGTGCGCAAGGTGGCGGCACTGCCCGACCGCTTCACGGTCGGTCTCGAGAAGCTGCTGCTCGATGCGTAGGCCGCTGGACTGGGTACCCTGGCAACGATGAAGCTGCCGATGCGAGGAGTCTTGACGGCCATGGCCACGCCCTTCGACGAGGATGGCGCGGTCGACCATGCCGCGGCGCGCAACCTGGCCGTCCACCTGCTCGAGCACGGCTCGCACGGGCTGGTGGTGGGAGGGACGACGGGCGAGTGCCCGACTCTGACCGACGAGGAGACGGTCCAGCTGCTGCGCGAGATCCGCGCCGAGGTCGGGGACGAGGCGCAGCTGGTCTGCGGCACCGGCACCAACGACACGCGCCACTCCAGCGAGCTGACCAAGGCCGCCGCGGCGGCGGGCGCCGATGCCTCGCTGGTCGTTGCTCCCTACTACAACAAGCCCAACGCGGCTGGCCTGCGCGCCCATTTCGAGACCGTCGCCGAGGCGGTTCCCGAGTTGCCGATGGTGATGTACAACATCCCCTCGCGAGTGGTCATCAACATGCCTCCCGATCTTCTGGCCGAGTTGGCCGCGGTCGACAACATCGTCGCCGTCAAGCAGGCCAACGACGACGAGCTCGGCCCGATCGAGGGCCTCGAGATTCTCGCCGGCAACGACAACACCCTCCTTCGCGTGCTCGAATTCGACGGCGCCGGCGGCATCACCGTCGCCTCGCACGTCGCCGGGCACCATATGCGCGAGATGTGGGACGCGGCCCAGGCGGGCGACATCGCCCGCGCCCGCGAGATCGACGCCGAACTGGTCCCTCTCTACGAGGGACTCTCGGTGACCACCAACCCGATTCCGATCAAGGCCGCGCTGGAAATGCTCGGCCTTGCCTCGGAGCGGATGCGGCTGCCGCTGGTACCGGCGGATGCCGAGCAGCGGGCAGCGGTCAGAGCCGCATTGGAGGGCATCGGCCTTCCGCTCGCGACCAACTAACCAACTTCTGAAGAGAGTGAGTCACTAGTGCCAAGCAAGAAACTCCGCGTGCTGCCGCTCGGCGGCCTCGGCGAGATCGGCAAGAACATGACCGTGATCGAGTTCGACGGCAAGATCGTCATTGTCGACACGGGGCTGATGTTCCCGACCGCCGAGATGCACGGGATCGACCTCGTCCTGCCCGATTTCTCCTACCTGCGCGACCGCGCCGACGACATCGAAGCGATCGTGCTGACCCACGGTCACGAGGACCACGTCGGCGCCCTGCCGTACGTGCTGCGCGAGGTCGGCATGCCACCGGTGATCTACGGCGGCCTGCTGACGATCGGGATGGTGCGTTCCAAGCTCGAGGAGCACAAGCTCGCCAAATCGGCGCCGCTGGAGGAGCTGCCGGCGGGGGAGAGGGTCCAGCGCGGGCCCTTCGGACTGGAGCTGGTCCACCTCGCGCACTCGATACCCGACATGCGCGGCGTCCTGATCACGACCGAGCTCGGCTCGATGCTGATGACCGGCGACTACAAGTTCGACCAGACCCCCGTCGACGGCCGCCCCGCCGACATCCCACGCCTGGCTGAGATCGGCCGCGAAGGCCTGCTGCTGCTCTGCGGCGACTCGACCAACGCCGACCGGCCCGGCGTCGCGCCCTCGGAGTCGAGCGTCGGCCCAGCGCTGCTGCGGACGTTCTCGCAGTGCAAGGGGCGGATCATCGTCACCTCCTTCGCCTCCAACATCCACCGCGTCCAGCAGGTGATCGACGCGGCCGTCAAGCTCGACCGCAAGGTCGCCCTGGTCGGGCGCTCGATGCGCAAGAACTTCAACATCGCCTCCAACCTGGGGATCGCCAAAGCCCCATCGGGGATCTTCATCCAGCCGCGTGAGATCGGCAACTTCCCGGACGAGAAGGTCGTCGTAATCTCCACCGGCAGCCAGGGCGAGCCGCTCTCGGCGCTGCGGCGGATGGCCAACAACGACCACCGCGACGTGCAGCTGCACTCCGGCGACACGGTCGTCTTCTCGGCCACGCCGGTGCCCGGCAACGAGCGCGCCGTCAACGAGACGATCGACCGCATCTACGAGATCGGCGCCACCGTGATCACTGCCAAAGACGCGCCGATCCACGCCTCCGGCCACGGCTGGCAGGAGGAGATCAAGCTGATGCTCAACCTGACCAAGCCCAAGTACGTGATGCCGGTCCACGGCGACCACAAGCGCCTGCGCCTGCATTCCGAGCTGGCCGAGGCGGTCGGCGTCGAGCCGGCCAACATCTTCCGCGGCCGCAACGGGCTGCCGCTGGAGATCGACGCCGACGGGGCGCGCTTCGGCGAGGACATCCACTCCGGGACGATGTACGTCGACGGCGTCAACATCGGCGACCCCGACGACGCCGCCCTGCGCGACCGCCGCGAGATCTCGGCCGACGGCATCTTCATCGTCGTCGTGACGATCTCCAACGACGACGGCAGCGTCGTCGCCGACCCCGAGGTGATCTTCCGCGGCGTCGCCTTCCTCGAGGAGGCCGACGCGATGGTCGAAGAGCTCAGCGACCTGGTCGAAGACCAGCTCGAGGAGGCCGCCGAGGCGGGCAACCGCGAGTCGCACCTGATCGAGGAAGACCTGCACGACGCCGTCGGCAAGTTCGTCTTCCAGCGTCTCAAGAGGCGGCCGATGATTCTGCCGGTGGTTATCGAGGTCTGAGCGGCCTTGGGGCGTGGGGCGGGGGCAGGCGGTGAGGCCTCTGGGCGAATTTGTCGCTCCGCGCCTTATGGGCGCGTTGCTCCGGATGTCGGAGCGCGACCTAAAGGTCGCGCATTAGAGATTGCATATCGCGCGCTTCGCGCAACATTCGCCCAGAGGCCTCACCGCCTGCCTCTCGACACGTCCAGAAGGACGATTCGAGGGAGTGAGCGCTAATAGTGGCCGGGCGATAGCTGCAACTCACCGTCGCGCGGCGTGCGTCGGAAGCCGTTGAGTCAAGCGAGGCGTTCGTGGGAGGGATGGGGTACCCCTCTCCGGGAATGTGTGCGACAGCACGCGATATGCAATCTGTCATTTGCGCGCCATAGGCGCGCACCATGTTGCGGAGCCAGCGCGCTTCAGCGCGCGCGACTGAATTCCCGGAGAGGGGTACCCCGTCCCTCTGACCCCGCCTCAGCGCAAAAAAAGACCCGCCGGGGGTGTTCTGGGGAGAATCCCGGCGGGCCTGTGTCTCGTCCACCGGGGAATCTAGGGACGAGCTCTAAAGCGCCTCTAAAGGTTTGTCCGCGGCCGCCCGGCCGGACTCCGCCAGGGGGATGTGGGCGCGGAAGAGGGCGCCGCCCGATTCCGATTCCACCGCTTCGACGCTGCCGCCGTGGGAGACGGCCACGGCGCTGACGATCGCCAGCCCGAGGCCGGTGCCGGGGCCGGCGGCGGTGTCGGCTGGGCCCTCGCCGCGGACGAAGCGGTCGAAGATCTGCTCGCGCATCGCGGCCGGGATGCCGGGGCCGTCGTCGGCGACCTCGACCACCGCGTCGCCGCCCTCCGCATGCAGGCTCAGCTCGATCAGGGCACCGGCCGGCGTGTGGCGGGCGGCGTTGTCGAGCAGGTTGAGGACCATCCGGTGCAGCTCGTCCGGGCTTCCCTCGACGCGCAGGGGACGGTCGTTGTCGACGGTCAGCGTGCGGTCGCCCATCAGCGGCGCCGCCTCGGCGGCCGCCTCGCCGACGACTTCGGCGAGGTCGCAGCGGCGGTGCTTGTCGAGGCGGCCGGCGTCGGCCCGGGCCAGCAGCAGCAGATCGCCGACCAGGCGGCTCATGCGCCGCGAGGAGCGCAGCGCCGAGTCGACGATCTCGCGATCTTCGGCCTGGCCCGGGGCGCCGAGCGAAGCCTGCAGCAACTCGAGGTTGGCGAGCACGCTGGTCAGCGGCGTGCGCAGCTCGTGCGAGGCGTCGGCGACGAACTCGCGCTGCTTCTGCATCGTTCCCTCGCGCTCGGCCCGGGCGGCGTCGAGCGAGCGCAGCATCTCCTCCAAGGTCAGGGCCAGCTCGCCGACCTCGTCCTCGACCGCCGGCTCGGGCATCCGCCGCGACGGGTCGCGGGTGGTGGCGATCTCGCGCGCGGTCGCGGTCAGCGAGGCGATCGGGCGCATCGCCCGGCGGGCGATCGCCAGGCCGGCGAAGATCGCCAGCAGGGTGCCGAGGAGGACGCCGCCGCCGATGAAGAGCCAGAGCCGGTCGATCGTCGAGTCGACGTGTTGGACGCTGCGCCCGTACTGGACATAGCCGGTGGTGACCCCGTTTTCGTCGACGATCGGTTCGGTCGCGACCCTGATGTCCCCGTGGTCGGAGATGCCGGCCTGCGGTGGGCCGAGCAGGGCGGAGCCCGGCGTCGAGGCGCGAACGTTGCCGTGGATATCGAGAACCCGGGCGGAGGCGTCGTCGGGGAGGACGAAATCGCTGAGCCGGGGACCTTCCCGCGCCCGCGGCGGCCCGAACGCGGGGTATTCGATCTTGAATTCGCTGGCGAGGATCTGCACCGCGCTGCTCACCTCGCTGTTGAAGTCGTCGCGGATCCGCTGCGTGGCGACGCCGCCGATCACGGCGCCGAACAGCATCAGGATCACCAGGGTGAGGCTGGCCGACACCGCCGCCAGGCGCCAGCGCAGCGGCCAGCTGCCGGGGTGGAAGAGGCGCCGGCTCGAAACGGCGCGGTCAGCCGCGGCGACCCGCACCGCTAGTCCTTCAGGACGTAGCCGGCGCCGCGTTTGGTGTGCAGCAGCCGCGGCTCGCCGCCGGCCTCGAGCTTGCGGCGCAGGTTGGAGATGAAGACGTCGATCGTGTTGGTGGCGGCCATCGGGTCATAGCCCCAGACCTCGTCGAGCAGGCGCTCGCGGGAGATCACCAGGCGCTCGTTGCGGATCAGGAACTCGAGCAGCTCGAACTCGCGATTGGTCAGCTCGATCTCGCGCTCGCCACGGCGCACCTCGCGGGTGTCGGGGTTGAGCTGGAGGTCGCCGACCGCGAGCGAGGCGGCGCCGCGCGGCGGCCGTCGCCGCAGCAGCGCCCGGATCCGCGCCAGCAGCTCCTGGCGCTCGAAGGGCTTGACCAGGTAGTCATCGGCGCCGCTGTCGAGGCCGGCGACGCGATCCTCGGTCTCGGCCCGCGCGGTCAGCATCAGGATCGGCACGTCGCCGTCCTCGCGCAGGCGCCGGCAGACCTCGACTCCGTCGAGGCGCGGCAGGCCGAGATCGAGCACGACCAGGTCGGGGACGAAGCCGGCGGCGACGTCGAGGGCTTCGACGCCATCGGCCGAGGTCTTCACCTCATAGCCCTCGTTGCGGAGCGAGCGGCGCAGGACGTCGGCGATGTCGGCGTCGTCCTCGACGACGAGGACGCGGCCGCCGGATTGGTCGGTATCGGTGAGCATCGCTCGATGTTAGCCCGCCATTCCGCCGCTCCCTGCGGGATTTAACGCGAATTTACCCGCAGGGGTGCGCACTTGCGCGTCGAACCGGGACAGCATGTTCGTTCGCAAGAAGCGCGCGCCCGCGCGCAAAGCCAAAGCCGGGAAAAAACGAGCCAAAGCGGCCAAGCCGAAAGGCGGACTACATCTGCCGGCTGGGCTGGAGCAGCGGCACCTCGATCTGATCGGCCTGTTTCTCGTCGCCTTTGGCGTCTACCTCGTCTTCGTCCTCTTCCTCGGCTGGGAGGGGGGGAAGGTCGGATATGGAGTGGAGACGGGCCTGAACTACCTCTTCGGCACGGTCGGGGCACGCATCTTCACGGTCCTGATGCTGCTGGTCGGGGGGATGCTCCTGACCGGCACCTCCGTCTCCACTCTGGCGCGGGGAATTGGCCGCGGCGTGCGGACCACCTCGCGGGGCGTCTTCCACGGCGGCGACGCGGCGGCGCGCACGGTCGCACGGTCCCATGCCGACTGGCGTGAGCAGCGCCAGACGCGCTCGGAGGCCGCGACGCTGGCCGGCGCTACCGACGTGATGAGCTCCTATCCGGACACGGACGAATTCGAGCCGACCGTGCAGCTCGCCGAGGAGCCCGAGGACGAGCCGGACCTGGCGCTCGCCGCCGATGACTTCGACCGCGAACTGGAGGACATCGCCACCTCCGAGGAGGACGCGGTCGCGATCGAGGAGCCCGTCGTCGCGGGGGAGCAGATCGCGCTGACCCCGATGGGCCAGAAGCGCGGGGTCACGACCTCGGACGAGATCGACTACCGGCCACCTCCCGCGAAGGCGCTGGAGCGTGGCAAAGGCGACAAGGGCCCCGATCCCCGCGACCAGGAAATCGTCGGCCGCAAACTGGTCGAGACGCTCGGCCACTTCGGCGTCGAGGCCAAGATCGTCGGCGTGATCAGCGGCCCGCACGTCTCCCGCTACGAGCTGCGCCTGGCGCCGGGCATCAAGGTCAAGAAAGTCACCGAGCTGGCCAACGACCTCGCCTACGCGCTGGCCTCGACCGATATCCGCATCCTCGCGCCGATTCCCGGCAAGCAGGCGGTCGGGGTCGAGGTCCCCAACGCGCGCCGCCGCATCGTCCGCCTCGGCGACATCTACGCCGGGCGCCCGGAGAAGACTTCGCCGCTGGTCGCCTGGCTCGGCAAGGGGATCGACGGCAATCCCGTCTGGACCGACCTGGCGAAGATGCCGCACGTGCTCGTCGCCGGCACCACCGGCTCGGGCAAGTCGGCCTGCGTCAACGGGATCCTCTCCTCGATCCTGATGCAGGCCTCGCCGAACGAAGTCCGCCTCGTCCTCGTCGACCCCAAGCAGGTCGAGCTCAACCACTACGAGAACGTGCCGCACCTGCTGACCCCGGTGGTCACCTCGCCGCGGCTCGCCGCCAACGTCCTCTCCAACCTGATCGGCGAGATGGAGACCCGTTACGGGATCATGAGCGAGGCCCGCTGCCGCAACCTCGGCGAGCTCAACCGCTACCGCGAAAAGAAAGGCGACGCGCCGCTGCCGCACATCCTCTGCGTGATCGACGAGCTCGCGGACCTGATGATGGTCGCCCCGGCCGAAGTCGAGGACTCGATCATCCGCCTCGCCCAGAAGTCACGGGCCACCGGCATCCACCTGGTGCTGGCGACCCAGCGGCCCTCGACCGACATCATCACCGGCACGATCAAGGTCAACATCCCGGCCCGGATCGCCTTCGCCGTCTCCTCCCAGACCGACTCCCGCGTGATCCTCGACCAGGGTGGGGCGGAGGCCCTGCTCGGCCAGGGCGACATGCTCTTCCGGGGCGCCGGCAGCTCGAAGCTGCAGCGGGTCCAGGGCGCCTTCATCACCGAGGAGGAGATCGCCCGGATCACCAACCATTGGGCCAGGCAGGGCGAACCCGAGTTCGAGGCCGAGCTACTGGAGACCCCCGAGGAGGTGGCCGAGGAGGGGCGCGAGGGCGACTTCGACCCCGACAGCGACGATCTCCTCGACGAGGCGATCCGCCTGGTGGTCCAGACCGAGACCGCCTCGGTCTCGATGATCCAGCGGCGCCTGCGGGTCGGCTACACCCGCGCCGGCCGGCTCATCGACATGTTGGAGAGGCGTGGCGTCATCTCCGGCTACGAGGGCTCCAAACCGCGCCAGGTGCTGATCACCCAGGCCGATCTGAACCGGGTGCTGGCTCCGGCCGGCCAGGCTGCCCCGCCGGAGCCCTCCGCCGCCGAGGCCGAGCCGGACCCCTAAGCAGGATTTTTCACGCCTGCCCGGCGGAAGCGGCCACAATGGGTGAGTGGAAGATGGCGTCGGCAAGACGCTCCGAGACGCGCGCGACGAGCGCGGGCTCGACCTCGCGGAGGTCGAGGCGTCGACGAAGATCCACATCCGCTTCCTGCGCGCCCTGGAGGAGGAAGACTGGGGTGTCCTGCCGGGCGACGCCTATGCCCGCGCCTTCACCCGCACCTACGCCGATTTCCTGGGACTCGACGGAGCCCGGCTGGCGGAAGGGCGCCGGCATGACGCCGGGGTCCTCGGCCCCGCGGAGCGCGTCCCCCGTATCGAGCCGGATCCGGTCGTGCCAGGGGAAAGAGCGGGCCACCTGCTGGGCCTGTCTCCAGGTGCCATCGCGGCCCTCCTCGCGATCGGACTGGTGACGGTCGTGGCCGTGGCAGCCCTGAGCGGCGGAGACGGAAGCTCCTCGCGGAGGCCGGGAGGGGACCACCCCGCAACCGGTCCACAGCGCGGCGGTAAAGCGGCGCCGGAGGCCGTAAAGCCGGTGTCCGGCGCGTCGCTGAAGCTCACCGCGACTGCCGAAGTCTGGGTCTGCCTGCTGGACGCATCCGGCGAACCGCTGGTCGACGGCCAGATCCTCGCCAGCGGCGGCGAAGCCGGGCCCTTCCGGTCCGGTAGCTTCACGGTCTCCTTCGGCAATGGCGAGGTCTCGATGACGGTGAACGGACAGCAGGCGAGCATCCCGGCAACCTCCAGCCCGGTCGGGTACGCGATCGGCGCCGGCGGCGAGATGCGCGAGCTGGCCGAGGGCGAACGGCCGACCTGCACGTGATCCGCGCCGGCATCATCGTCACCGGAACCGAGGTTCTGACCGGGCGCATCTCCGATGCCAACGGCCCCTGGGTCTCCGAACGCCTGGCCGAGCTGGGGGTCGAGGTGGCCCACATCCTCGTCGTCGCCGACCGGCCCGACGACCTCGAGGCGGCGCTGCGCTTCATGGCCGCCGAGAGAATGGACCTGATCGTCACCACGGGTGGCCTGGGGCCGACCGCGGACGACCTCACCGCCGAGGTCGTCGCCCGCTTCGCCGGTCGCGAGTTCGTCCTCGACGCGGAAGTGGAAGCGAAGATCGCCGAGATCCTGCGTGGCTTCGCGCGGCGCTTCGACTTCGACGAGGAGGCGGTCATGGAGGCCAACCGCAAGCAGGCGATGGTCCCCGAGGGCGCGATCGCGCTCGATCCGGTCGGCACCGCACCTGGGCTGGTGGTGCCGGCGGGGGAGCGGGTCGTCGTCGTCCTGCCGGGCCCGCCGCGGGAGCTGCAGCCGATGTGGCCGACGGCGCTGGAGACCGAGCCCGTCCGGCAGGTGCTGGCCAGGGCGACGCCGCTGCGCGGCTACACGCTGCGGATGTTCGGGGTGCCGGAGTCGGAGATCGCCAAGAGCCTGCGCGAGATCGAGTCCGGCGGGGTCGACATCGACGCGGTCGAGATCACCACCTGCCTGCGCCGCGGCGAGATCGAGATCGACGTCCGCTACCGCGACGAGGCCGCGGCCGTCGCCGACTCGGTCCGCGACGAGCTGGCGGCGCGTCACCAGCGCCATCTCTTCAGCCTCGACGGCGAGACGATCGACTCGCAGGTCGCGAAGCTCCTCGCCGGGCGGCGGCTGGGCCTGGCCGAGTCCTGCAGCAGCGGCCTGCTGGCGGCGCGGATCACCGCCACCCCCGGCGCCTCCGCCTACATGGCGGGCAGCGTCGTCTCCTACTCGAACGCGGCCAAGGCGGACCTGCTCGGCGTCGACCCGGCCCTGATCGAGGCACAGGGCGCCGTCTCGCCCGAGGTGGCCGAGGCGATGGCGATCGGCGCACTGGAGCGCTTCGGCGCCGACGTCGCCGTCTCGATCACCGGCATCGCCGGCCCGGACGGCGGCACCGAGGAGAAGCCGGTTGGCTACGTCTGCTTCAACGCCCGCCTCGCCGACGGCACCAGCATCGCCCGCGATCCGGTCATCCCCGGCGGCCGCGCCGACATCCGCGAACGCTCGGCGCTGGTCGGAATGCACCTGCTGCGGACCCTGCTCGGCGACGCCGAGCCATCGCTCTAGGCGCGATTTTCCGAAGCGGCGCGGAAGTCGTGACGCTTTCTTGACGATGGGGCCTTAACTGTTGCGTCCTGGCCCCGTAGCGTGAGCGACATGGCCGAGCAGCCCCCGAAGAGCCCGCGTGTCCGTTTGTTCGTGGCCCTGGATCTGCCTGACGCCGTCCGCGACGGATTGCGGACCTGGAGCGGGCGGGCGCTCACAGACCCCGCCCTGCGCCCGGTGCCTGCCGAGAACCTCCACATCACCCTCGCTTTCCTCGGCCAGCGGCCTGAGGAGGAGGTCGGGCAGATCGCCGATCTCGTCGCCGCCGGCGCCCGACCGGCGCCCCGGGTAGCGCTGGGCGACCCGGTGGCCCGGCCGGCGCCCGGGCGAGCGCGTCTCTTCGCGCTCCCCGCGGCCTCGTCGGGCGTCGAGGAGCTGCAGGCCGCGCTGCAGGAGAGACTGGTCGCTGAACGGCTCTACGAGCCGGAGAGACGGTCTTTTTGGCCACATATGACGGTTGCCAGGGTGCGCGCCGAGGGGCGCGGATCGCGGCGGCCGATGCGGGTCGAGCGCCCCCCGGGGAGCCTGCCCGCCGAGCTGAGGAGGCCGGTCTTTTGCCGCCGCCTCACTCTCTACCGTTCTGAACTCCAGCCGTCGGGTGCGCGATACGTCCCGCTGGCCCAAATCAAGCTGTCAACAGGGCAGCAGTGAGGTGATCGAGATGGCAGACAGAAAGACTGGCTTGAACGACGTTTCCGCCAAGGAGGCCAAAGCCAAGGACGCGGCGCTGGAGAGCGCGGTCAGCGGCATCAGGCGGGAGTTCGGCGAGGGGTCGCTGATGCGACTGGGCGACAAGGGCACGGTCAAGGTGGAGGCAATTCCGACCGGCTCCCTGGCGCTCGATCTGGCCCTGGGCATCGGTGGCGTCCCGCGCGGTCGGATCGTCGAGATCTTCGGTCCCGAGTCTTCCGGAAAGACGACCCTGGTCAACCACATCATCGCCGAGGCCCAGGCGCTGGGCGGCGTTTGCGCCTTCATCGACACCGAGCACTCGATCGATCCGGTCTACTCGCGGGCGATCGGCGTCGACACCGACGAGCTGCTGGTCTCCCAGCCCGACTACGGCGAGCAGGCCCTGCAGATCGCCGACCGCCTGATCGCCTCCGGCGCGGTCGACGTCGTCGCGATCGACTCGGTCGCGGCGCTGACCCCGAAAGCGGAGCTGGACGGGCAGATCGGCGACACCACGGTCGGCCTGCAGGCCCGCCTGATGTCGCAGGCGATGCGCAAACTGGCCGGCAACCTCAACCGGACCAAAACCGTCTGCCTCTTCACCAACCAGATCCGCGAAAAGATCGGCGTCCAGTTCGGCTCGCCGGAGACGCAGCCGGGCGGTCGGGCGCTGAAGTTCTATTCCTCGCAGCGACTCGACATCCGCCGCATCGAGACCCTCAAAGAAGGGACCGAGGCGGTCGGCAACCGGGTCCGCGTCAAAGTCGTCAAGAACAAGGTCGCCTCGCCGTTCCGCCAGGCTGAATTCGACATCGAGTACGGGGTCGGCATCTCCCGCGAGGGTGGCCTGCTGGACTTCGGCATCGAGCAGGACCTGGTCCAGAAATCCGGCTCCTTCTTCTCCTACGGGGAGACGCGCCTCGGCCAGGGCCGCAACAACGCCAAGCAGTTCCTCTCCGACAACCCGGAGCTGGCCCTGGAGATCGAAACCAAGGTGCGCAGGGCCCTGAATATCGACGGCGAGGCGCCTGCCGAGGCAAGCGTCACCGAGCCCGAGGCTGCCGCCTCCGTGCCGGAGGCAAAAGCCGCTTGAAGGGCTGACGGCACCTGACTGCCGTCGTGACTTAGGATTCCGGCCGCTCCATGAGCAACGAAACTCTCTTCTACGTCTGCGGGATCGCGCTCGCGGTCTCGGCGGTGCTGATCAGCATCGTCGGGCTGAAAGCGAAGAACTTCCCGGGCAAGGCCTTCCCGGTCGTGATCCTCTGGTTCGCGATCCTGGTCGGCGGCGCGACCACGTTCGCGGTCCTGCACGCCAAGGACGAGGAACAGGAGAAGGGCGCCGAGTTCGAGAAGGCCGGCAAGAAGTTCGAAACCGAGGCCAACGACGACACCGGCGGCGAAGTTCCAGTGCCAAGCAACAAAGGATCTGAAGGTGGGACGGAGAGTGAAGAAGGGTCGTCGGGCGCGACGGGCTCGGGACCCGGCGGAACGCTCGAGCTTGCTGCCGATCCGACCAATATCGCCTACGACACGACCAGCCTGACCTCCAAGCCGGGCAAAGTGACCATCGACCTCACCAATCCCTCGGCGCTCGAACACGACGTGGCGATCGAAAGCAACGGCGAAGAGATCGCCGGCTCCGAACTGATCGCCGAAGCCAAAACCTCGGTCAGCACCGAACTCGCTCCCGGCACCTACACCTTCTATTGCACGGTCCCCGGCCATCGCGAAGCCGGCATGGAAGGGACGCTCACCGTCAAGTAGCGCTGGTTGGGAGGGCGGGGTGACCCTCCTCCAGAAGCCGTCGGAGGGGTCCCACCTGCTCCACGCCGTAGGCCCACCGCGTTACCCTGCCGGCTGATGGCCAAGAGCTTCCACGTCACCACCTTCGGGTGCCAGATGAACGTGCACGACTCCGAGCGGATGCGGGGGATGCTTGCTTCGCTGGGCTATGACGAGGCCGAGAGCCGTGATCGTGCCGACCTGATCCTCTTCAACACCTGCTCGATCCGCGAGTCGGCCGACAGTCGCTTCATCGCCCACCTCGGTGAGGCGAAGCGGCTCAAGTCCGAAGACCCGGAGCGGATCGTCGGCGTCGGCGGCTGCTGGGCGCAATCGGTCAAGCACGAGGTCTTCCAGCGCTTTCCGTTCGTCGACGTCGCTTTCGGGCCCGGCCAGATCCACAAGCTGGCGGAGTTCCTCAACTCCGACTCGCTGAGCGCCCAGGGTTATTTCGAATTCGAGGACTTCTCCGGCCACCTGCCGACCCGCCGCGAGCGCGAGTTCCAGGGCTGGCTGCAGATCTCCCAGGGCTGCAACTGCGTCTGCTCCTACTGCATCGTCCCGACCACGCGCGGGCGCGAGGTCAGCCGTGACCCCGACGAGCTGATCGCCGAGGCTGAGGCGCTCGCCGCCGACGGCGTCCGCGAGCTGACCCTGCTGGGCCAGAACGTCAACAGCTACGGGCGCGAGCTGCCCAGGGACCGCCGCATCGGCTTCGCCGAGCTGCTCGGCCGGGTCGACGCGATCGAGGGCATCGAGAGGATTCGCTACACGAGCCCGCACCCGAAGGACATGAAGGAGGACGTGATCCGCGCCCACGCCGAGCTGCCGGCCCTCTGCGAGCAGATCCACCTGCCGCTGCAGTCGGGCTCCAGCGCGGTTCTGAAGCGGATGCGGCGCACCTACGACCGCCAGCGCTACATGGACCGCGTGGCATTGATTCGCGAGCACGTGCCGGACTGCGCGATCACCACCGACATCATCGTCGGCTTCCCGGGCGAGACCGAGGCCGACTTCGCCGAGACCCTGGAGATCGTCGAGGAGGTCGGCTACGACGGCGCCTTCACCTTCGTCTTCTCGCCGCGCCGGGAAACGGAGGCGGCGACGATGGACGAGCAGGTCGCCCATCCGGTCAAGACCGAGCGGATGGAGCGACTCGTCGAGGCGGTGCAGCGGCGGGCCAAGGAACGCTCGCAACGCTTCGTGGGGCGGACGCTGGAGGTGCTCGTCGAAGGGACCAGCCGCACCGACCCGACGAAACTGCGCGGGCGCACCCGGCACAACAAGGCCGTGAACTTCGAGGGAGTGGCGAATCCCGGCGAGTTCGTCATGGTCGAGATCGACCGCGCCACCTCGCAGACGCTGGCCGGGGTCTCGGCGAAGCCCCTCTCGCACCTCCTTTGAGGGTCCTCGGCATATTCGGCCCGACCGGGGTCGGCAAGACCGGCGTCGCGATCGCGCTGGCGGAGCTGCTGCGCGAGGCCGGCGAGGATCCGCTGGCGATCTCCTGCGACGCGCTGCAGGTCTACGAAGGGCTGGGCGTGCTGACCGGGGTCGCAAGCGCCGCGCAACAGGCGCGGCTGGAGCACCGGCTGATCGAGTTCGTGCCGGTCACGGAGACCTTCAACGTCGGCCGCTACATGCCGCTGGCGCACGCTGAGGTGGATCGGGCCCTGGAAGCGGGGCGGACGCCGATCGTGGTGGGGGGGACCGGTCTCTACCTGCGCGCCGCGGTGGCCGAGCTCTCACTGGTGAAGGCGCCGCCGGACAGCGAGGACTCCGAGCTGTGGTCAGCCGAGACGCGGCACCCGACGACGATCTTCGGGCTCGACATGGAGCGGGCGCTGCTCTACGAGCGGATCGACGCACGCACTGAGGCGATCGTCGCCGCCGGCGCCGAGCAGGAGGCGCGCCGCGCCGACGCGGCCGAGCCCTCGCGCACCGCCCGCAAGGCCCTCGGCTTCGACGAGCTGCTCGCCGGCGATATCGAGCTGATGAAGAAACGCTCCCGCAACTACGCCCGCCGCCAGCTGACCTGGATGCGCAAAATCCCCAACCTCCACCTGATCGACAGGACCGATCTCTCGGACCTTGAGGTTGCAACCCGAATAGCGCAGGGGTGAAGCGTCACCTGTGTCCCAATAAGGTGCCGCTCAGCATGAAATTCGAGAAGTGGCAAGCGCTGGGGAACGACTATTTGATTCTCGAGACGCAGAACCTTCCCTGGGAGCTGGGCCCGAAACGGGTCGAGTGGCTCTGCGATCCGCATTTCGGGGTCGGCGCCGACGGGGTGCTGCTGCTGGAGCGCAGCGAGGACCCCGAGTTCGTCGCCGAGCTGCGGATCTTCAACCCGGACGGGTCGGAGGCGGAGCTGTCCGGGAACGGGGCCCGCGAGGCGATCCTCTACCTGCGCCGCCACGGCTGGACCGACGAGGACAGCTTTGCGATCCGCACCGTGGCGGGGCCGATCGTGCCGACGATCACCGGTGAGCTGACCTGCGCGGTCGAGATGGGCAGGGCCGCGACGACCTCGAAGGACTTTCCCTCGGGTGGCGAGGACGGCAGGGGGACGCTGAGCGCGGCGGGGCGGGAGTGGGAGTTCCAGCACGTCTCGATCGGCAACCCGCAGTGCGCGATCGTCGTCGGCGAGGGGCTCGACGACCTCGACCTCGGTGAGATCGGGCCGGGGATCGAAGCGCACGAGCTCTTCCCGAACCGCACCAACGTCTCTTTTTTGGAGATCGAGGGCAGCCGGGTCAGGGCGCGGATCTTCGAGCGCGGGGTGGGGGAGACGCTCTCCTCCGGCACCGGCGCCAGCGGCGCCGCGATCACGGCCTTCCTGCGCGGGGCTGCCAGCCCGATCGTGGTCGAGCTCGAAGGCGGCGAGCTGGAGGTCGAGATCGGCGCCGACCTGGCGGTGCGGTTGAGCGGCTGGGCCGAGCCCGTCTACGCCGGTGAGCTCTCGCCAGAGCTGCTGCAGGCGCTGTCCGAGCTGGACCAGTGAACTAATCGTTAGGGTCCGCGCCCATGTCAATCGCTGAGCCCTCCGTCCGCCTGCAGGCGATGCCCCCCTACATGTTCCAGGAACTGGAGCGGCGCATCGCCGAGAAGCGCGCGGCGGGCATCGACGTGATCAGCCTCGGGATCGGCGATCCGGACGAACCGACCTACCCCCACGTCGTCAAGGCGATGCAGGAGGCGGTTGCCGACCCCGCCAACCACCAGTACCCCAGCAACCGCGGCCGGGCCGAGTTCCGCCAGGCCTTCGCCGACTTCTACGGCCAGCGCTTCGGGGTCGAGATCGACCCCGAGACCGAGGTGATCCCGGCGATCGGCGCCAAGGAGTGCATCTACAACCTCTGCTTCGCCTTCCTCGACCCCGGCGGCGTCGCCCTCGCCTCCGACCCCGGCTATCCGGTCTACACCGGCGGTCCGATCCTCGCCGGCGCCACCCCCGAGCTGCTGCCGCTGCTCCCCGAGCTGGGCTTCGCCCCAGACCTCAGCGCCGTCCCCGCCGACGTCGCCGCCAAGGCCCGGCTGATGTTCCTCAATTACCCGAACAACCCGACCGGAGCCGTCGTCCCCGAGGGCTTCTTCGAGATGGTCGTCTCCTTCGCCCGCGAGCACGAGATCCTCGTCGTCCACGACAACGCCTACTCGGAGACGACCTACGACGGCTACGTGGCGCCGAGCTTCCTCGAGACCCCGGGCGCCAAGGAGGTCGGCGTCGAGGTCTTCTCGCTCTCCAAGGGCTTCAACATGACCGGCTGGCGCTGCGCGGCGATCCTCGGCAACGCCGAGGCGATCCAGACCTACTGGCGTCTGAAGACCAACGTCGACTCCGGCCTCTTCGAGGCCGTGCAGATGGCCGGCGCCGCCGCCCTGAGCGGCCCGCGCGGGCCGCTGGAGCGGATGAACGAGACCTACGCGCGCCGTCGCGACCTGGTCGTCTCGGCGCTGCGTGAGATCGGCGTCGAGGTGAGCGCGCCGAAGGGCACCATCTACGTCTGGGCGCCGGTGCCCGAGGGTCACACCTCGACTTCGTTCTGCGAGAAGGTCCTCGAAGAGGCGGCGGTCGTCGTCTCACCGGGCTCGATGTACGGGCCCAGCGGCGAGGGCTTCTTCCGCATCGCCCTGACCGCTCCCGACGACCGCATCGAAGAGGCGGTCGAGCGGATGCGCGCGCATCTGGCCTAGCTAGGAGGCATCGCGTTCGGCGCGCTTGCTCCAGTAACGATTCAGGCCGCGCCATTGGTAGGCGGTGGGGACCGCTTGGAGGAGCTCGGCAATCGTCTCCTCGCCTAGGCCTTCGGCGGTCATCTGTTCGCGGATGCGGCGCTGCAGGTCGGGCTCGTAGGCGTCCTCGGGCATCTCCTTGACGAGGCCGGCCTCCTCGTGGAGGCGGGAGCGGACCGACTCCAGGTAGCCGGGGATGTCGTCCTCGATGGGGCCGAAGTGGGTCAGGGCCAGCCGCTGTGGCGTCCAGCCGGCCACCGTGTCCAGGGATTCCTCCCAGGCCTCGACATCGATGTCCGGCGGCGGAGTCGGCGGCATCACCAGCGATGAGGGGGGAATGCGGCAGGCGGCGACGTCGCCGACGAAGGCGGTGCCGCTGTCCTCGTGCAGGTAACAGACGTGGTGGGAAGCGTGGCCGGGGGTGTAGGCGACGCGCATCCCCAGCACCGTCTCGCCGCCGCTGAGCACCTTCACGTTGGCCTCCGGGACCGGCACGATCTCGCCCCAGAGGCGCTGCATGTCGTCGCCGTAGAGGCGCTCGGCGCTGGCCAGCAGCTTCGAGGGGTCGATCAGGTGCGGGGCGCCGCGCTCGTGGACGTAGACCTCGAGCTCGGGCCAGCGCCGCACCAGTGCCCCGGTCGCGGCCGCGTGGTCCAAGTGGATATGGGTGAGCACGATCGCCCGCGGCTGCTCGCCTCCGATCGCCTCGATCACCGTCTCGATCGAAGACTCCGGGCCCGGATCGACCAACGCACCTTCGACCTCCCAGCAACCGATCACGTGCGGCCGCCCCAGGTGCATGACGTCGATGACGCGCATGCCAGGAAGACTAAGCGGGTGCGGCGGCGGGCAACTTGCCTTCGGCTGCCAGCGTCTGCCGGATTCCCTCTTCGATGCCGCGCGGCGCGTAGCCGAGCTCCCGGGCCGCCTTCTCGTTCGAGGCCCAGAAGGTGACGCCGTCGGCGGCCGAGATCAGCTCGCGCAGATTGGGCGGCTGCCCCATCATCTTCCCGACCAGCGGCCCGATCGGGATCATCGCCTTCATCAGCGGGGTCGGGAGCGCCCGCTTCGGCGCCTTGCGGCCGGTTACCTGGGCGACGGTGCCGATCGTCTCGCGCACGGTCGTCGCCGGCCCGCTGAGGAAGTAGGCCTCACCGGCCGCGCCCTTGTCGAGGGCGAGAACGATGCCGGCCGCGGTGTCCTCGACGTGCGCCAGGCAAATGCCCAGGTCGGGGAACGGGATCAGTGGCATTTTCCCGGCCAGAAACTGGTTGAGCAGCTCGCCGATCGAGGAGGTGTCGTCGGGGCCGTAAACGCCGCCCGGCTGCACGATCGTGCAGGGCAGCCCCTCGCCGATCAGCCGTTTCGCCACCTGGTGCGCCTGCCACTTGGTTTCCTCGTAGCAGGAGGTGAAGGGACCGTCGGGTGCCTCGTAGGACTCGTCGATCGTCTTGCCGTGAGTCTGGCCGATGCCGACGGTGGAGACGTAGACGACCTTGGGGACCTTGGCCTCGAGCGCCGCGCCAAGCGCGTTCTCGGTGCCGGCGACGTTGGCCTCGCGCATCGCCGCGCGTTCGGAGACGGGGATCCCGACCTCGTACATCGCCGCGGCGTGGATGACCGCGTCACAGCCCGCCATGCCGGTGCGAATCGTCTCTCTGTCGCCGAGGTCGCCGCCGACCAGCTCGCAGCCGAGCGCCTCGACCTTCCTCCCTTTCTCGGGACTGCGGACCAGGCAGACGACCTCATCGCCGCGCTCGCGCAGCTGGCGCACCACCGCGCCGCCGATGAACCCCGTTCCCCCAGTCACGAAGACCTTCACGACCCCAACCCTAGCCGCCCCCGGACGCGGAAGGGCGGGCGCGAGGCTTCCGGGTGCGATGAGCGCGCCCGCCCGAGAGCGGAGGAGGCGGCGCCCGGCTCCCTACAATCACCCTGAGTGCAACGTTCGAGAAATGGCCGCAACACGCAGACGCACAAGGGTGTGGACGGCGCGGACGGCGCCGGTGTCCTCAATCCGCGAGCGCGCCAGCGGGCCCTGGCGATCGGGATCGTCGACGGGCGCGAGCCGGGTGAGCCGCTGGCCGAGCTGAAGGAGCTGCTGCGCACCGCCGGGGTGGCAACCGCCGGCGAGGCGACCCAGCAGCGCCCCAAGCCGGACCCCGACCGCTACTTCGGCCGCGGTCGCCTCGACGAACTGAAAGAGCAGATCGCCGCCTGCGACGCCAACCTGGTCGCCTGCGACGACGAGCTGGCACCGCGCCAGGAGCGCAACCTCGAGGCGGCGCTGGGCGTCCCGGTGATCGACCGCACCGCAGTGATCCTCGACATCTTCGCCGACCACGCCCACTCGGCCGAGGGCAGGCT
>Ga0193706_1000517_pt1 | contig 22058 bp, 17 predicted proteins | sample U3c1metaG_FD_160130 | JGI IMG/M metagenome (GOLD analysis project Ga0193706, IMG submission 160130) | Soil microbial communities from a riparian zone of the East river system, Colorado, United States - U3c1 | ecosystem: Environmental > Terrestrial > Soil > Riparian zone | place: USA: East River... | reverse complement strand
ATCATTTTTACCAGCACGACGGCGGCTTCAAGCCGGTCGAATGCGAGAAAATCTGCACCTGGTACTCGCAGATGCATCTCTATCTGCTCCAGGCGATGGACAAGATCGACATGGGCGGGCACACGCTGCTCGACGAGAGCGTCGTCATGTTCGGGTCGGAGATTCAGGACCCTCCGACGCATGTCAAAACGAACATGCCTTTCATGCTGGCGGGAGGAGGCGGTGGCCTCTTGGGCGGACGCTGGCTGAAGTACGCGAGCCTTCCGCACAATAACCTGCTCGTCTCCATTCTGAATCTCTTCGGCGACACCCGACAAACCTTCGGCGACCCGAAGTATTGCACTGGACCGCTCACGAACCTCGTTTGACCCTCGTCGCGAGGTCCCCGCGCGGCGTCCATGGGGCCCCGCCGTGTAGCTAACGCCCGCTCCCGCTGCCACCGCGCGCGGTCCAACGACGCTCACCGACTGCCTAGGCTTGGCCGGCAAGAGGTCAGGTGGTGCGCTTTGGACGTTCGAAAGCTCGGCCGACCGTGTGTGAAGCGTGTATACGCGGAAGACTGGATGACGAAGCGAACCACGATCGCGGATCTCGCCAAGCTGCTGGGCATCGACAAATCGAGCATCTCGCTGGCCCTGCGCGATAGCCCGAAGATGTCCGTTGCCACGCGAGCGAAGGTGCAACGCGTTGCGCGCGAGCAAAATTACACGCCCAACTGGGCAGCCAAGCAACTCGCCGGGTCAACCAGCCACGCCATTGGATTGGTGATGCCCAGCGCGTTCGCGTGTCTGACGCACCCTCGCGTCGTTCAAACGATCCGGGCGCTTGCCGGTCTCGCTGCCGCGCAGGGGCTCACGCTGAACCTCATTGCCAACGAGCACCTCGCAACATCCAAGGACCGCCCGCTTTTACCCATCAACGCCGACGGTCTCCTCGTCTGGGGCGACGTGCCCGCGCCATCGACGACTTGGTTCTCCAGCGCTTATGCGCGTCCTTCCATCGTCCTCGACCCCCATCATCCGACGTACGCACGGTACCAGGGCGGCGCCATCCGCATTCGCAACAAGGAAGGCGCCAGCGCCGTCGTCCGGCACCTTTACGAGCGCGGCGCGCGGCACCTTACATTCGTGCAGGTGGTGACGGAGCATCTGGGCCACGAGGAACGCTGGCGGGGCACCAAGCAGGCCTGGCTCGAACGCTCGCCCGCCGCCGCCCTGCGTAAGCTCTTCATCGACGAGCTCACCGACGACGATCTCAAAAAGCTCGCCGCGCGCGGCAAAGCCGCCATTTTCTGCTCCAACGATTTGGGCGCCATGCAGGTCTGGCATCGTTTGCATCGTCTGGGAATCTTGGTTCCCCAGGAAATCAAGCTCGCGGGTTTCGACGGTGACGAGTACGGCGCATTGGTCGGCCTCACGACGGCGCTCTTCGACTCTGAAGCCATGGCGCAAAAGGCCTTTTCGGGCCTGCATCGGCTCATCACCAAGGACACTGACAAATTCGGTCAGGAGTCGATTCCCATTACGGTTCGGATCGGCACGACGAGCTGATTTCGCGAATCGCTCCCACCCTTGTCGCAACCGAGCAGAGCGACCCCGCGACCCTGCGCCGTTCCGAGCGGTCGAGCGGTGCCCGCAGCGCCCCCCGCTTCATCCGCATGTACATTTTATTGAACCGAAATCCGGCGAGCCGGCACCTTACCGCACTGGGATGCATAGGCAGGACTGCAATCTCCGGCTCGATTTGTTTCGCGCCGATTTCGCTTTGGTACGGGGTGAGACGCAAGCGCGCATTTCGTCGATGCGCGCCTGACAATGTGCTGGTAAGCGTCTCGTACCGAGCCCCTGATGGTCAACGCTAGAGGAGATTTACGCTCATGGAGACCGCAGTCGTTCGCGCCGCTCACGAAGACCGGCAAAGTGCTGTTCTGGGGGGCGGTTCGTTCCCCATCCGAAACCGATCGATGTTGCGAGCTGGGCGTTTTTGGATGGGCCTGGTTCTGCTTCCCGCTCTCGGTGCCTGCGGAGGATCGTCGAGCGCACCCGCCGCATCTCCTCCCGCGGCGGCGCCGACCGCAAATGCGCAACCGGCCGCTCTGGTAACGACCAAAGAAACGGGCAAAGCGCCGACCACGGAACCCTCGATGACCAAGCAACCTTCGATCGTCAAAACCAAATACGGCACCGTCGACGACAAGACCGTCGAGCTCTACACCCTGACCAACGCCAAGGGTCTCGTGCTCAAGGTGACGAACTACGGCACCATCATCACCGAGCTACACGTCCCCGATCGCCAGGGAAAGCTCGACGATATCGTGCACGGTTACGACAATCTCGAAGACTATCTAAAGAAGACGCCGTACTTTGGCGCGACCGTCGGCCGCATCGCCAATCGCATCAAGGACGCCAAGTTCACGCTCGAAGGCAAGACGTACAACCTCGCCGCCAACGACGGCTCGAACCATCTCCACGGCGGAAAAAAGGGCTGGGACAAGGTCGTTTGGAACGCGGAACCGACGGAGACCGAACGAGGTCCGTCCATCAAGTTCACCTACGTCTCGAAAGACGGCGACGAGGGCTATCCCGGCACGCTGACGGCCACCACGACGTACACGCTCACCAACGACAACGAGCTGCGCGTGCAGATGGAAGCCACCACCGACAAGACGACCATCGTGAACATGGCGCACCACACGTACTGGAATCTCGGCGGAACGGCATCGGGCACGATTGAAAACGAAGAGCTCACGCTCTATGCCGACAAGTACACGCCCGGAACGCCGCCGGACGGCAAGATCGTTCCTGTCGCCAAGACCCCGTTCGACTTCACCACCGCCAAGCCAATGGGCAAAGACCTAAAAGCCGCCGGCGGAAAGCCGGCCGGTTACGATCACAACTTCGTCGTCAACGGCGATCCCCACAAGCTCCGGCCGGCGGCGCGGGTGAAGGATCCCAAGTCCGGCCGGGTGATGACCGTCGAAGCCGATCAGCCGGGCATTCAATTTTACTCCGGTAATTTCCTGGATGGTTCCACCAAAGGGAAGGGCTCCTCGCATCAGCAGTACTCGGCGTTCTGTTTGGAGACCCAGAAGTTTCCGAACTCCGTCAACGTCCCCGCCTGGAAAGACGAAGTCGTTCTCAAGCCCGGCCAGACTTACAAGCACCAGATGATCCACAAATTCACGACGGAGTGACCGCGACGGCGGCCGCTCGCGTTACGCTGAACGAACTGCTCCACGCTCGAGACGAGACGACATGCGCGAAAAACTCCAGTGGGGCGTCATCGGGACGGGGGGCATCGCCTCGGATTTTACCGAGGCCCTCGCGGGCTCAGACCGCTGCAAGGTCGTCAACGTCGTTGGCTCGTCACTGCCCAAGGCGCGCGCGTTCGCCGATCGCTTCCGGATCCCGGCCGCAGCTCCCGCCTTGGGCGATCTCTTGGCCGATCCGGCGGTCGAGGCCGTTTACATCGCAACGCCCCATCCGTCCCACGAAGCGCAGGCTCTCGCCAGCATCGAGGCTGGCAAGCACGTGCTCTGCGAGAAGCCGCTCACCACCGACGCGGCGAGCAGCGCGCGTGTCATCGAAGCGGCGCGGCGGCGCGGCGTCTTTCTGATGGAAGCATTCATGTACCGCTGCCATCCGCTCATGCGCGAGCTCGTCACACGCTTGCAAGAAGGGGTGATCGGTCCCCTGCGACACGTCCGCGCTGACTTCGCTTTTCGCGTTCCACGGAACCCCGCTGGTCGCCTCTTCAACGTGGCGCTCGCGGGCGGAGGCATTTTGGACGTCGGCGGTTATCCCATTTCCCTCGCCCGTCTCTTGGCTGGCATCGTCGAGCGCCGCCCCTTCGTCGAGCCTGTCAAAATCGACGCTATCGGTATCATCGGTCCGACCGGTGTCGACGAGCTCACCACCGCGAATCTCGCGTTCGCGTCGGGATTCACCGCGACGGTCACGGCGGGCGTTTACCACGACGGGGGTCGTACCGCGGTCATCTTCGGAGAAAGCGGGAAGATCGTCATCCCCGATCCTTGGATTCCGGCCAGCGAGCGTCATGGGCTCGAGACGGGGTACGCGATTTGGCGCGATCAACAGCAGCCCGAAACCGTCGTCATTCGCGCGACCAAGGCGACGTATGCGATTGAAGCCGAGCTCGTCGCCGACACGCTGCCCGCTAAGGAAGCCACCTGGCCCGCTATGGGTTGGGCCGACTCGCTCGGCAACATGGCTGCGCTCGACGCCTGGCGCACCGCGTTGCTCGCTGCGTCAACCGCAGCTCCTTCACGAAATTTGTGAGCCTCGGCCGCCCTTTTGGCCCACTTTCAAAGGTACGAGGATCGGCGCGGTGGGCGCCGTTGCGCCCTTCCGGCATGATGTACAGACTGAAAATGTTTAGCCCCAGGTTTTGGTTGATCCTCCTGTTGTCGTCCGTGGTGGCGAACGTGGCGTTCGCGGCTCGGACGAAGTCGAACGGTCTCGTGCTCATCGCCGAGGGCACCGACCGCGATACCCAGCGAGAAATTTCCGATGCCATTGCGCGGGACATGCGCGGGCAATCCTCGGAAGAGCTTCTGGCAGCGCTGGCCGATGAAGGGGTGACGGGATCCGTCGGCGAAGCGCTGCAGAACCCGCGGACTCGCAAGCCGACGATTGTCGCGATTCAGAAGTCGATACGAGCCGTCGGCGCCGCCGCCGTTCTCTCCGTTCGCGCGAAGCGAAACAAAGCCGGCGCGAGAGAGATGCACGTCGTCCTCATCGTCCCCACGCAAGCTGCGCCGATGATCGAAGAAGATTTCACGCTGTCTCCCGGCGAAAAAGCGACGGCGCAGGTCGGCCCACTGCTATCAGCCTCCCTTCCCGATCTGGTGCGGTCGTCGAGCGCGACGGCCGCCGCGAGCCCACCCGCCGCATCCCCACCGCCGGCCGCGCCCCCCGCGAGCGACGCCGAGGTCGACGGCGATCGCCCCACGAAAAAAGCCGCCAAACGCCCGGCCAAAAAGAAGGAGCGCGTCGAGGAAGAGGCGAGCGCGGCCAGCAACGAACCTGCCGACCCACCCAATCGCGATCACGGCGCGACCGGCAAGCGCACGGTCGATTTTACGAACGCCACGGTCATCGGCGAGGCCGCCGTTGGCGTCGGCCGCCGCCAGCTGCAGTACAGCGACCCGTGGATAGGTCGACTCCGTCCCTATATCGCGCCCGGAATCGCCGTCTATTCGGTGGCCGCCGAGCTTTATCCCGGAGCCTCGACGAATATCGAGGTGCTCAAGGACATCGGCTTGGTGGGTCGATTCGCAGGTTCGCTCGCCGTCGAATCCGAGACCACCGATGGGCAGAAGGTAAAAGGATCGTTTCAGCGTTACGCCTTCGGTTTGCGAGCGCGCATTCCGACGGGCGACCGTAAGAGCCGCCCGCTCATCGGCGTCGAAGCAACGTATGGACTGTGGAACTACGCCTTCACCGGCACCGATGAAGCCGTCGACGAGTCGCCCTCGGTTCGATACACCAACTTTCGCATCGGCGGCGATGCACGCATTCCGTTCGGACCTTGGGCGCTCGTCGCGGGCGCCGGTTACATGAACATTGGGTCGGCCGGAACGCTGAGCGAACGCTTTCCTAAACTCACCGTGGCCGGGGTCGACGCGCTCGGTGGCGGCAGCTGGGTCGTGGCGTGGCCCATCGAGCTTCGCCTGCTCGTCACCTATACGCGCTTTTTCTCGAGCGCCAACCCGGACCCGGGCGCCGATTACGTCGCCGGAGGCACGCTGGATCAGTACGTGATTCTCACGCTCGGCGCGTCGACTATCTTCTAGGTGCAAAAGCAATGATCCGATTCTCGATTGCCGTTCTTGTCATTGGTGTTGGTGCGCTGTCCATCGTCACGAGCGGTTGCGCCGGTGAGCTCACCGATGAACAGAAAGAAAATCGCGACGGCGCCGTCGGCACGGGGGGATCCGGAGGAGCGGGCGGCGGATCTGGAGGAAAAGGGGGCACGGGGAGCGCGCCCGACAGCGGCGGCGGAGGCAATCCGGAAGCCTGCGTTTTGGACCTCATCGGCCCCACCAAGAAATCGTGTGGTGTTGTCGGCTGCCACGGCGGCGCCAATCCGGCCGCGCAGTTTCTTTTGACCGAGCAGATGATTCGTCAGCCGAAAGATTCGCTCGTCGACAAACCCAACAAGGGAAACAAGGGCGCCACGCCCGGCTGCGCCGAGGGCATTGCCAAGCTCATCGACAAGGCACAGCCAGAAAAGAGCCTTCTCTATACCAAGCTCACGCTGCAATCCCCTTGCGGGGACAGGATGCCGCAAGGCAACCCTTTGAACGACGCGGAGCTGAGCTGCATGCTCAATTGGATCAGAGCTGTCGCGGCGGCCCCATGAGAGATCACGCAGGAGCAGCAGCGGTGGTCGACCAAGCCGCGAACGGCGTCGGTCTGTCGTCGGCGCGCGAGCTGATCGAAGAACAGCAATTGTCCAACCTGAGTGCGGTTCCCTATTTCGACACTTTTGCCCAGCATCGTGAGCGGCTCACGGCCGCGGTGAGCGCGCGTTGTCTCCCCGGATCATCGGGGCGGCTCTGCGTGCTCGGAGCCGGCAATGGTCATGATCTGGATATGCCCCACCTCGCCACGCTCTTTCGCGAGATCCACCTCGTCGACATCGACGAAGCCGCATTGGGAAGAGCGTACGCGCGGCAAGACGCGGCGACGAAGGCGCGTCTTGTCCTGCATGCCCCCATCGATCTGTCCGGCTTGTTCGACCGCATGGAAAGTTGGCGGGACTTTCGCGTCACGCCGGAAGAGGTCGCTGCGTATCCGGATACGGCTTCGCAGCGAATCGTGCAAAGCCTGCCGGGGCCGTTCGATGTCGTCGTCTCGGCCTGTGTGTTGACGCAGATGCAGCTTTCCATGCTGAGCGGTCTTTCGGCCTCGCACAGATTGTTCGAAGCCGCGCGGCAGCTGTTGAACGTGATGCATCTGCGAACGCTGGCCAAGCTCCTCACGCCCAATGGGCGGGCCGTCCTCGCCAGCGATCTGAGCTCGAACCTGCTGTTTCCGCTGTCGCCTGACGCCACGGATCTGCAGAGCGTCCTCGTCGACGTCCTCGGCGCTGGAAAATTCTTCTATGCAGCGCATCCCGACTTGCTGCTTTGGGCGAGCCGCGAAGACCCGGTGCTGAAGGGGCTCGCCACCCTTTCGCCGCCGTTCGACGTATGGCTTTGGCAAAACGGCGCCGAGCGCACTTTCCTGGTCTATGCTTTGGAGCTCGCGCGTGTCCCCTCGTAGTTACACGACCGCCCGTCGATTCTTGAGCCATCGAACGCCCTTTTGACGGCTTCTGTACACCCTCTCTCGCTGGCTTCGGCTCGCTGGGAGAATTCGGAGGATATTCATGACGTGCCGAGCGCAATTCCAGCTGCGGTGTCGGTTGCTGTCGGGAATGGCCGTTGCATCAATGGTCTTTGCGGCAGGCTGTGAGGGATCCTTGGGCGAGCCCATCGACCGGACGGGCGGCAACCCTGCTGGCCCCGGCGCCACGGGTACCGGGACCACAACCGGCAGACCCACGACGACGACCGGCGCCACTAGCACCGGAACGACCACCGGCGCCGGGGGTGGCACGACAACGACGGGTGCCGGCGGTGGCACGACGACGGGTGCCGGCGGGGCGGGCGGGGCCGGCGCGGGTGGAACTGGCGGCGCGGGTGGCGCCGGCGGGACCGGACCCACCACTTGCACCGGAGCGGACTCCCCGATCACCAAGCGGTTGATCCGGCTGACCTTCAATCAGATCGTGAACTCCATCGGCGCGCTGCTCGGCCCCACCCTCGCCACCGCCGTTGCCAAGGACAACAGCATCCCGGACGCGACGGAGCGGTCGTTCCCCCCGCTCGCCAATCCGAGAGAGGGCAGCGCCATCACTGACGCGACATGGAGCAAAGGCGACGCTATGGCGACGCAGGTCGGGCAATACGTACTCGACAACTTTGCGACCGTGACCGCCTGCGCGACGGTGACCGACGCGTGCGCCCAGCAGTTTATCGCCGCCTTCGCCGAGCGCGCCTACCGCCGCCCCTTGGTCGCGGCTGAGACAACGTCGCTCACGCAGACGTACACCGAACTGAAAGCGGCTGGCGCGACCATCCAGGAGGGCGTCCAGTTCAGCGTGAGCTCCATCATCGAGGCTCCGCAGTTTCTTTATCGCAGCGAATTCGGCACGGACTGGAAGGCGGCGGGCGTGCTCACACCCTACGAGACGGCAAGCCTGCTCTCGTACTTCATTGCCGATGGGCCGCCGGATGCACCCCTCCTCGATGCCGCCAAGCAGGGAAAGCTGACCGCGGCAGCGGACATCGACGCTCAGGTCACCCGGCTGCTCGGCACGGCGCCGGTGAAGCAGAACCTGCAGCAGGCGATGTTCGCATATTTCGGCGCCACCGGCGTGCTCAGCGTCACTATGCCCGATGAGCAGCTATTCACGCAGGGTGTCGCGGCTTCGATGTACCAAGAGACGACGCTCTTCATCAACAATACGCTCTGGGGTCCCAAGGTCACCGACCTCTTGACCTCGCGGCGTACGTGGATCAACACGAACCTCGCGTTCATTTACAACGTGCCGGCGCCGCCAGGCGCGACGATCGACAACTTCGTCGCGCTGGATCTACCGGACAACCGCGCCGGCATACTCACTTCACCGGGGTATCTCGTGGCGCGCTCGCGCCCCGACTTTCCATCGATCATCGCGCGCGGGTTGCTCATCAATGCGTCCGTCTTGTGCGGTATCAATCCCGCGTTCAACCCCGACCTTCAGGCCGAGATCGATAAGCTGAAGGGCACGCAAAACGGCTGGACGGAGCGCCAAAAGTCCGAATACCGGATGACGAATCAGCCGTGCCAGAGCTGCCACCAGGGTTTCGACCCTTATGGCCTGACCGTCGGGAACTTCGATAATCTCGCGCGCTTTCAGACCATGGACGCACAAGGCCGGCCCATCGACGCTACGACGACCCTTCCGGCGAACGCAGGAGGGACCGTGATCAAAAATGCCCCGGACATGGCCACGCAGATTTCGAGCAACGGCGCCTTCACGGCCTGCGTGGCGAAAAATCTACTCGTCTATGGACTGGCTGAAGCAAGCGGTCTCTCCACCGACAGCTGCGCAACGCGCACGGTGACCAACGCGTTCAAAGCGAGCACCGACCAGAGCTTCGCAGCGCTGGTGCGCGCGGTCGCAGCCTCGATACCCCTCGGCACTCGTTCTCCCGGAAAGGCAATGTAAATGTCAACCTATCGGCTAGCCCGGCGTAATTTCATTGCAGGTCTCGGCGGAGCGTTCGGGCTCAAGATCATGCTGCGCAACCTCGAGGCGATGGCCCAAGGCGCCGTGTCGCCCCCGCGGTTTCTCATGATGCATTTTCCGGTCGGCACCCAGTCGTACCACTTCCTGCCCACCGGCTCGGGAACCAACTTCACCTTCTCCCGCATCCTGAAGCCGTTCGAGCCTCTCAAAGCCGAGACGATCATTCTCTACGGGTTGCGCGATACGCCGGCAGTCACGTGCGGAGGCGGCCACGAAGCCGGCACGCCCCTCACCACGACCGGCGCGAACGTTCCCGGTTGTCGCGCCAACAACGGCGAAGCGGACGACGGTGTGGCGGGTGGACCCTCGCTCGATCAGATCTTTCTCAAGAACGTTGCCGCCCTTCAGCGGCCCGGCGCGGGCTACACCAATACGATTTGTGATGCGCGCGTCGACTCACAAGAAACATCGACGCAATGCCTCTCGTACAGTTACACGATGAGGATGGTCGCCAATACGAACGGCGGTCAAGTCAATGAAGGGACGCCGCTTCTACCGACCCTCAAGCCAGTCGATTCGTACAAGAACCTTTTCGCCACCTTCGTGCCGGGAACCCCTGACGGCGGCACCGGTGGAGCCGTGCCCGATGCCGGCGTCAACACAGCGCTCGTGAAATCACTCAAAGAACGCAAGAGTGTTCTCGACTTCGCCATGCGCGAGCTTGCCCGCATCAAAACCTTGGCCCCTGGAGAACAGGCTCCGAAGATCGACATCCACACCGACGCCATCCGCAAAATGGAGCAGGCAATCGCAGGTCAACTCAACGCCATCGGCGACGGCGGCACCGGCGGCGGTGGCAGCGTCAGCTGCACGAAACCGGATTCACCCGATCCGGCGCTCTCGGGCAAAACCGGCTCCAGGAATGACTATGGTAATCCCGTCACCACAACTGCGGACGACGTCGATCACGAGAAAATCGGCAAGGCCCACGCAGCTATCATCAAGGCGGCATTCCAATGCGACATCATCCGCGTCGCGACATTCCAGTGGTCGCCGGGCACCAACCACGTGTCCTTTTCGGGGATGCACATGGACGGTAAGACGCACATGCACCACCCCGAGAGTCACAAGGTCCAGATGGGCGGCTTTTGGAACGGCTCGCCTCCCACCGATGCAACGCAGCTCGGAATCTTCGACTTCTGTGCGAGCGTCAGCACTTGGTACAATCAGAAGACGGCCGACATCATCACCGACTTCAAAAACTCCACCGATTCGTTCGGCGGTAACCTGCTCGACAACACGGTGATCCCGTACATCACGGAAGTGGCCGAGGCCAACCATTCGCGTTCGCCAAAACCGGCGCTCATCTTTGGTGGCAAAAAGCTCGGCATGCAGGGCGGACAATTCCAGAACTTCACGAGCGCTCGTCCACACAACGATCTCTGGATGACGATCGCCCAGGCCTACTTCGGCATGGTGCCCAACTTCGCCACCATCGCGCCCACGTTCGTCACCAATGGTGTTGCAGCGATCCCGGGCCTCTGGGTCAAGCCAGTGTGAGCAGTGAGAACGAACTCGTTTCATTTCGTTGACTGAGGTTTGAATCTCTCAGCGCCTCCGTCGAAAAGCTGGGCGTTCGCCTCGCGTCACACGGAGACGGCTGCGGATGGCCGGTGGCGTTCGCATCGGTGACCTTCGCGGTCCGCGCTGAGCGGTGGCGCATCCGCAGGGTCACCGGTTTTCGATCAAAGGCCTTCTGCCACCTTTTGCCAGAGCGCCTCGAGCTTCGGGTATTCTGCAGAGCCTCCGACGGCCAATCGCGTGGCTCCTTTCTGGCCGATCACTTGGTGGATGCCACCGAAGTCCGTTCGGAATCCTCCGCTGCCGATGGTCGAATCCGTCGGATGACCGCCGAGCTCGAAACCCTTTCGCTCCTTCGCGAGATCGCCAGTCTTGCCTACTTCGATCATCGCTGGAACAAGCGCTGTTTGATAAATGCAGCGAAGTGGAAAATTCGGCAGGATCACGTTCTTGACGTCGGTAATGGGCATTCCAAGCGTCTTGCTCATTTCGTCGCGGTACTTCATGCAGAAGGGGTCGGCGGACGAGGGATCGACCTTCGGCGCTAGTTGGACGGCGGAAGTCGTGGGGGCTTCTTTCTTCGGTTCCGAGCCCTTCGGGTTCTCCTTGCCACATGACGCCGAAACAGCAGCCATGGCGATCCACCCGATCAAAAGTTGTTTGCTGCGAATCGCTTGCTCGCTCCCAAGGTATTTCATCATCGCACAATACCCGATTTACTCGGCTTTGCGCGAGCGTTGCGCTGTGGCGAAGCAATGACGGTGATCGTGATGACGAAGCTGCCGTCGCTCCGCAATGCGACCGCGATCGCAACCGCGCTCCTGGCTGCCTCGGCGTCGACGGCCTGTGGGGAGAGCGCCGCGCCGAGAAACGAGGGGGACTCCGACGCCGGCGCGATTGACCATGAATCTCCCGATACCGCGGCGCCGGATACGGGCGCGGTCACCGATGGCGATGCCGGCGTCCCATTCGATAGCGCCAGGCCCGGTGGATTCATGCTCGACAGTTTCGTCGGTGGGTTTGACGACTATTTCTCACTGCCGCCCCGGTTCTCTTCGTTCTTTCCCCTCACCGGTGAGGAGGTGACGCGCGAGCCGCCGGGCTTCTACGACGTGAACGCGAGCACGTACTTCTCGTACGCATTTCTTTGGTGGGTGACGGGGACGCCGGATGTGTCCACGGGGGCGCTGCGGGACGATCTACAAATCTACTACATCGGGCTGTGCGGCAATTCGCAGGTGAAGGTCACGCTGCAAGATCCGCAAATCCCGCGAGGTCCGCACGGCTCCGTCGACGCCGGCGTGTTGCTGGCACGTCGAGACGGCACGCTCTCGGCGGGCACCTGCTTCGGTAATCCCGTGCCGATGGCGACGCTCGAAGTTTCGACCTATCAATGCCCCGACCATTCGGCCGTGTTGATGCTGGTCCGTTCGCAACCCCCGTCCAGTCAAGTCCGGGCCGATCTCGTGCGGATCCGCGACAGCTTCAGCTGCTTTTGACGTCGCCAGGCCGCGTCGACAAGACCCGAGCCCCTCGGGCCTACTCCTGCAGGCTTCGTACTCAACCTCGGCGCGGACGGGGCCTTCCGCTGGGTTCAGACGATCACCGAAGCGAGCTTGACCGCCGTTGCCGTCATGAGCGACGGATCTCTGCTGGCGGCGGGTAATGGCGGCAGCGCAGTCTGGAATGGCATGCCCCTCGTGCGATGAAAGGCCGACCACAGTTCGGCCTGGAGCCTCGTCGCAGGAAGCACGGGTACGGTTCCCCCTGTCGTTGCCGTCGGAGCGGCGGGCTTCATCGTGGCCGGCATCAACGACGTGTCTGGCGACTTCGACCCCGGTGCAGGCGCCGATATCGTCGTGGGAGGTGTCTCGTTCATTTCACGGTACACGTTCTGAATGTCTCCGCCCTACTTCGCAGGCTGCGCAGAGCCATGACAGAGCCCGTTGAAGACGGCAGGTCTGACGGTTACCGGACGTGGCCTGCCGCCCCGCGTCGATGCCGGAGGTCGCGATCGCCGGGCGAGCGGGCGCAATTGCGAAACCTCGAGCGCGACGACTGCGCGCGATCTACACGCAAGTCGACCTCCGGCGGATCGTCCGAGGCATGCTTTTCAGCATGCCTCGGCTTGTGTTCTCACGGGAAACTACACGTCCCATCGTCGTTGAGCGGTGGGCTATGGCCCGTCCATTCAGATCCGGTCAAGCCGTAGATCGTAGCACCCCCCTGGCACCAGACTTTATTGTACACGTACGAGTCCGAATTCAAACTGGCCTGCTGAGAGTCTCCAAACGCCGTATTGTTTGGACCGATATACGAACCATTGGAAATCATAACCTTGCCATCCCCTACCCCGCTCTCCATGTAAATTGCCCCTCCCAAATAGGCCGCCGCGTTGACTTGCATATTGCCGTTATCGATAGTGACGGAGGCGAGCGCATCATCGCCGCCGAGATAAATGCCACCGCCCCAGCCTGCGTTAGCGCCATTGTAATGGACCTCCGTGTTGTTGGTGAGTGTCAGGTTGCCCATCTTGCCCCATATCCCCGACCAATAGATTCCGCCGCCGCTGCTATCTGACTCGTTATGCTCGATCTGGCTATTGTTGATGGTCGTGTCCACGTCCCCAAAGAGGGCGAGGCCAGCGCCGTTACCCGGCGATGTGTTCCCCCAGATGTCCGAGAAGTTCTTTATAAGGAGCGTCCGGTGGATATTCGAGGTGTTCGGGTATGACGTAATGGCACCCGCCTCGAAATACCAGACTCCAGCGGTATCCCCGACGAGTGTATTGTCCAACGTGAGCGATCCAGCATATTGGCAAATCCCCTTCGTCCCCCCCGTTGATGCCTGCAGGATGAGATTCTTAACGGTCAGGGTGCCACCCGCAAAGATCGCTGATGGAAATGGGCAAACCTCGGTCGCGCTGAGGGGATTCGGGGACGGATACCCATAGTCCGGTGCACGGATGATGGTGGTCCTCGCCGACGTCCCCTGAATCACTACCGCGCCCCCCGTCGTCGGAAAGAGCAGTGTCTTCCCGTAGCTCTGATAGGTGGTGCCGGCTGCCAGCTGAATCGTGTCTGTGCTTGAAGAACTTCCCGCCGGGCACGAGTGGACGGCCGTGTTGGTTGTCGCGGCCTGAACAGCGTCCGTGAGACTGCACTTTCCGGTTTGGGGTGCACCGCTGACATTGACCGTGATGGTGGTCGCTTCCGCGCTGCCGGCGAGGGCCAGGAGCGCCAGGGCCGGGCCTACTAGGAAAACCAGTCTCTTGAAAAAAGTGCTCTTTCGCATTGCTACGATCGTTCCAGGTTCCATGGGACAATTTCTCCTTATGCGCGACTCCAGTTTCATTGGTGATAGTGCGGAGGAAAATACCGTACGATTCCTTTTGGCCCGAACCCCACGGGATCCGCTGAACCGCGAGCGATGACATTTCCAATTGAAGCGCGAAAAGCGCCGCGATCGACTCAGCCAGACCCCTATTCGATTTCCAGCGCCAGTTATCGAAACGCGAGCCACCTTACCGTCGCATCCGGCAATGGCGCAAAACAAAAGACTTAACAGCAGTTACGATTGTCAACATTCCGCGGTAACGGCCAATGCGGTGGCGCTCCTGTATCGGCCAGCACCGCTTCGAACTCGAGCGCTACCGTGGACCGGCATGGACATGGTTTCCCCTTAAATTGAAGCCTACAGACAAGCCTTGAAAACGCGCTGGCAGACAGCCGCGCAAACTTCGGCGAGCAAAGCGCTGACTGCTCGCTTCAAATAGAAAAGGGGAAGCCGCTGCCGAGCACCCGTATGGCTCACATTTCGTATGGGGAGATACCGGAGGACACGGACCGCATTCCACACAAGTCAGCGATTGCTCAGTCAATTCGATCCTGTTCCGATCACACAACAAATAGGCCGATCGAAACTCTGTGCTCGTGCTCAGCCACAAGGCGCCTCGCAAGGTTCCCGTCCGAGTTCATCGTGAGGTGGGCGCGTTTTCGTCCCATCGTTCGCCGGGAGACCTCCAGACAAATACCCACGAAGAGCGCCGCTAGTACGATGTCGCTTTCATTTGCTCACCCCTCCCTTCGAATTGTATTTCTGACAGAGATCGTCGACTGCGATCAATCGCCAGTCGCCAACTGCAGAGACTTATTGATGCGGCAATTCGGCCACACGAGTGTGCCCGCGCCCGCACGTAGCTCTGTTCGGGAAGACGAAGCGCGGCTCGAGATCAAGAAGGAGGGAAGCCGCTGCGGAGCACTCGAATGGCTCACAATTTTTAGTGACGGCATTCGAGCGAGGAACGCTTTCCCTATCTCACACCAACTTATGGGTGTTAAGTTTTCCCTCTTGCGAATATTGCCGATTTAGATCCGCAGTTGCGATCGATTCGGACCGATCATCATTGGCAATTGCACGATGGTGCGGCTGGGCGACCGAAATGAAATGGATATCGTCCCTGCGTAGTCACTTTGCCTGTGCGCGAAGGTGAAACGCAAAGTCGAACGCCGGAGCTCCGTCGAGCGTCACGACGATTCGTTTCGCGCGGCGCGAGCGAGTGCGACGAAGAGAAACCCCGCGCCCACGGGAACGAGAACGATTCCCAAGGAAGGGTCCCCTTCGCTGTTCAAAATACCGCCGAAGAAAAAACCAAGCGGCATCAAGACGGCGCCCCAAGCCAGCTGCCGCGCCACGCCGCGACGCACGCTCGGCGCGACGTGGCGCTCGGCCAGCGCGGCAAAAACGAGGCACAGGATCCCGAGTAGCGTGCCGTGAGCGTGGGCCAATCGCCACAGCTCCCGGCGCGCTTCGCTGCCGAGATACGCGTCTACCTTGAACCCATGCAGGGCTTCCAGGGTGACGCCGAGTGGCAAAGATACCGCGAGAAGCCACCATCCCGTGGAAAGCGTGCGCCGCACGGCGCGATCGGCATCCTGCACCTGGGAAGGGACGGCAGGGACATCGGTCTTCTGATCGTCGGAAGAATGGGGCGCGGGAGCGTTCATTCGCCGGTCTCGATCTCGCGCTCGGCCTGGTGGTCGAGCAGCGACCGGATGCGACCGATTTCGAGGTGAAAGTCATTCGCGACGAGCAGATTGGCCGGGGGCGGGCGGGCGCGTTCGCGCGCGGCGACTTCGAACTGCCGCAGAATATGCAAAAGCTCGCGATTTCGGCGCGCCGGCTCGCCCTGCACGTCGAACGAAAAGAGAACGTCGGATAGCCCGAGATTCAACATTTGATCCAAGCGCAGCGCCGATCGACGCGCGGTGAGCCGTACGGCGCCGTACGGGTCGCCGAATCCGACGAGGAGATTGCCGAGCAACGCCGTGCGAGTTTCTTTGGAAAGCGCGGCATCGGCGCGCCCCAGCTGCCACGCATACACGACACGCTGCACGGCATCGCCTGCGTGCAAAGAAGCCAATGCGTCGGAAAGACCGAGCGGCGCTCCGTCTTTGCGGGACTCGGGCGGCGAGTACTTGGAACCCCAAAAGTCTCGCATCCGCTCCGCCGCCCACAAGGCGCTCTTGTCGAGATGACACTCCGTGCATGCATTGGGGCGCCCCGCTTCCACGTCACGCTTGACGTCCGGTGATTCGACGCGATGACTGCGATGAACCTCCAAGATGCCGTACACCATCCGGGGCATGTGACAATCGAGACAACGCGATCCCGTGGAGCTCGGCAGGTGATGAGTGTGCGTTTGGATGTCTTCGGCGATGTGTCGATGGCACTGGGTGCAAGCCTGGTCGCCACGCATGCCCGGGCTGAGTTGACCGTTGATATCTTCGCCGTGCATCGTGTGGCACCGCTCGCACGTGAACCCTTTGTCTTTGAAACAGGGTGACTGCGTGACGCCGAGATATTCGTAACTGGACAATCTGGCGGTGCCATCCGAAAAAAAGCGGTTTCGATAGGCGTCCGGCTGATCGTGGTCGGGTACCGGTGTGTCGCGAGTCAGCGGTGTGACATGTCCTTGCAAAACGTCTCCCGGGCGAAACGTGGGCCCGCTCTCGAGGAAGGTCCACAGTCGCTCACGCGGGTCGGGCAATCGCTGCGAATGGCATTGGCCGCACACCGCGATACTTTCGTTCTGACCCAAGCGCAACGGATCGACGATGTCCCGCGTCGGACTCACGCTCCACTCGGCAAGGTACCGCGCGACGGGCGACCGGTTGTGCTCGGCGTGGGTGCGCCCGGGACCGTGACACGCCTCGCAGGAAATGCCGAGGTCCGAGACGTGAGAGTCCGCATGCTCGATCCGCCAGCCGACGTCATCGCGGGTCGTGACCACCCCCGGCGCGATACCCGTATTGTGGCAAAAAATGCAGTTGAGGTTCCAGATCGCGCGGTGAGCGCGCCAATCGTCGTTGTCCTTTTCTAGAAACACGCCGTTGAGGTGGAGCCAGCGCTCCTCCTCCACGTGCCATAGGAGTGGCAATCGCCGATACGTAATGCGATCGCCCTCCTCCAAACGCTCGAAATACTGCTGATAGCGACGCGATCCTACCGTGAGCGCGACTTCCGTTTCTCGCGTCGGCTCCCCTTCCGTGGGCGGCAAGCGGAAGAAGAACCTTCCCTCTCGTTCGAACGGGAGAGCGCTGGCACCGAACGCCGCCACTTCTTTACCGTCGAAATGACCGAGCACTGTGCTTCGTGTGGGAAGCTGGGTCATCGTTCGATGGTACGTGCGCCGCCAACTCTCGAATCGACTGGGGTGACAACTGCGGCAGGCCGATGCGCCGATGTAGTCCCTGCTGCGATCGCGCAGGGGAGCCGTCGCTTCTGCCCGACGCGGATCATACGCTGTCGTCAGAATCGCGCAGACGATGGCGGGAACGGCAAGGAGGCAAAGCCAAGGGGCCCACGCCACACCACGGGCTTCAGGCGAACTCGCCATGCAACGCTACTCTGCGCTTCGCGGCAGCCTTACGCGAGAACTCACCAACATGGCCGAGCCTATTCGAGACAATGAATCCGCACGTAGCGGCGGAGCATCGAGGCAATCTGGGTGTCGTAAAAACGTTCGGCGGCGACCCGATTCGCTGCGGTGCGCCGTTCCATGCAGTCGGCAATGATGTCATATCCCGCCTGCATCACATGGCTGTCCTCCGGATACTGTTCCCGGTATTCGCGATTCAGGCGCCGGAGCTCTGCGAAGTTGCCCAGATCCATGGCGGCGTTCATGGCCCCCAGCATATTGTTTTCTTTGAAAATCTTTTCGTGTGCCGGCGTGATGGGGTGCGGGTGACGGAACTCGGCGTCGGGATCGTCGAGGGGGTCTGCACCTTGCATCGGAATGCCGTCATTCGCAGTCACGTGTGCTGCCGAAGGCGCGGGCTTCGGCACCGGCAAAGTGGTTACCGCTGCTGAGACTTGTGCGGGTGCTGGCGATGCAGCGGGCTCGATCGCACGCACGGGCGCGGCAGGCTCGGGAGGTGCTGTGTCGTGAAAACCCCACCACAGCGCGTAACCGAGCAGGGCCGCGAGACCCGCGCGGATCACGAGCGAGGAGCGCGAGGAAGCGGCCGGTACTTTGGCGGGTGTAGAAGGCTCGGTTTTACGGACCACGCTAGCAACTGCTCCGGCAAATTCTCGCTACCAGATCGATCATCGGAGCTACCACAATGCCACTCAAACTGACCGGGCAGGCGGATTTCTCGCTTCAGCGAAGCGTCGCTGGCCAGGCCTTGCGGCCGATTCGTTCTGTGTCGTGAATCCGACGGCCTGCTAGGGGATCGTCACCGTCCAGCTTACCGTTTGGACCGAATTCTTCCATCCGGTGGCGTGGCAATAATTGCCCTTCACGGAGGCCTGGCAAACGCCGTCCCGGTAACGGACCAGATCGTCGGTTGCGTTGTCGTACGCCTTGGCCGACACGGTGTGCATGCCCGACGTCAGCTTTGCTGCGGCGACGTCGAATTTCGGCCCGCCCTTGGCGGCGACCACCGCGTTGTCGACCGACCAGTCAACGTCAATCACGGCAGGATCGATGACCACCAGCTCGAGTGCTGCCGGATTCGTAACCGGGCCCGCCGGGGGCTTGGCTTCGTCGACCGGTTTGCAGGCGCGCCAGATGCTGAACACCATTTGCTCGCGCGAGACCGAGTTGAAGCTCGTGTTCACATTCGTGCCAAAAAGGCTGTTCATCATCGAGTTGGCGGAGGGACGCCACTGGCCCGGACCGACGTAGCGGCTCCCGACGAACGTGCCCTGCACGCCCGTCGCCCCCATATCGGGTACGCTCATCCCCTTTTGGGTCGATCCCAGCCAGAGGTCCCACTTTTTGGCAGTCGTCATGCAGTCCCCGGTCGAGTTGACCTCCGAATATTCGGTGCCGGTCCCGCTGCAAGAGTTGTCGCTGCCACATACACCCGTACAGCTCCCGTACTCGTCCGCCAGCTGGTGAAAGCCGTGGCCTCCCTCGTGCAAGGCGGCCCCCGGAGCGTCCTTGTTACCGCCCGACCAAAGCATCAGGGCACTGCCCGTATTTTCCCATAGGGCCTGGTTCAGAACGACGGCCTTCCAGTCGATCTCGAATGTCTTGGGGACCTTCGCCGTGATGTACGCATTGACCTTGGTCGAGTTGACTGCCGCCAACCGATCGCCGCCGTTGCCTCCATCGAAAGCGGTGGCGCCATTGCCAATCCCGTCGGTCGGGCTGATGGCCTTCATGACGCAGATGTTCACGAACTTCCGATAGCGGGCGTACGGCTGACCGCTCTCGTGCCCGAAGCGCCTCTGCATCGCGGTCTCGATGTGCGTCTTCAGCGTCGTCTCGACCGTGGCCGCTGTGTAGCCGTCTCCCAAAATGACGTAGTTGACCCGATTGCTCGGAGGTCCTGCGTTCTCGACCGCCCAACCTTCGGCACCGCAGTCGAGAGGAAGGAGCGGACCACCTGCGTCTGGGGTCGACGAGCCTCCCGCGCCCGCCTTGCCGGCAGCGCCTCCTGATCCTGCCGCGCCGCCCGAACCGCTGCGGCCAGCGGTGCCGCCAGTGGCGGTCGATCCGCTGGCGCCCCCGCTGGTACCTGCGCCGCTCGCGCCGCCGGTGCCAGTCGTTGCGCCGCCGGTGCCAGTCGTCGCGCCGCCGGTGCCAGTCGTGCCGCCGCCAGTGCCGGTCGTTGCGCCTCCGGTGCCCGTCGTTGCGCCTCCGGTGCCAGTCGTGCCGCCCGTGCCCGTCGTGCCGCCCGTGCCAGTCGCACCACCGGCGCCCGTCGTGCCACCCGTGCCGGTCGCACCGCCAGCGCCGGCTGCAGCGCCGGTGCCGGTGCTGGTTCTTCCCCCAGCACCAGTGGGGTCGGTGTCATTTCCCGAGCAAGCGGCGGCGAACAGTAGTCCGAAGATGACCGTCGCACCTGGGAACCGAACGGGGGAATGAGGTTTCATGGCTTCTCCTCTAAACAGAGACAAGAGGTTGGGAACCGACATACGGTCGATCGGGAATTCAACGCTCGTACGAGAAAAGTCCAGCGGGACCCATCATCGAGAACGCCAGACGCGCTTGGCGACCTTGTTAAGTGGAGCGACCGCAAAATCTGGAGCACGAATCGGCATGAGCGACGGCAGTCGGTTCCAGCCCGAGAAATGCCACCTTGCGAAACCCGCCCCTAACATCAGGACAGGTCCACCGTTTGGCTCTCGTGAGACTTCAGTTTTCAGATGACAGCAGATCGAGCGAGGCCCGCGACCGCGCAGTTGCCTCGCCCATCAGACCACGGCGCGCGACGATGGCGTGACCGCGCCGACGAAGGCCCGGTTAGTCCCACTGCGGATAAGCGCTCGACATGTTGAATGAGACGTCGGCCGGCGACCCATCGCGATTGTAACACTTGACCGTGATTCGCGGCTCATTGCCCGCGCAGTTTTGGCCGTCACTGAACCCCCAACACACGTCCTCCACGTTGCAATACGCGCCCCCAGCTCCGCGCGAAGAGACGATGGGGATCATTTCATCGGCCGTGTAGAAGAGCGTGTGCATCTTCACGTCGTACGATCCGGTGGCGGTCTTGCAGATGGAAAGCGGTTCTGTGTAAGGGTTCGCGGCGGGCGTCTCGTGCTGATTTCGGTGAAGAAAATAGCGGTCGTCGTAGCAGACGTTTGCGGTGTTGTTCCCGTCCCAGTTGACCCAGGCAAACCATTCATCGAGAAATTCATGCGGGTTGCCGGGCGGCATCGTCTGAGAAGTGTGCGCTTGTTCTCCGACGAACAGGCGAAAGTTCGTGTCGCGCGCCTGCCCAGCCGGGTTGCCGCCGCGGTCGTAGCAACGGACTTCAACCGACGTATCGCGCTCTGTCTCCGTGCCGAGATTCCAACTGTAAGGAATGCAAACGGCCCGTGCACACGATGCAGTGTCATCATCGACGCAGGTTTTCGATACGAGAACGTTGTTCAAATTGAACTTGGGATCAGGAACGTAGCCGCCGTCCCGCGGGTTCATGTATTGAAACGTCACGGTATACAGCCCCTGATCACTACGGCTGCTCGTGACCGATCCCGGCCCGATCGCATTGAAACTCTCGTCGTCCCGAATCGTCCCATCGCCGTTCGCGGTTGCGTAGCCGTGGTTCGGGCCATGACCCGTGTATTGGGGATATTCGAAGCTGTCGGCGCGGTAGTACCAGGAGAAGTCAGCGTCGACGTCTGAACCGTCCGGGGTCACGCAACGGATGTTCGACGTCAGCGTAAAGGCTGCATCGCTCGACAGCCCGGTATCGAAACAATTCGCCGCGCCCCCGACGGTCTGAACATACACTTGGTAGCCTGAATCCCGGGGAACCGCGGGAAATGGTGCTCCATTGGATACCGTGACCGTGTACCGTCCGGGCGCATCGTGGGCGAGGACCGGCGGTCCGCATGCGACTTGTCGCCCCGGGGGCATGGAGGTCGGCTCGTTCCAGCAATGTGAGCCATGAAGCACGGACTCGGCATGATTGTAGTTAGGAAAGGAAGCAAATAGCGCGGGCCCAACGGCGCCCGCTCGTGCACTCGCGGAGGTGACGAGAAGGAAAACCACCAGGGGCGCGAGTTTCGGTTGAATGTGCTCTTCTTTCGGTTCCCCTCGGCGGGTATGCGCCGCCACAGCGATGCCGCGAGAGGACGATATGGACTATCGCTTCTATTCCTAAGCCGCAACACGGCGTTACGACGGCTCAACAATCGCGTAGCCCGTACGT
>Ga0193706_1000516_pt1 | contig 22101 bp, 17 predicted proteins | sample U3c1metaG_FD_160130 | JGI IMG/M metagenome (GOLD analysis project Ga0193706, IMG submission 160130) | Soil microbial communities from a riparian zone of the East river system, Colorado, United States - U3c1 | ecosystem: Environmental > Terrestrial > Soil > Riparian zone | place: USA: East River... | reverse complement strand
CGGATCCTCGATCGCGCCCTCGATCAGCTCGACCCCCTCCGGCAGGTTCTCGGGCCGGCCGGCGTAGGTGAGCTTGTCGAGCACGGTGATCTCGTGCTCGTCGCCGGCGATCCGGACGTAGGTGGAACCGATGAAACCGGCGGCGCCGGTCACGAGCAGCTTCATGCTGCCTCCCTCTCTGCTTGTCGTTGGGCGAGATAGCCGGCCAGCCCGTCCTGCCAGGAGGGCAGCCGGATCGCGTGTTCGCGCTGGCTGGTCAGGGCCGAGAAGGGTGGCCGCGGTGCTGGGCGGCCGAATTCCTCGGTCGTGATCGAGAGCACTTTGCACTCGACCTTGGCCTGCTCGAAGATCTCCCGCGCGAAGTCGTACCAGGAGCACTGGCCCGCGGCCGCCATGTGGTGGATGCCGAACTCGAGGCCCTCGATCAGGCGGACGATCCCGTAGGCCAGGTGCCAGGTGTAGGTCGGCGAGCCGACCTGGTCGCGGACGACGAGGACCTCGTTGCCGCTGCCGGCCAGGCGCAGCATCGTCTCGACGAAGTTGGGGCCGGCGATCCCGAACAGCCAGGCCGAACGGACGACGAAGTGGCGCTTGTTGGCGGCCACGGTCGCCTCCTCGCCGGCAAGCTTGGTGCGGCCGTAGGCCGAGAGTGGCGCCGGCTGGTCGCTTTCCACGTAGGGGGCGCCCTTAGCCCCGTCGAAGACGTAGTCGCTGGAGACGTAGACGACGCTGGCGCCGACCGCGGCCGCAGCGGCGGCGACGTTGCCGGCGCCGGTGCCGTTGACGGCAAAAGCGGCTTGCTCGGAGGCCTCGGCGCCGTCGACGTCGGTCCAGGCGGCGCAGTTGATGACGACGTCGGGGCGCTCCAGGTCGAGCTTCTTGGCCAGCGCGGCGGGAGCGGTGACGTCGAGCTCGGTGCGCCCGAAGCCGACGACGTCGTGGCCGGCATTGCCGGCGGCGAGCATCACGTCGCGGCCCAGCATCCCGGCGGCGCCGGTAACGAGGAGCTTCATCTAGATGAGGTTCACGACTTCGAGTTCTTGCACGGGCCGCAACAGGCTAGTCATCCGGCGGAGTGACCGTTGCGCCGAGGTTTTGCACGACGGGTGGCTACCAAACCACCACCGACCGAGGGTGATCGTGATCGCGGATCCGAGGAACGTGCTCACGGCTCACGAGGCGTTCCAGGGCTGACCGGTGGAGAAGAGCTGCTCCTCATCAACTGCGGTCATTGCCACTCCCTCGAACGATCCCTTCAGTGATCGTGTCCGAGATGGTGGCACCAGGCGCGCGACTGGGCAGCCATGCCTGGTGATCTCAATTTCCTCGCCGGTAGCGGCATCGTCGAGGAGCCGGAAGATCGTTGCCTTTGCCTCGGTGGCGGTCACCTGTCTGGCCATAAGACCAGAGTAATAGCCAGTTGAAAGGCAGCATCTCGCGGCTTAGACACCCCTGTGCTGATATCTCTCCCGCTGCGCGGCCGGTCCCTCCAACTCGAAGAATGCTGCCCAAAAAGCCACGGCCTGGCCGCCGACGAGGACGATCCGGCGTTGCTCGGACAGCGGCTTCAGGTCCCGCAAGATCCGGCGCACCTCCTCCGGACGAAGAGGCGGCTTATCGCTCACCGAACTCAGCCCAGAGAGCGTGACGCGGAGAAGTCGACCCGAGCTTCACGAGCGAGGGGAGCGAAGACCTCGTTCTCGCGCTTCAGCTGGGCCACTGACTTCTGGACACTTGCGAGCGCCCGCCCGTCGGCCAGCCGAGAACGTTGTTTCTCGGCACTTCGGATCCGGGGATCGAGGCTTGTGCCTTTAACCAGCATCGCCCGAGAATGGTAGCTAAGGCTTGTGGGGATGCGAGGCGGACAACTGACTAGACGATTTTGATCTCGCAGTTGTCGCCGACCAGCAGCCGCAGCGTCTTCGGCGGGCCGTCGCTGCGGGTCAGCTTGACGTTGCGGCCGAGCAGGCTCGCCTCCATCCGCGTTTCGAGGTCCTCGACCACGGAGTCGGCGAGGATGATCGAGTGCTCGACCTCGGAGCGGCGCACGTGGACGCCGTCGCCGATCGAGGTGTAGGGACCGATGTAGGCGTCCTCGATGCAGGCGCCGGCGCCGATCACGGCCGGGCCGCGGACGACCGAGCGAGTCAGCGAGGCGCCCGCCTCGACGACCACACGGCCCTCGACCCGGGACTCGTCGTCGATCTCCCCCTCCAGCCTGGTCTCCAGCTCCTCGAGCACGAGGCGGTTGGCCTCGAGCATGTCGGCGAGCTGGCCGGTGTCCTTCCACCAACCGCGCACGACCTCGGACTGGACCTTGTGGCCGTCGTCGATCAGCGCCTGGATCGCCTCGGTGATCTCGTACTCGCCGCGCCAGGAGGGCTTGAGGGCGCGGGCGGCGTCGAAGATCGCCGGCGTGAAGAGGTAGACGCCGACCAGGGCCAGGTTCGAGGGCGGGTCTTTGGGCTTCTCGATCAGCCGCACGATGTGGTCGTCGTCGTCGAGCTCGGCGACCCCGTAGGACTGCGGATCGTCGACCGGCGTGAGCAGGATCAGGGCGTGCGGCTCGTCGGCGCGGAAGCTGGCGACGAGGCCGCGCAGGCCGTCGCGCAGGAGGTTGTCGCCGAGGTACATGACGAAGGGCGAGTCGCCGATGAAGTCGGCCGCGGTCAGCACCGCGTGGGCGAGCCCGGCGGGCTTGTCCTGGACGATGTAGGTGATCTCGGCGCCGAACTGGGAGCCGTCCCCGGCCGCCTTGCGGATCTCCTCGCCGGTCTCCGGGGCGATGATGATCCCGATCTCCTTCACCCCGGCGTCGACCAGCGCCTCGATCCCGTAAAACAGCACGGGCTTGTTGGCGACGGGCACCAGCTGCTTCGCCGAGGTGTGCGTGATCGGGCGCAGCCGAGTTCCGGCGCCGCCCGAGAGGATGAGTCCCTTCAGTGGCTCCATGCGAGGCTGCAACCCTACTGAGCGAAGGCGATCCGGGACCGACGGGACCGTCAAGGCTAGCCGTTTATGCAGAAAAGGGGGCTAAATGCCACGTTTTCTGCATTGCTGATACGATCGAGGCGGAGAAAAGGTGGCAAAACGCCACTATTTCTGATTCCTATGCCCGGACATGTCTACAACACCCTCGCCGAGATCGCCGTTGACCAGCACGGCTACGTCACCGTGCGAGACGCAGAGCAAAACGGCGTTGATCCTCACCGCTTGGTTGAGATGGAGAGGCGTGGCACCGTCGAGCGCGTTGCCCACGGCGTCTACAGGATGCCCGTGATCGCCCCTACGGGGTTAGAGCAGCTGATGGAGGCGACCCTGTGGCCAAGAGGGCAGGGCGTGCTCTCGCACGAGACCGCCTTGGACCTGCACGATCTCTGCGACGTCAATCCGGCAGAGATCCACGTCACCGTGCCGTGCGCCCACCGAGTCACCCGCAAGGTGCCATCGCTCTATGCCATCCACCGCCGTGACCTAAAGCAAACGGAGACGACCCGACACGAAGGCATCCCTGTCGTGACGCCGAGCAGGGCGATCCTCGACGGGATCGAAACCCACCTGCGCGCAGACCTCCTGCACCAGGCGATCGAAACCGCTGATCGGCGCGGCCTGATCCGCGGGACCGACCGCAGACTCTTCGACGAACAGCTTGCCGGGACGGTAGGTCGATGAGCTTCCCGAAGCAGAAGGCACCCCACAACGTCCGGGTCTTACGCGACTGGGTCCAGGACTACGCCAACTCCACCGACCAGGTCGTCGGCAGGGTTACGCGGGCGATCTCCTTCATGCTCGTCGCCCTGGCCCTGGAGCGCGCGAAAACTAACGACGGGAGCCCTCTCTTCCTGGTCAAGGGGGGAGTCTCGATGGAGCTGCGCCTCAATCTGCGAGCGCGCACGACCAAGGATTTCGACACTGTCTTCCGCGGAGAATTCCAGGAATGGCTGGACGCCCTCGACGATGCGCTTGCCGACGACATCGACGGTCTCAGCTTCTCCCGTTCCGAGCCGGCGGAGATCCTCGACGCACGTGCCTTCCGGGTAAACGTCGCCATCGATCTGAGGGGCAGGCGATGGGGACAGGTGCAGTTAGAGGTGGCGCCGGCAGAAGCGGCGACGGTCCTCGACATCGAAGAGGTAGAGCCATTTGACATCGGCCAGTTCGGCCTGCCACGACCCGAGAGCGTCAAAGTCGTCGGCCTCCCTTACCAAATCGCCCAGAAGCTCCACGCCTGCACGGAGCCACCGCAGCAGGGGCGCGAGAATCAACGAGTGCACGACCTTATGGACCTGCTTCTTGCCCGCGATCTCCTTGGGCAGAAAGACCTCGAGCGCGTCCGTGAAGCCTGCTTGACGATCTTCGCGGGACGTGGCGCCCACGACTGGCCCCCTGACCTGATCGTCTATCCGAGCTGGCCGGCGATCTTCGCCAAACTCGCGGCCGAGGAGAGCTTTCCAATTGCAGAAGTGGAGCAGGCGGCCAAGCTGGTTCGTGAGTTTGTGATCGAAATCAACGAGGCGATTTCTCGTTAAGCCATGCGACCCGCCGTCTACATACCGAACTACAACGGATCCCAGCGCATCGGCCGGGCGCTGCGCAGCCTGCGCGAGCAGAGCCGGCCGATCGACGTCGTCGTCGTCGACAACGGCTCCGCAGACGACTCGCTGGCACTGCTGCGCGAGCAGTTCCCGGAGGTGACGGTGCTGGGGCTGGAGCGCAACCGCGGCTTCGGGCCGGCGATCAACCACGCCGTGCGCGAGCACCGGGCCGACCCGCTGATCCTGCTCAACAACGACGTCGAGTGCGGGCCGCGCTTCGTCGAGGCGCTGCTCGACGCCGCCGCCGAAGGGGTCCAGTCGGTCGCCGGGGTGCTGCTGCAGGAACGCGCGCCGGAGCTGATCGACTCCGCCGGCGTCGTCGCCGACCGCACCCTGATGGGCTTCGACCACCTGCACGGCGAGCCGCTCTCGGCGGCGGCCGGTGCGGCCGACCCGCTCGGCCCGACCGGCGGCGCCGCCCTCTACGACCGCGCCGCGTTCGAGGCCGTGGGCGGCTTCGACGAGCGCATCTTCCTCTACTACGAGGACCTCGACCTGGCCCTGCGGATGGCCGCCGGCGGGGCCCGCTGCCGGCTCGCGCCGGCGGCGACGGCAGTCCACGCGTATTCGGCAAGCCTTGGTGCCGGCAGCGACGCCAAGTACGCCCACACCGGCTGGAGCCGCGGCTACATGCTGCGCCGCTACGGGGTGATGTCGCGCCCGCGCGACGCCGCCCGGGTGCTGGCGACCGAGGGGGCGATCTGCGCCGGGCAACTGCTGATGGACCGCACGAGCGCCGGACTGCGGGGGCGGCTGCGGGGGTGGCAGGAGGGCGGCGGGCTCGACGGTCGCGAGCTCGAGGGGGCGCCGCTGCTCGACCTGTCCGCGAGGGAAGCGCTGGCGCTGCGACAGCGGCGGCGCGGGTAGCCGCCGGCGCCTCTATCGTGCCGCCGGATGCCCGGCCACGAAACCAGCGCCACGACCCGGCTGGGCCGACTGCGGGATCGCCTCGACCGCTCGCTGTTCCCGGCGCCGCCGCGCCTCGAGCCGCGACGGCTGACCCGAGTCGAAGCCTCCGTCGTGATCGTCGCCCTACTGGCGCTGGGCGTCGTCCTCGCCCTGCTGCGGCTCGGCTGGTCGTCTTCGCTCAACACGGTCTGGGCCGAGGACGGTCCGATCTACCTGCAAGCGGCGCTGACCCAGGACTTCTTCCACGCCGTCTTCTCGCCCTATGCCGGATACCTGGTCGTGGCGCCGCGGCTGATCGCCGAGCTGGCGACGCTGGTCCCGCTCCAGTACGCGCCGGCGGCGCTCTCGATCGTCTCGGCGCTGGTCGCGGCGTTGAGCGGCCTCGCCGTCTGGCAGGCCAGCGAGGGACACGTGCGCAACCCCTACCTGCGCGGTGGGCTGGCACTCGCGACCGTGTTCGCGGCGACCGCCGGGCAGGAGACGCTCGACTCCGCCGCCTATGCCCCCTGGTACATGCTCGTGGCCAGCTTCTGGCTGCTGTTCCTGCGGCCGCGGACGATGTGGGGCGCCTGCCTGGCCGGCGCCTTCCTGCTGCTGACCGGCCTGAGCACGCCGGGAGTCTGGTTCTTCCTGCCCGTCGCCGCCCTGCGGGCGCTGGCGATCCGCGACCGCCGCGACGCCGTCCTGCTTGGCTCCTTCGCCGCCGGCGCCTCCGCGCAGGTGCCGGTCGTGCTCGGCCAGCAGCAGGGCCAGTCGCAGTGGACGTCGGACATCTGGACGGGTTTCATGCAGCGGGTCGTCGACGGCGGGATCTTCGGCCAGCGGCTCGGCGGCAACCTCTGGGCCGATCACGGCTGGCCGTTTCTGATCGTCCTTGGCATCGTCGTCCTGATCGGGCTCGCCGTCGGCCTGCGGCGCTCGGTCCCGAGTGTCTCCTGGTTCGCCGCCCTGGCGATCCCGACCGGAGTCGTGATGTTCTTCGCCTCCGTCTACCAGCGCGAGGTCGTCACCAACATCTTCTGGTCGCCGGGCACCTCCGGCGGCACCGCCAGCCGTTACGTGCTGGTCCCGACGCTGCTGCTGATCAGCGCCGCGGTCGTCCTCGTCGACGGGGCTGTCCGCCGCCGGGGCCGTGAGAGCGGCGGCTTCTCATGGCCGGTGGCAGTGACGGTTGCGGTGCTGCTGCTGGCGGTCGTCACCTCATTCGACATGAGCGCCCCCGACTACCGCGGCGCTCCCTATTGGGACGACGCGCTCGAAACCGCGGCGGCGAAATGCGCGGCCGAACCCGCGGGCCTGGCCGGGATCGCTACGGCGCCGGAACCGTTTGGGGTTCAGATTCCGTGCGCGGAGGTCGCGTCGTTCGCGCCGGACGGCCGAAGCTGACCAGGGCGAAGCCGGCCAGGCTCAGCAGCGCGAGCACGGCGGTGATCGGCGAGTAGCTCGTCCCCAGCGGCGGTTCCAGCGAGGGGACGTAGAGGAGCAGCACCGCGACGACGTTGATCGCGACGATGACCTGGGCCAGGCGCGGGAACACCGAGCAGAGCCCGGCGACGCAGCCGACCAGGCCGAGCAGCGGCACGGCGAGGCTGCCGACGTGGATCGTCGCCCGCGACTCCGGCGTGCCGAAGAGCAGCAGGCCCCAGGCCACGCAGGCGATCGCGAAGAAGCCGAAGCAGATCAGCGCGAAGCGCCACTCGTCCTCGTCGCGCCCGGCGCGGCGACGGCCGGCGATCATCACGAAGGGCGCGATCAGGAGGATGCCGAGGAAGGGCAGCAGCGAGAAGAACCTGAGCCAACGCACCTTGGCCACGGCGATCCCGGGCTTGCCTTCGTCGAGGCCGTCGATTGCCGCTTCGTATTCGTTCTTGGCCCGCGGCCAGCCGACCATTTCCCCGAAGTTTTCAGACTTGTACTGGACGACCCTGTCGAGGCCGGCTTCGTCGTAGCCGTCCTCGATCGCTTCCAGCGTCCCCTTCGAGTCGAGTTCGATGTCACCGCCGAGCTGGTACTTGAGCAGGCGGTTGCCCGGCGGATCGGCGTAATGCTGGTATGCGGTCCAGGGAACCATCAGCGCCAGCCCGGCGACGACGGCGACGCCGATCCAGCGCCAACTGGGCAGGCCGCGGTAGGCGGCGAGCAGGACCAGCGGGATCACCCCGAAGATGCTGGAGCCGTGCGAGAGCATCGAGAGCGCCAACAGGGCGCCGACCAGCGCCGCGACGCGAACGTCGTGGCGGCTGCGGGTCCAGGCCGGCGAGATCACGATCGCCAGCGCCGCCAGCAGGAAGGCGGCGGCGATCAGCTTCGGCCAGACGAAGAATCCGTGCAGGATCGCGATGTCGCTGACCATCGCCGCGAACATCGCCAGGCCCCGCGTCCGCGCTCGCAGCCGGGCAGCGAGGAGGACCGCCCACATGCCGACGATCCAGAGGCTCTGGACCACGACACAGAGGATCTCGTAGTGCAGTTCTCGTTCGGTGTGGAAGAAGCCACGCTGGGCGAGCATGTAGCCAATCTGCAGCGGCGGCCGGTCGCTCATCAACCAGTCCGGCGGGTAGAGGGGCGGCGGATTCGCGTGCCCGTGGGTCGCGAACCATTCCGTGAAGTAGCGGGGAATGTCGTTGTCGGAGGGGAGCTGCCCGGAGAAACGCAGCGCCGACATCGGGATCGGGTTGTCGACCCCGCCGTGCAGGAAGCCGAGGAAGACGACGAAGCAGCTGCCGAATATCCAGAGACCCAGCGGCACCGCGAGAGGCTTCAGCAGCTGCCGGTCGAGGCCGCCCTCCTGCCAGATCCAGACAACGACCAGGATCGAGCCGAGCAGCACGGAGAAGTCCCAGGCCTGGCCGATCGTCGGACTCGCGTAATAAGCCCAGAAGGCCGCGAAGGCGATGATGCCCGAGACGGCCAGGGCGATGCCCAGGGTCACGGGAAGGTTCCTGACCCCGCGGCGGGTGACGAAGATCGCCGCGGCGATGCCCGGCGCCCCGACCAGCGCCAGGTGGACCGCCAGGCCCCCGATCAGCTCGGCGTTTGCTCTCACGACTGCGGCGACACGCCGGTCAATGGGACGAACGGGTTCTCGTCATGGTCGAGCTCCTCGATGCTTGCCAGCGAGACCGCCCGGGTCTGCGAGAAAAGCACGAAGAGGCTGACGAAGTTGCCGAGCGCGACCAGGGAGACGATCAGCGCCCCGAGGGCGATGTAGCTGGTCCAGCCGGGGATCGAGGAGCTGGTGAACAGCTTCAGGCAGACCACGACGAAGGCGAGCAGGGCTCCGAGCACGCCGAAGAATACGAAGGCGGCCAGGGCGCGGATCGCGATCCGGTCGGTGAACGGCATCAGCATCCGCAACCCGTGCATCGCCAGCTTCCCGTAGGTCATTTTCGAACGCCCCTCGTAGCGTTCCCCGCGCTCGCAGGGGACGTACTCGATCGGTAGGTCGAGGGCGAGGATCGCCGACGAGTAGGCGAGGTCGAAGGTCGGGTGCAGCAGCGCCCGCTTGGCGATCGAGCCCGGCATCGCGGCGTAGTTCCCGGAGCGCACGGTCGCCCCGGTCAGCGAGCGGAAGAGCAGGCGGAAGAGCCGGTAGAGGACCTTGAAGCCGAGCGGCTCGCGACGCTTCGTCCGCAGCGCCAGGACGACCCGCCGTTCCTCCTCGGGCCTGCCTGCCAGCGCGCCCAGCAGGCGCGGCAGATCCTCCGGCCTGTCCTCGCCATCGGCGTCGAGGGTGACCACGGCGTCGTCGTCGGCGATCTGCGGCAGCGCCTTGCGCAGGGCGTAGACGAGCGCCCGCTGGTGGCCGAGGTTGAAGGGCGGCCGCAGCACCGTGACATCGCCGAGATCCATCAGCGAGGCCATTTCCGGATCCTGGCCGGCGGTGTCGTCGATGGCGACGAAGCGGATCTCACCCGAGGCCGCAGCCGAGCCGGCCAGCTCCCCGAGCAGGCGCTCGTGGAGGATCCGGAAGGAGCGGACGTCCCGATAGACCGGCGTGAAGATCCAGGTGGTCATCGGGATCGGCCCCCGCCAGCTCTGCTCAGCATCGCCGCGAAGCGTATAGACGACCCGGTCACCCGGTACCCGCCCGCACGCCGAGCCAACGGCGGGCCCGCTCGGGGTCGCCGAGGCGGCGCAGACGGCGACGCTCGCGCAGCAGCGCCGGCAAGCGCCCGAACGCGCCCAGCTTCCCTCTCAACGTCGCCCGCAGCCGCCGGCGGCGGGCGGCGCGCAGGAGCGCGCCGACCTCGACCGCTGCGATGCGGGGAACCGCGCCGGCCGGCATGAACTTGATCTGGGTCGCGAGCCGGTTGCGGGCGACCAGCCGCGCGTTCTCGGCGCTCGGCTGCGCGAAGCCGGCCAGCCAGGAGGCGTTGCCGACGTGCCAGACGACCGCCTCCGGGACATAGGCAAAGCCCCAGCCGGCGATCCGCGCCCGGACGTTGAGGTCGACGTCCTCATAGAAGGAGAAGTAGCTCTCGTCGTAGCCGCCGAGGTCGGCGAACAGCTCGCGGCGCAGCAGGCAGGCGGCGCCGCAGACGCCGAAGACCTCGCGCTCGCGCAGGAGGGGAGGCGACTGCTCCTCCCCCGCGCCCTCCTCGACGGCGCGCCCGTCGGCGAGCAGGGCCTGGCCGGCGCTGTAGAGGCGGGCGCCGGCGACATCCCCGCGGGCATCGTCGCCGTCGAGCTGGAGGATCCGCGGCTGGACGCCGCCGAGCGACGAGCTTCCCTCCAGCGTGCCCAGCAGCCGGGCGACACAGCCGGGCTCGAGCGCCGTGTCGGCGTTCAACGCCAAAATCGCCGTCGCGGAGACATGTCTGGCGCCGAGGTTCATCGCCGTGGCGAAGCCGACGTTGCGGGACAAAGACAGGTGCGCGACCCCTTCTCGCTCCAGATACGCGATAGACCCGTCCTCAGAGCCGTTGTCGACGACGAAAATCTCCAGCTCCAGCTCCTGTGCCGCAAGCGAGCCTAGGCAGCGCGGCAGCAGCTCCAGCGAGTTCCAACTGGGAATGACCACCGCCACCGATCCGCCTGCGTTCACATCGCGAAAGCCTGACAGGAGGAGACCCCGTAGGCATTCCGCCAGCGGGACGGCAGGGTTCGCAGATCCTGCAAGGGGAGCGTCGCGCTAGCGTTCTGCCCCCCGTGCGCAGGAAGTCCTCCCAAGCACGCCGCCCCTGATGCCTGCCGACAACAAACTCTCGAGCCCCAGTGAGGCCGCCGCGTTCATCACGTCGGCACCCGCGATTCAGGTTGAGGGCTTACACAAGTCCTTCCGAATCCCCACCCAGCGGGTCGACTCGCTGAAAGAGCGTGCTGTCCATCCCTTCGCCACGCGCGAGTATCGAGAGCTTCACGCCCTCGACGGCATCTCGTTCGAAGTTCACCAAGGCGAGTTCTTCGGAATCGTCGGCCGTAATGGCTCCGGCAAGAGCACCCTGCTCAAGCTGCTCGCAAGCATTTACCGGGCGGACAGCGGCGTGATTCGGATTGCCGGGCGCCTAGCGCCGTTCATCGAGCTCGGCGTTGGCTTCAACCACGACCTCACTGCTCGCGAAAACGTCGTCCTCAACGGGGTAATGATGGGTTTGACCCCAAAGGAGATGCGACGGCGCCTCGACGCGGTCATCGATTTCGCTGAGCTGCGCGAGTTCGCCGACCTCAAGCTGAAGAACTACTCCTCGGGAATGCTCGTGCGTCTGGCCTTCTCAGTGATGATGGAGGCGGACGCCGACGTCTTGCTGATCGACGAGGTGCTGGCGGTGGGCGACGCCTCGTTCCAGCAAAAGTGCGCCGATGCTTTCCACCAGATGAAAGCCGAAGGCAAGACGATCGTCCTCGTGACTCACGAGATGGCGGCGGTCGAGGCTTACTGCCATCGCGCCATGCTTCTCAGCGAGGGCAACGTCACGCACCTCGGCGAGCCCGCGGAGACCGGACGCGAGTACATGAAGCTGAATTTCGCCCGGAGCGCGGGCAACGGCCGGACCAAGGCGCAAGCGGGAACCGAGGGTGCGAGGTTGATCACCTGCAAGATCGAGAATGACGCCGGCGAAGAGCTGACCACGCTCGAACGAGGAGAGCCGATCCATTTCCGAGTCGAGCTGGAACTGCTGCAGGAGGTGCCTGGCCTGCATGTCGGCTTCGTCATCGCGAACGCCGACGGTCTTGGGCTCTTTGAATTCGGAACGCCGGTCTCAGCAGAGGACGGCGAGCTCATCAGCGGCAAGAGAGTGATCGTTACCAGCACTGTGCAGAACTCCCTGGCCGCCGGAAGGCACTTCGTGCACTGCGGAGTGCAGAGCGCAAATGGAATCTCGATCTACGTACAAAACGCCATCAGTTTCGTCATCTTCGGAGCCCAGCAGACTCGCGGAATCATCTCCCCCGCTCACAAAATCGAGGCCCTCGTAGAGGACGCACCAGCCCCATGAGCATCGAGACCCAAACCCCAGCACTGCAGGAGGTGAATGGACCCTCGGCCCTCGGCGGGGGATCACGCCGATTCTTTGACCTGCTCTGGCTGATGTCCGTCACCGAGTTTAAGCGGGTCTACTTCGGCACCATCCTCGGCTATCTGTGGTCCCTAATTCGACCGTTGATGCTCTTTGGCGTTTTGCTGTTCGTCTTTACCAACGTCTTCAAAATCGGCAGCGAAAAGGTCGAGCACTACCCTGTAATGCTGCTGCTAGGGATCGTCCTTTACAGCTTTTTCCAAGAATCGACCAGCAACGCGGTCACCTCGGTAGTGACGCAAGAGGGGGTCGTTCGCAAGACCCAGTTCCCGCGGCTGGTGATCCCCCTGGCGACGATCGTCACCGGCGCTCTAAATCTCTGCCTCAACCTGATCGTCGTCTTTGCCTTCGTCGCGGCCTTCGGGGTCGACCCGGCCTGGAGCTGGCTGCTCTTTCCCGTCGCCCTGGTGGCCCTCTTCGTCTTCACCGGCGCCGTCGGGATGGCGCTCTCCGTGCTCTACGTCCGCTTTCGGGACGTGGCGATCATCTGGGCCGTCGTCTCACAGGTGCTCCTATATATGACGCCAATTCTCTATCCGGTCGATGCCTTCGAAAGCGCCACCAAGGAACACCTGCTGATGATCAATCCGCTTGCCGTCATCTTCGCCCAGATCCGGATCTGGGTCCTTCATGAATCGGAGGCGCCATCGGTCCTCGAAAGCACCGGCGGTTGGCTCGGTTTGCTGCCGGCTGTGGTGATCTTCGTTGGTGCTTGCGTCTATGGCGTCTGGATCTTCAAGCGGGAGGCTCCCCGCATCGCCGAGGCGCTCTAGGCCCCGATCGGACTCAGCGACAGACCAGAGCGCGCTGGCTCGCTTCGAAGTGGAGGTACCAAGGCTGCGCAGCTTCGTCGTGAGGGATCCGCAGCAGCGTGAGAGAGCTACCGGGAGCGCTTCCCAGGTCGACCGGATATTCATCGGTGGCGAACCGACGGGCCGTCAGCTCAGTGCTGGGACCAGATCCAATCCAGATCTTGGTCAATCCAGGTTGGAGTCGAACCTCGGGAGGGGCTGATCCGGAGCCGCCCGAAAGGACGATGCATCGACCGGCTTCCTGAGCGGTGAAAGCAGCCTGACGGCTCGAGATCGACAGAGGTAGGACTTTCGAAAGGAGGATGTCCGCCCAGTGACGGTCTTCCGACGGCGCAGTGACCAATTCCTCCTCCGAAAAGGCGGGCGAGCCATGCGCGTCGACCGCTTCGAGATATTGCCCTGGAAGGATGGCGACATTGGCGAGCGTGCCGGCGTTTTCGGGCGTGAGAGAGAAATCTGCGGGCACGGTTCGACGCGCGATTTCCAGCGCGGCGGTGTCAGCGCGGGTCACGAGCGACTGCCCTTTAAGGATGTCGGCCCCTTCCTTCATCTGCACCAAGTTGGGTCCGATCGCAAATAGCGCGACCGCAGCTGCTACCCACAGCGCACGCCGGCCGAAACGAACGCCCTGCAGCAGATCGGCGGCCATCATTAGGACGAAGATGGCACCCGCATATACGTACCTGTTCGAGGCAGCCTCGCGCCCAGGGATGTAGTTGAAGGCCGCGAGCAACCAGTATGAGAGAGCTGCTGCTGCTGCAGGCCAAAAGCGGGGGGAGATGCCGGGCCTCCGCCACTTGCCAAATGCGGCCAGCGCAATCAGGCCGATCAGCAGCGGCCTACCCCACTCCGGTTCGGCCGGTTCGGCACCGGTCGCGGTGCTCAATCCCAGGAGCGAGGCAATCGAGCTGGCCAAGCCGTCGAACAAGTACCGAGGGGAATCGAGAACGTTATGCAGCGTCAGATGATGCGGGGCGGTATGGCCCCAACCGGCGTACCACAGCAGATAGAGGACGAGGGGGACAACGACCAGATAGGCACGACGAAGGCCGCGGCTTCTGCGCTTCTGGAAGAGATCGATGATCGCGGCGGCAATGAACGAGAGGCCGAGGCTGCCGAAACCGATCGAAATGACCAGCAGCAGACAGGCCCAAGCATCGCCGCGGCGGTCCTCGCGCTCCAGCAGCAGCATCGCGGCCAAGCCCGCCATCATCGCGCCGGAGAACTCGATCTCGAATGGCCAGAGCAGGATCATCCAGGCCGAACCGAGGAAGAGCACCGGCAGAACCGCCAATAGCGCCAGCCATGGACCCACCCGACGCCGGACGTAGACGAAGAGCAGGGTGGCGGAACCGAGCAAGGTCAACGTCATCACGACCATTTCGGGACGGGCGCTGGTCATTCCGAAGACCACCACGCAGAACTTCGTGATCACGACGGGGAGGAGCACGAGATGCTCGTTGTGCGGGCGGAGGAAATCGCCCACCGAAGAGCCCTGCCTTTGCAGCAAAAAGGCCCAAGTGTCCTGGAAGAAGGTCAGATTCCACTCGAGCGCGAACAGCAGTGCCGCCGCGGCCACGAGTGCCACGCCAAGGAAAATGACTGGCGTCTCTGGCCTTCTTCCCGCCATCCGGCGCCGAGTCTATTCACGCCGCGCGGATGGCCGTTCCACCTGCTGGCGACGGGTAGACTCGCCCCAATGACTGATCGGACCGCCGCGATCGAGGCGCCCCAGCACGGTGAGCACTCGCAGCTCCTGAGCGAGCTCGCTCGCCGCGATGAAGAGATCCTCCGCTTACGTGATCTACTGATCGTCCGCGATGCGGAGCTTGGCGCGGCGCGAGGAAAACTGGCGATGGTCGAACAGGGCTCGCAGCGAATCGCCGAGGCCGCGGCGCGGATCCCGATTCCCGGTGCGACCCGCCTGATCCATGCGATGATCCGCTCCCTCCAGCGCAGCCTGCAGTAGGAGTGGCCCCCCCGCGCTTCTCCATCGTCACGCCGGTCTACGAGACTCCGCTGGACGTGCTCTGGAAGATGTTGGAGTCGGTCCGCTCGCAGAGGTTCGGCGACTGGGAGCTCTGCTTGGTCGATGACGCCTCTCCCTCTTCTCAGGTGCGGCGCGCACTAGAACAGGCCCAGCGTGAAGAGCCTCGCATCAAGCTGGACCTCCGGACGCAGAACGGTGGCATCGTCGCCGCTTCCAATGGCGCGCTCGCACTCGCGACGGGCGAGTTCGTCGTCCTGCTCGACCATGACGACAGGCTTCATCCGGATGCATTGGCGCTGGTGAACGAAGCCATTGGCGCAAGCTCGGACATCGACTACGTCTACACCGACGAAGACAAGATCGACGAGCGGGGGCGCCATGCCAGCCCGTTCCTGAAGCCGGACTGGTCACCGGAGAGGATGCGTACCCAGATGTACACCTGCCATCTCAGCGTTCTCCGACGCTCGTTGGTTGAGCAGCTGGGCGGCTTCGACCCTGAGTTCGAGGGGTCGCAGGACTGGGATCTAGTCCTCCGGGCAACCGAGCGAGCACGGGCAGTCCGCCACGTGCCCCGGGTGCTTTACCACTGGCGCAGCATCGCCACCTCAGCCGCCGCGGGTGGAGATGTCAAACCATGGGCGTTCGAGGCCGGAACCCGAGCCGTGCAGGCCCACTGCGATCGCATTGGGCTGCCAGCCAGGGTTGAGCGCGATCTTGAAACCCCAGGCGTGTATCACCTCGAGCCCGCTCTGGAGCACCAGCCCTTGGTCAGCATCATCATCCCAACCCGCGGCCAGACTCGCGAGATCCGCTACGAGTCGGTTGTACTCGTCAATCACTGCGTCCAAAGCATCGTCGAGAGCTCGACCTACGAGAACTACGAGATCGTCGTAGTCGCCGACGAGTCGACTCCTCCCGCGGCACTCGAGGCCCTGCGGGAGACGGCTGGTGATCGGCTGCGCCTGGTTGCCTATGACCGGCCCTTCAACTTCTCGGCAAAGATCAATGCTGGCGCCGTGCACAGCGAAGGCGAGCACCTGCTGCTGCTGAACGACGACATGGAGGTCGCCACCCCAGGGTGGATCGAGCGCATGGTCATGTACTCGGGGTTGGCCGAGATCGGCGCCGTGGGTGGCAGGCTTCTGTTGGAGGACGGCAGGCTCCAGCACGGCGGAGTCGGCTTCGAAGGTGGCCTGCCAGGCCACCCCTACTACGGATGGCCTGGCGACACCCCCGGCTACGCGAACGCACTGAAGGTGGCCCGCAATCAACTGGCAGTGACCGGCGCCTGTCTGATGACCCGACGCGACCTGTTCGACGAGCTGGGAGGGCTGAGCACGGCGTTGCCGGTGAATTACAACGATATCGACTACTGCCTGAAGCTGCGCACGATAGGCAAGCGCGTCGTCTACGACCCCGACCTCGTCATGCACCACTTCGAGTCGTCGAGCCGGTCATCCGACGTCGCAGACTGGGAGAAGAATTTGCTGCTGGAGCGATGGGGCGCGCTGACCTCGCCCGATCCCTACTCCAACCCCTACCTGCACCGAGAAATGCCACGCCTCGGGTCGCCGTTTCTCTGGGTACGTCGCCGGCCGCGACTGCGTCGTCGTCGCCAGCTCACCTGAAATCTACGGCGAGTAGTCGGCGTCGGCCGTCGCTAGCGCATCGCGCATCAACTCGAGCTCGGGGCCGATGCGCGCCCTTTCGGATCCCTGCGCTCTTGCCACAACCGCCCCCAGAAGCGCCTCAATCTGATCGGTTCGTGCCGCCACGCTGGTGACGTCCTCGTCGCGAATCCCCGCGGCAGCGCGACGCAGGAGCCCACGGTCGGCGCTGAGGCGCTGAAGCAGCAGCGCCAGGTCCGCCGCGTCTCCCGCCTCGAACAGCCAGCCGTTGTCGCCCTCCCTGATCGCCATTGGAAGCGCACCGATCCGTGAGGCGATGACCGGGACACCGCAGGCGAAAGCCTCGCGGATGACGATCGAATAGGTCTCGGCGACGATCGAGGGAACAACTAGAACGTCGGCGTCGCCGAGCAGGGCCGGCAGATGCGCTGGGGCGAAGCCATTGGCCAGGCGAAGCTCGAGACCAGGCACGAGGTCGGCTGCCGCGTGCAGCTCCGCCGCCAAGGGCGGCAAGGCAACACCGAAGATCGTGTACGACACGCTCGGCAGGGCGGCCCGGCGCAGCGCCTCCACCACGACTTGAAAGCCCTTGTGCTCGACCGTGACTCCGATCGAAGCGATTCGCAGCGGCGCATCCTTGAGCGGTGCCGAGCGCAGCACCGGCCCCATCGAGGCGACCGCGTTGCTGACGAGCCGGATCGGGCGCTCCTGACCACGCGCCCCCGCAAACGCGTCGACCACGAACCGCGACGGAGCGAGCACCTCATCCGCGGCACGCAGCGCATCGCCAAAGCTTCGCGAGCGCAGTGCCCAGCGCAGCTCAGCATCTGCCTGGTCCCCAAAGCAGTGCCGGGCGCAGGCACTGCCACCCTCCGGCCCATCACAGAGCTCCCCCGAGCGCCGCTGGAGGTGGATACGTGGGCAGACCATGTAAAAGTCGTGAAGCTCGAGGACGACCGGAATCCCCCACCGGTGCGCGAGCTCCACGTAGCCCGGTGAGTGATGCAGCAAATGGGTCACCAGCACTACATCGGGAGAGACCTCGACGAGCATCCGCTCGAAGATGCGCTCCAGCGCCGGCTCATACCCAGGAAAGTGCTCGAACGTCATGCCCGCGCCGACGATCGAGACAACCGGAACACCGTCGCGGACCTCGTGCTGGAGCGCCAGCGTCGTCGGCTCCTCGCTCGGGTTACGGGTCAGGACCGTCACCTCGTGACCTCGCTCGATCAGGCTGCGCGCGGTCTGGGCGGAGAGTCGCTCAACACCGGCAACGCCGGTCGGGGGGTAGCCGTGACATACCAGCAAGACCTTCATCGGATGCTCAGGGGCCGTCACGGCGGCTGTTGGCAACGCGAGAGAAGGCATCGACCGCCTCGGCCGGCACCGTCGCGTAGTTGACCCCGAGCCACTGACCAGCGCCCTGGGCGGCCCGCCGCAGGGCTGCGTAAACCCGCCAGTGTTCGAGCTCCTCCCCGTCGAGGCCGAGCTCGTCACGAAGGAACTTCCAGTCGCTGGCGATCATGCCGCGGACCAGGGCATCGACCTCCGCCTCGGTGAGCGAGCGACCGTTGATCTCGCGGTTGGCGATGCCGTCGTCGACGTTACGCATGAACCACTCTCGCAGTGAGTACTCGTGCGAGTGGTAGACCCGCGACTCAGACTCATGTACCAGTCCCATCCCGGCCTCGATCACTTCTCGAGCCCACAGCAGATCCTCACCGATCGCCCTCACCGACTTAAATGGGAACTGTCGCATTACATCGGCCCGAACCGCAGCGCTGACCGTATGGAAGTTCAGCAGTAGCCGGCGCTGCTCGACCGGCATCGCCGCGTAAGCTCCCCAATCGTCAACGCGCTTGACCGACCGCTCCGCCGAGCCGCTGGGCTCGAGCGCGCCGTCGCGTCGAGTGAGTGGATCGGCGTCGGGATAAGGGAGGACCCGACTACTGGCGCCGGCGACACCGGGGTCGAGGTCAAGCGCAGCCAGGAGCGGCTCCAGCCACCCCTCGTCGCAGGGTCGGCTGCGACCGTTCAGGAAGACGAGGACATCACCTCGGGCGTGCTCAGCGAGAAGATTACGGGTCAAGCCGTGATCGAACTCAGCGGGGTCGATCGAGATCACCGTCGCGTCGAACTCTTTGAGCACGGCCACGGTGTCGTCCCGCGACGCGGAATCCACGGCGACGACCTCCAATTCAGCAGCTGCCGCTTGGCCTAACAGCAGCGGCAAGGTCTCGCGCAAGGCGTCACCAGCATCCATCAGCGGCATCAACACCGAGACTCGGTGGCGGCCCGGACCACCACGCAACCGGTGGAACTCACCGCAATTGAGGATCTCGGCCTTGCCCCCAGTCCGCTGCCGTCGTTCATTGGCCTCAGGGATCTCTGCTTCGTCGAGTTGGTGCTCAAGAGCGGCGCGAGTGCGGCGCGCTTGCAGCTCGACCAGTTGGTCCGTTCGAACCGTCAGCAGATACTCCAACCGGTCCTCGGCCTCGGTCTCGCGCTGCACCGTTGCCAGCAGCGGTGAGATCGAGAGCCGCACCGGGAAGATCGCCCCGTATTCAGCTTTGATCAGGCCATCGGCAAGATAATGCTCGAAATCGTCTGGGGTTATGCGGCCGTGCCAACGGTCCGCAAAGAGTCGGCTGTTGTGCTCGACATGACGGGAGTTGTCGTCAGCCCAGCGAGTTACGGACTCGAGGTGGTAGAGGACGCTCTTGGGGCAGTAGCGAGTTTCCTGTCCGCGCTCACCCAGACGCAAGCAAAAGTCGATGTCCTCGTAGCCGTTGAGGAACGCGGTATCGAAGCCATCCAACTCGACGAAAGCCTCGCGACGAACGAGCAGGCAGGCGGCCGTTGCCGCAATCACGGGCCTAGCTCGATTGACGGCCGGATGCTCACCCGGCAGTCCGGCGTACAGGTGATGGGGCCAAAGATCCTGGCCAATTGCCACGCCAGCGTGTTGGACGGTCCCCCCGGGATAGAGGAGCTTGGACCCAACCGCCCCGGCGTCGGGGTGAGCGGCGGCGGCATCCACCAGTGCATCCAGCCAACCCGGGAGCGGGATCGTGTCGTTGTTGAGAAAGACGAGGTGCTCCACTTCCCCCGCCGCCTCGGCACCCTCGTTGCAGGCGATGCCAAAGCCTCCATTGCGCTCTCGCGCGACCACTCTCAGGCGGTCATCGTAGCCCGCGAAACGATCCGCGGTGCCGTCTTCGGAGGCATCGTCAACAACGATGACCTGCCAATCGCAGCGCTCCGGCGGGTGGGCGAAAAGGGACTCGAGACAGGTACTGAGGAGGTGGGCCCCGTTGAAGGTGGGGATGATCACCGCACACCGAGGAGCAGCGGTCATCGCCTTAGGTGCTCTGCCCAGTTCGCTTCGCCACCTCGGCCTCGAAACCCGCCTGACGGCGGCGGCGCAGGGCCCGAATACCGGGCATCGTGTTCAGGGCCGAGTAAATCCGGAAAGGGGGGCTCTGGCGAATGCGATCGAGTCCGGCGAGGGCCGCTACCAGCTCTGCGTTGACCGCCTCGATTTCCTCCTCCCGGCGGGCGCCCGCCTCCCGCAGCGCCTCAAGCTCGGTGTCGCGACGCAGCAGCTGATCGTGCGCGTCGATCAGGGCGCGGCGTAGCTCGCCCTCGCGGCCACCGATCGCGGCGAGGGCGCTCTCCAGCTCCGCCGTGCGCTCTGCCGCGATACGCAGCTCGGCCAATTCCCGCAGTCGCAACTGGATCTCGCGCAAACCCTCACGCTGCATCGGCAAGGCCCTGGCGACGAATTGGTAGGTGCGAGCGTCGGGATCGCGCTCGAGCTCCTCCCTCACCTCAATGGGCACCGAATCCGCATCAAAGGGGACCTCCGATGCGTCGAGGTTGAGCTCGTGACGATGCAGCTCGGCCAGGCCAAGCTCGGCCTCGTCGAGAAGCTGCTCCAAGCTCTCACGGGTAAAGAAGCGCAAATGGGTCGAGTCGAGCAAGCCGATCTCGCGATAGTCGAAGTGTCCCGAGAGCAGCGCGAGCCGAACGCTGCCATGAGCAACATTGGGAACGGAGACGATGAATGCGCCGTCGGGCTTCAAAAACGGCCGTAGGCGCGTCAGCACGTCATGAGGATCCTTGAGGTGCTCGAGAACGTCGGCGGCGACGATTACGTCGAAGCGATCCTCGCCAAGCTCGGCATCGAAATCGAGCTGGTCGAGATCCCCCACGATTACCCGCTCGCATACTTCGCCGGCGCGCTTGGCCATGTCGGGATCAACCTCGACCCCAACCACCGCACAGCCTCGCTCGGCGAAGACCCGCGACATGTAACCGGTGGCCGGGCCGAGCTCGAGCACGCGTGCGTCTTCACCGACCAAACGGACGACATCCGCGTGAACGCTGTCTGACTCGAGATCTATTTCTTTGAAGTCGTAACGGGCCGGCGAACCCTGCTCGGCGTAGGTGTCGCTCATCGCGGGGAGCCTAGCAACGCCTCTCGATTCAATCGCTCCGCGTCCCTCGGGCATGCTGGCGGCGGGATCGGGCCCATCCTCACCGCGACCCTTCTTCAGATGCGGCCAGATCCGCAGCCAGGTGTTGCCGAGGTAATCACGTCCTCCGTATTGCTCTTCGATCAGCTGGCAGTCAAAGAGGCCTGGCTCGATTGCCATTTGACGCGTGAGAACGGGAAAACTCAGTTGGTCCTGTACGGTCCACCGCTCGACCTCAGCCATCCACCGCTCTCCCAGGTCACAAGCCTGTGCGTCGGTCGAATCCCAGGCGATGACGCCGCAGGCAAACAGGCCCGCCTGCTCGGGGTGGCCATCAACGCGGTACTGCGCAACCTGCTCGCGGATCGGCTGGTCCGCATACTTTCCGCCCTGGGACTCGGGACCGAGACAGGCCTCGGCCTCCTCGTAGATGCAAGCGCGTCGGGGATGCTCGAAGACCGCGATTCCGTCGTGGACGCAGGCGAGCGCTTCGCGGGCAAAACTGGGAGAGGTGACTTCCATGTTGGCGTCGATCCAGATCACCCGCTCGGCATCGGTGACCGTCCAGGGCATCAGCTTGTATTGCTTGGCGGCGAGATTGGTGGTCCTCCACGCCGATCGGCCGAGACCGGCGGCCTTCTCCGCCTCGACCACGATCGGGCGGAAGGGCGCGGGCACCTCCAACTCGGGATCGTCAGTGATACAGATCCAGTCGACCTCGATGTCCTGAGAAGCCTGGGGGCGGATGGCATCGACACCACCGAACATTGCGGTCACGATCGCTACTCCAGGCTTCAAAGCAGTGTCGCCTACAGCCGTCGAGTTCACCGCCCCCCCTCTACTCCGCTGGTGGCCCGACGCCCATGTTTGCCACGTTGCGCTGCTTCGGCTCGCGCACCTGGTAATCCCCCCGGCTGAGCGCGTTCTCGAGCCAGACGTAGAGGACGATGAAGAGGTAGCGGCTGCCCATCTCTTTCATCGCCAGCTTCGGCACGCCGCTGGTGCGGTTGGTCCAGTCGGTCGGGATCACCGCGTAGCTGTGGCCCCTGACGATCGCCTTCAGCGGCATCTCGACCGTGAGGTTGAAGTGCTTGGAGAGCAGCGGCTGGATCGTCTCGATCACCTCGCGCCGGTAGGCCTTGAAGGCGTTGGTGGTGTCGTTGTAGCG
>Ga0193706_1000515_pt1 | contig 22239 bp, 16 predicted proteins | sample U3c1metaG_FD_160130 | JGI IMG/M metagenome (GOLD analysis project Ga0193706, IMG submission 160130) | Soil microbial communities from a riparian zone of the East river system, Colorado, United States - U3c1 | ecosystem: Environmental > Terrestrial > Soil > Riparian zone | place: USA: East River... | reverse complement strand
GCCTGTGCCGCCCGAGCCTCCGGTGGCGCCGCCTGTGCCGCCCGAACCGCCGGTGGCGCCGCCCGTGCCGCCCGAACCTCCGGTGGCGCCGCCCGTGCCGCCGGTGGCGCCGCCCGTGCCGCCGGTGGCGCCGCCCGAACCTCCGCTGGCGCCGCCGCTGCCGGCCGAACCTCCGCTGCTCCCCGCAGAACCGCCGTCTCCGGCCGTTCCGCCGGCCGGGTCGCCGGCCTCGCCGTTGCACGAAGCGAGAAGACCCAGACTGCCGAAAATACCGAGCGAAAGGGAATGGCGGCGGGATAGCGATACGTGTCTCATGAGGATTCTCCTTTTATGGCTCGGTCACGCGCGCCGAGACAAAGAGGGCGACTCGCGAGGAGTTTCATTACCATTAGCTGGCGCTATTATTTTCCGCAAATGAGAAATAGCGCTCGCGAAAGCACCAATGGTAACCGCATTCCAAACCTTCATGGTTTGGCGCTGAAGGCTCTCGATTGACCGGCTCGAGTCGTTCCACGAGAACGCCACGGTGAGAATCTTCTCGTCAATGCGATTCGCGGGATCCATTAAAAAATCGTCCGGCGTCATTCCGAATTCGCGATTCACGATTCCGAATCGCCGCGATCACGAAATCGACTGATGAGCGTAAAAAAGTAGCGGGACAGATTTCCGAATCAAGGACATCGCGACGCGATCGGCGGTAGCGCACGCCACCAAGGGGTGCGTCCGTGCGTAGCCGATTCGCTTGTGTCGGGATTCTCCAACGGAGCGGGTTCGATCGGCTCGCCCAATCGCGGCGTGAGAAGCGCGACCCCACGGCGCGCCGCTTCGATGGTCAGCGTTTCGGCCGGCTCGGACCAGGCATGAAACCCGAGCTCGAATGTCCCCCAATGGATGGGAAAAAGCCAAGTCGCCCCGAGCATGGCATGGGCATCGAGGGCGCCGGTCGGCCCGAGGTGGATGTCCCCCCAGCTCGGGTGGTATTGCCCGATCTCGAGCAGCGCCACGTCGAAGGGTCCATTCTTTCGTGCGATCTCGCGAAAGGCTTCGGTGAGGCCGGTATCGCCGCTGAAGAACACGCGATGCTTCGGTCCCACGATGCTCCACGAGGTCCAAAGTGCCGCGATGCGCCAAGGAACACCGCGCCCATTGAAATGGCGCGCCGGCGTCGACACGATTTCGACGCCCGCGACGATGGGTGCCCGTTCCCACCAGTCATGCTCCGCAATTTGCGCGCGCGAAACGCCCCAACTTTGGAGGTGGTCGCCGATGCCGAGGGGCACGTGGAACGTGACGCCGCGCGGGGCGAGCGCGCGCACGGTGGCCATGTCGAGATGATCGAAGTGCTCGTGCGAGACGATGACGGCATCGATGCGCGGCAGATCGGCGAGCGCGAGAGGAGGTGGATGGAAGCGGCGGGGACCAACCCATTGCGAGGGAGAGGCGCGCTCGCTCCAAATCGGGTCGCTGAGAATGACGGCGCCGTCGATTTCGATGAGCGTCGTCGAGTGGCCGAGCCATGTGATGCGCAGCCCTGATTCCGGAGGTTGCGACAACCGGACGGGCGCGTCGGCGAATAGGGGCAGAGGGCAGTTGGGCGAACGCTGTTCGTTACCGAAAAACCATTGACGGAGGGTCGTCAGGGGACCGACCTTCATGAGACCCGTCGGTTCGGAATTTTCGAAGTGATCGCCTACGAACGCGGGACTCGCCTTCATCCGCGCGAGCGTTGCCGACCCCGGGTTTGCCCCGAGCGAACGAAAATGATCGGTCGAAACCCAGGCCCCCGCGAAAACGAGCACGGTCGAGAGTGCGACGAGTCGAGCCGCGACCCCCCAGCGTGACGCACCCATGATCGCCGCGAGCCGCGAGCTGCGACCGGTTGTCAAGATGAGACTCCTAGCGGCGCGATTTTCGTGATCTCACCCATGATCATCTGGGGCCGAACCTAACAGGCTGACCCTGGATTCTTTGGATTGATTTCGCCGTGTCGCGAACGTTCATCGTTCAGACGTGACGTGTCGCAAGATTGCCGCACGACCCTGCGCGTGACCCACTGCCCTACAGTGTCGAAAGCATGTCGAAAGACTGATGACGACCGCGATGTTGCGCGACGAGTGCGCGGCCTTGCTGTTACTGTCGGAAGTTCACGCGCGGGGCGTGATTTAGGGAGGTTCCTATGAAGAAGGCCGCTGTACTGGCGTTCACTTTGGTTGCTGCCGCTTGTTACACGTCGATTGGCTCACAGCAGGATACGGACACTGTCGCTCAGGCGGTCGGCGCGCCGCTTCCCCCTTGGCCGGCGGGCGACGAGCGCGGAATGGGCAATACGCAGAGCCACGCGACACGCCTTCGCTGCGCGCTCAATATGCTCAAGCCACTATCAAAAGAATACGAGCTCTCGCACGTGCGCTCGCAGACCATGCCGGTGTCGCCTTTCGGCGTGCCGCTCGCGTACACCTTCCGCCCGACCAGTGCGCTGCCGCAAACGCGGCATGCCTTCAACGGCGAGTCCATCACCGGTGAGCCCGCCGCGCAGGGAACGCAAATGGACGCGCTCGGGCACTTTGCCCACCTCGACGCCGTTTGGGATGGCAATGGCACGCCGCCACTCGCTACCGCCAAGTACTACAACAACTTTACGCAGGCCCAGGTGAAGCCGACGCCGGATTCGCCGCTGCTCAAGCTCGGGATCGAGAAGGCGCCGCCCATCGTCACGAGCGCCGTGCTCCTCGATGCGCGCACCTTCATCGGCCATGGCGCGCCGCTCCCCGCCGGTCAGCTCATCACCGCCGCCCACATCAACGGCATGCTCGCCGCGCAAGGTTTGGCTTCCCGCGGAATCCTGGCGGGCGACGTCCTCTACATCTACACGGGCTGGGAAGACTATTGGGAGGACCCCGATATGCAGCATGTGTACTACGCGAAAGGGCCCGGCCTCTCGCAAGACGCGACCTTCCTTATTCGCGACAAGGCGGTCGTCCTCGTAGCGCTGGACAATCCGTTCACCGATCCGGTAGCGGAAGGCCAGCTCGCCGGCGGCCCCCCGCCCGCGGGCACCCCGCCGGGGCTCCCTTTCGTCGCGCACCACCAGAATCTCTCGGTGTCGGGAATCCACCAGATTCAGAATGCCCACCTCGAAGAGATGGCCGCTGACCACGTGTGGACATCATGCACGATCATCTTGCCGCTTCTGGAGAAGGGCGGATCGGGATCTCCGGTGCGCCCTGTGGCCTACGGCGCGCCTTCGGACTGAGCACTTTGAAAGTGCGAATGTGGGGAGAGAGGGCGGCGTCGGTACGAAGCGCCGCCCTCGACTCACGTCGCGCGGGATCCGGCCTCGGCGCGGAGTCAGGCTACCGTTTGGGGCACCGGGCAACCTCGTTGCGCTCTTCGTAGCAGCCGTCGATCTTGATTTCATCGCCGCAGAGGACGGGGACCGTAGGCATGCATCGCAAGAAGACATCGAGCGCCTTACATCCAAGGACCTCCGAACGCATCGACTCGCAGTCCCGCGCGCACTGCGCGATGTCGCCGCCGGGAACGCAGCTGTCGACGACATGCCTGCAAACCGCCGCACATGTCGGCGCTGGCGCGACGATGACGCCGCCATTGTCGTCGGTATCGGTGTTTTGGTCGCTGTCTTCGCTCACCCGCCCCCCGCAGCCCAAGGCGATGAGGGCTGCCGTAAGCGACGCGATGGCTGCCGCGACATGGCTCGAGATGTGGTTCATGCCCTCTCCGGCCTTTCGTGATCGTCTGTTACCTGAATCGATCGGAATGAGCATATTGGGCGTCACGATAGCCCTTCCGTCAAAGAAACCGCACGTAAACGAGATCGTCGACGTAACGGCCGTCGGGCAGGCGGGTGAACCGCACCCGGGCTGATTCCAAGACGAAGCCTTCCGATTCGTAGAGCGCGCGGGCGCGGACGTTGTCCTCTCGCGTGTAGAGCTCGAGCCGCTCGATGGCGCAGGCCTTGGCCCACTCGACGCACCCCCGCAAGAGCGCGCGTCCGATCCCGCGGCGCTGGTGCAGAGGGTGCACCTCGATGCTGAAGACTGCGACGTGGCGGGTGAAGCTCGGCTTCAAACGTTGCACGCTGGCTTCGCCCGCGATCGCGCCGTCGACGGTGGCCACGAGGACCACGGCGTCGTCGCGCGTCGCCGGATCGAAGGACTCGGCAATTCGTCCCGCCGCGCGCGGCCCGCCGGCGATCAGGTCGTCGACGGTGAAGACGACGCCGCGGCCGTCCTCGGCGACGGCGATGGTGAGCTCGTGCAACGCAGCTACGTCGCTGAATTCGGCGTTGCGAATGACGAAGGACGAAGACGTTGACGGCGCCAAGGTCGTCAATGCGGCCGAGTGTTTGCCGGCGCCGGCGGCGGCGCCGACGATACGCGCTCGATCACCGCGTCCAGATCCGTTTCGCCGCGCAAGAGCTGACAGAGCGAATCACGCAGCCCCGAGATGTCTCCCTCGAGCACGGCGCTTTCGTTTCCCTCGTGCGTGCGCGCGAGCCAGAGAAAATGCACGGCTTCGCTGTGACCGCGCTCGTTCTTACGGCAATATCCCTGCTCGGCCGACACAGTGAGCTCGTGAGCGACGACGGTGGCGCGAATGAGCACCGCCAAGCCGGGGCGGTCGTCGGTGACGACACAGACGACGATCGCATTGGGACGCTTCGACCAGATCTCGGCGTGGGCCAGCTCGTCACCGCGTCGCCACGCGATTTCGGCGTGCTCGAGGATGTCTTGGCTGCTCAGGTGCTGCCTGTAAGACGGCGGCATCGAGTCGCAAAATGTCCGTACGAATTCGGGCGGCATGCCCGTCACGGCGCACCTCTGCCGTGACCGGCTCTTCGCGCCGCGCGACGGAAAGCACGATGCCATCCCCTTGTGCTGTAGGCGTCTTCCATCCCTACACCCCCTGCCGCCGTCGGACGGCAGTTTAGACTTTCGACTTCAGCGATAAGCGCTTTGAAAACGTTCGAGCGCCGCGCTGCCGGGGCAGAGCTGCTCGTATGGAAGCGCCGCGAGCGGCGCATCCACAGTTGCACTGGTGTCGTGCATGTCCCCCGCGCTCTCATCGAGATAGAGCAGGCCGGTCGGGATCTCCCCTTTTTCCTGCAATGTTTGCACGTACGACTGAACGGCCTGGCGATCGGTGGGATCGTAATCTTTGGCGACTTTGGTAAATCGCACGATGCTGCCATCGTGCATGACGACCGAGGCCGTCGTTCCCGGGGCGTACTCGGCGGCGATCTCTTGTTGTTTGGGCACGAAATCGGCTTGGACCAATTCGAGTCGGTGTTTGCGCGTGTGCAGATAGCTCTTGGTCGAACCGACGTGATCGTTGAACGTCACGCACGGTGAGATGACGTCGACGAGCGCAAATCCCTTGTGGCTGAGGGCCGCCTTGAGGATGGGCACGAGCTGCGTCTTGTCTCCCGAAAAACTGCGCGCGATGAAGGATGCGCCGAGCGAGAGCCCGAGCAAGACGGGGTCGATGGGGCGCTGTTGGTTGGGCTCGCCGCGTTTGCTCTTGGAACCGAGATCGGTCGACGCCGAGAACTGCCCCTTGGTGAGGCCGTAAACGCCGTTGTTCTCGATGACGTAAAGCATGTTGAGGTTACGGCGAATGGCGTGACAGAGCTGGCCGAGGCCGATCGAAAGCGAGTCCCCGTCCCCCGAAATGCCGATGTAGGTGAGCGTGCGGTTGGCCGCGTTGGCACCGGTCGCAATGGCCGGCATACGACCGTGCGCCGAGTTGAACCCGTGCGCGCCGCTCACGAAATAGGTCGGCGTCTTCGACGAGCAACCGATGCCGGAGAGCTTGGCGATCATGTGCGGCGGGATGGACAGCTCGTAGAACGCGCGCACGATGGCGGCGGTGACCGAGTCGTGACCGCACCCCGCGCAAAGGGTGGACATCGCCCCCTCGTAGTCGCGCACGATGAGGCCAATCGCGTTCTTGGCCAGGCTCGGATGGGCGACCGGCGGTCTCTTGATGGATGCCATGGGCTCAAGCCTCCAGCTTCTTTTTGACGCCAGTCACCACGTGACGACTGCTAAGCGGAAATCCACCGTACACGAGAATCGAGTCGAGGCGATCCTTGGCGACGGAAGTTTCGGCGATGAGGAGCGTCCGCAGTTGCGCGTCGCGGTTCTGCTCGATGACGAAATTTTTCTTGTGTGCGTTGATGAACGCGTCGACGCTGTCGTCGAAGGGGAATGCGCAGATGCGCATGTAATCGACGATGATTCCGTCGGCGCGCAGCACGTCCACCGCCTCGCGCACGGCTCCGTCACACCCGCCCAGGGAGATGAGCCCGACCGTCGCACCCGGTTGATTGCGGAGGATGGGGGCAGGGACGATCTTGGCCGACTTTTTGTGCTTGCGGGCGAGCCGATCCATCACCTCTTGGTACTCATCGGGGATCTCGGTGTAGCCGCCGAGCTTGTTGTGCCCCGAGCCACGCGTGAAAAACGCGCCTTTGGAGTGCACCCCGGGCAGCGTCCGCGCCGCCACGCCGTCGTCGTTCTCCGGTGAGTAACGGAAAAACTTCTCCATCTTTTCGAGGTCCGCGTGCGAGAGCACGGGGCCGCGCTGGGGCTTGTAAGCGTCGTCCCATTCGAGCTTGGGAACGACCCAATCGTTCATGCCGATATCGAGATCGGTGAGCATGAACACCGGCGTTTGAAACCGCTCGGCAAGATCGAACGATTTGACCGCGAAATGAAAGCATTCCGCTGGATTCGAAGGGAAGAGCAAGATGTGCTTGGTGTCGCCGTGCGACGCGTAGGCGCACGCCAAGATGTCCCCTTGCTGCGTGCGCGTGGGCATCCCGGTCGAGGGCCCCGTGCGCTGCACGTCGACGATGACCACCGGGATCTCGGCGTAGTACGCGAGCCCGATGAGCTCGCCCATGAGCGAGATGCCGGGCCCCGCGGTAGAGGTGAACGATCGCGCGCCGTTCCACCCCGCGCCGATGACCATGCCGATGGCGGCGAGCTCGTCTTCGGCCTGCACGATGCAGTAGTTGTTCTTGCCACTCGCCGGATCACGCCGAAATTTGGCGCAGAGCTGTTTGAAGGCGTCCATCACCGACGTGGCCGGCGTGATCGGGTACCACGCCCCCACGGTCGCGCCGGCATACACGCAGCCGAGCGCGGTGGCCGTGTTGCCGTCGATGAGAATCGAGTCTTTCAGCTCGGCAAGCTTGGCGAGGTGGATCGGCAGCGGACACTGGAAGTTGTCGACGGCGTAGTCGTAACCGAGCTTGATGGCCTTGTTGTTCGACGCCCGCAAAGCGGCCTTGCCTTTGAATTTGTCGTCGAGGATTTGAACGACGACGTCCATGTCGATCGACAAGAGAGCGACCAGCACGCCGACGTAGACGATGTTTTTCATCAAGATGCGCTCGCGCGACTCGGCGAAAGCGTCGGTGCACATCTTGGCCAGCGGCACCCCGAGGAACGTCACGTCTTCGCGATGGAGAGCGTCGTCGAGCGGCCAGGTCGAATCGTAAACGACGTAACCGCCGGTGACGACCTCGCGGATGTCGGCTCCGTACGTCTCGGCATTCATCGCCACCATGAGGTCGAAGTCGGGGGTGCGCGACGTGTACCCATCCTGATTGACGCGCACTTCGTACCAGGTGGGGAGCCCCTGGATGTTGGAGGGAAAGAGGTTCTTCCCCGAGACCGGGATTCCCATCCGGAAAATGGCCTGCATGATGAGGCCATTGGCGCTCGCGGACCCGGTGCCGTTGACGTTGGCGAGCTTGAACGCGAAATCGTTGGTTCGTTTTACTTTTGCGGGCTGGAGCACGGCGTATTTCCTGCGTAGGGTAAAAGAAGCTCGAACTTCTGCATGTCCCACGCCGCCGTGGGGCAGCGCTCGGCGCAGAGGCCGCAGTGCACGCAGAGATCTTCGTCCTTCAGCATGAGTCGTCCGGTGTGAGGCAGCGCACCCGAGGCGAAAACGTCTTGCTTGGTGTTGAGCGCAGGAACGGTGAGGCGCGCGCGCAGCTCCGGTTCTTCGCCGTCGGGCGCAATGGTCAAACATTGCAAGGGACAGACGTCGACGCAGGCATCGCACTCGATGCAGAGGCGGTCGGTGAACACCGTCTGCACGTCACAGTTGAGGCAGCGCTGCACCTCGCGGGCGGTCTGTTCGGCGCTGAACCCGAGCTCGACCTCGATGTTGAGGGCTTGAAAGCGCTGCGTCAGCTCGACGTGCTGCATCTTGGAGCGTTTGGCCGTGTTGTAGTCGTTGCTGTAGCTCCACTGGTGGATCCCCATCTTCTGGCTGATGAGGTTCATTCCTTGGGCGGGCCGCTCGGTGAGCGGAACGCCGCGACAGTGGTTGTCGATGGAGATGGCCGCGCTGTGTCCGTGCGCGACCGCCCAGATGATGTTCTCGGGCCCCCACGCCGCGTCGCCGCCGAAGAAGACGCCGGGGCGCGTCGACTGCATGGTGACCTTGTCGACGGTGGGCATGCCCCACTTGTCGAACTCGAACCCGATGTCGCGCTCGATCCAAGGAAACGCGTTCTCTTGCCCAATGGCGAGCACGACGTCATCGCAAGGCAAAGTGACCGTCTCGACCACGGTGGAGATCTGTTTGCCGCCATCTTCCTTCCATTCGAGCTTGTCGAACTCCATCCCCACGAGCCGCCCCTTCTCCATGACGAAGGATTTGGGGGCGTAGTTGATGACGATCTCGACCATCTCTTCTTCGGCGTCGTCGAGCTCCCACTCCGAAGCCTTGAAGTACTTGCGCGGCCGCCGGGCCATGACTTTGATGTCTTTGCCGCCGAGGCGGCGCGAGGTGCGGCAGCAGTCCATCGCGGTGTTGCCGACCCCGATGATGAGGACTTTTTCGCCGATCTTGTCGATATGGCCGAAGGCGACCGACTCGAGCCAGTCGATGCCGATATGGATGTTGGCTTTGGCCTCTTGGCGGCCGGGGATGTCGAGATCCTTGCCCTTCGGCGCGCCCGTTCCCACGAAGACGGCGTCGTAGCCGACGTCGAGAAACGCCTTCATGCTCGCGACGGGGGTGTTGTAACGAATGTCGACCCCCATGTTGAGAATCATGTCGATCTCTTCGTCGAGCACCTGCTCCGGCAATCGGAAAGCCGGAATGTTGGTGCGCATGAGACCGCCGGCGTGGGCGAGCTTCTCGAAAATCACGACCTCGTACCCGAGCGGAACGAGGTCGTTGGCCACGGTCAGCGACGCGGGCCCTGCGCCGATGCAGGCGATCTTCTTTCCGTTTTTCTTGGCGGGCGCCTTGGGAAGCCGATCGGTGATGTCGTCGCGCAGATCGGCCGCGACGCGCTTCAAGCGGCAGATCGCGACCGGCTTTTCGTCGATGCGCGTCCGGCGGCAAGCCGGCTCACACGGCCGGTCGCACGTCCTTCCCAGGATTCCGGGGAACACGTTCGATTCCCGATTGAGCATATACGCATCGGAATAACGCCCCGTGGCGATCATCCGGATGTACTCGGGAACGTTGGTGTGGGCAGGGCAGGCCCACTGGCAATCCACGACTTTGTGGAAATAACTTGGGTGAGACGTATTGGTCGGCCTCAAGCTTCAAGCCTCCGCGCCCGCGTTAGCGGGTCTCGTTGTAGGATGGCCTCGTTCCGCTCTTCTCGTGCGTTGTCGGCGCTCCATCCCCTCAGACGTGACTCAGATTCCGAGCAATGTCGCCACGTTTGTCGGGCTCCGTCAAGCGGATCCTGCGGAAAAGGCGCACGGATTTCGATCCTTTTTTATTCGTCTTTTCGAATCTGCCGGCTCGATTCCTGCCACGCGCGCGGGCGATGCGATGGCGCGCGCGAGCCACGCCACGCGAGCTCAACGACGCCGCGTCAGCGCTGACTACGCTGGCGGAGCAAAAACTCAGCGCGGGCACCCTGCGACGCGAAGGGCGCTTCGATGTGACCTCTTTAGACCACGCACTGGCCACTCGCCTGGCGCCCGCTCGTCTGACCCAATCCTTGACGCGACATGGCAACAAGCGTGCGACCGAACCGCCGGCGCTTGTCCCGTTGACAGCCGAAAAGCCATGGAGCCATGATGGGGCTTTGCGGCTTGTCTAAAAGCATATGATCTTCTTGACGAAATTGGCGTCGTGCGACGCGAAAGTGCTACCGGCGTCGCGTTATCGCCGCGGCCCGGAGCTGCTACGTCACCGCAGCGAGGTCGTGGGGGGAATATGATCGCCAGGCTCGTATCGTGGGTTTTTGCCGTGCCCGTTTCGCTGGCCGACGGGTATCTCCTCGCGCTCACCCTGCTCTCCGGAGAGCTGCGCGCGCCCTCGTACGGGCCGCCTTCGGTGCGCTTTGCCGTCGTCGTTCCTTCGCACAACGAGCAAGAGGGAATCGCGGCTACCGTGTCGAACCTGCTCGCGATCGAATATCCGAAAGAACTCTTTTCGGTGGTGGTGGTCGCCGACAACTGCTCCGACGAAACGGCGCTACGCGCCGAGCGGGCGGGGGCTCGCGTGTTCGTCCGTCATGACGACAAGCTGCGCGGTAAAGGTTACGCGTTGGCACACGCGTTCGAACGGCTCGTGCCCGAGGTGGACGCCGTCGTCGTCGTCGATGCCGACACGGTGGTGTCGCCGAACCTGCTCTCCGCCTTCGCCGCGCGTATCGAATCAGGCGCCAAGGCCGTGCAAGCCGACTATGCGGTGCGTAACCCCAACGCGGCGTGGCGAACGCGGCTCATGGCCATCGCCTTTGGGTCCTTTCACGTCCTGCGTTCGTTGGCGCGCGAACGACTCGAGCTTTCGGCGGGGTTGCGCGGCAATGGCATGTGCTTCACGAGCGCGCTGCTCCGCGAAGTGCCGCACGACGCGTATTCCATCGTGGAGGATGTCGAATACGGGATCAAAGTCGGTGAAGCGGGGCATCGCGTCCATTACGCCGCCGAGGCTCACGTCTACGGCGAGATGGTGACCTCGGCCGCCGCGTCCACCTCGCAGCGCCGCCGCTGGGAGGGAGGGCGCTCGGCGCTGGCGGGCTCGCGCGGGCTTCCGCTCATCGCACAAGCCATCGCGCGCCGGAGCCTGGTGCTGCTCGACCTGGCTTTCGACGTTTTGGTGCCCCCGCTGAGCACGCTGGTGATGTGGAACGTCGCGGGGCTCACGTACGCCGTCGTGGTGCGTTACGTTTTCGGTCAGCCGGTTTCGGCGGCCATCTGGATCGCCAACCTCGGCGCGATCGGCGTCTACGTGCTGCGAGGGTGGTCGCTGTCCGGCACGGGCGCGCGCGGTCTCATCGACCTCGGCTGCGCGCCCTTCTATGTGGTGTGGAAGATGTGGCTCCGGGCTCGTCAAAATGACGAGCCGAGCACCTGGGTGCGCACCGCGCGCGAAGCCGAGGCGGGAACCCAAACTGCGCCTTGACCTCACTCGTTTTGCATCAGACCCTTGATGCTCCCGTCCGGCAGAAGCTTCACCTGACGCGCCGCGGGCACCTTGGGAAGGCCTGGCATCGTCATCATCTCACCGGTGAGCGGCACGAGAAAGCCGGCCCCTGCGCTCAGGCGAATTTCCCGCACCGTGATGACGAAATCGCGCGGCCTGCCGAAAATGGCCGGATGATCGGTGAGTGAGAGCTGCGTCTTGGCCATGCAGATCGGCAATTTCTCGTACCCGAGAGCGGCGATTCGCTCCAGATCCTTCTCGGCCGTGCCCGACAGCACCGCATCGCGAGCGCCGTAGATCGTGCGCGCGATTTTACGAATCTTCTCGTGCGCCGAGTCGGCGAGCTCGTAAACGAAGCGAGGCTTGGGCGGCGCGGCGTCGGTCGCGTCCGCAAGTTCCGCCACGAGCCGCGCGAGATCGAGGGTGCCTTCGCCTCCGCGCGAAAATCCTTCCGACAGCGCCACGCGCGCACCGAGCCGCGCCGACGCTTTTTCGACCATGTCGACTTCGGCGCGCGCATCGTTGGGAAAGACGTTGATCGCGACCACCGGGGCAAGACCGAACGCGGCCGCGTTCTCGAGATGCTTCTCGAGGTGGGTGAGTCCCAGCTCGAGTCGCGCCGGGTCGGGTTCGCCGGCTAGCTTCACCGCCGCGCCGCCGTGCATTTTGAGGGCGCGCAACGTTGCCACGATGACGACGAGACGCGGCCACACGCCCGCCTCTCGGCACTTGATGTTCAGGAATTTCTCGCCGCCGAGATCGAAGCCGAAGCCCGCTTCGGTGATGGCGTAATCGCCGAGCTGCATCGCCATCTGCGTCGCGAGCACGCTGTTGCAGCCGTGGGCGATGTTGCCGAACGGGCCGCAATGAACGATGGCCGGGCCTCCCTCCCTCGTCTGCACCAGATTCGGCTTGAGAGCGTCGCGCAAGACCGCCGTCATGGCCGAGGCTGCGCCGACGTCGCCCGCGGTAACGGCCTTGCCCTGATGCGTGGTGCCTACCACGATGCGAGCGAGCCGCGCCTCGAGGTCCTTGTAATCGCGAGCGAGCGCCATGATGGCCATGACTTCGCTCGCCGCGGTGATGTCGAAGCGGCTCTCGCGCGGCACGCCGTGCGCCTTGCCGCCCAGTCCGACCAGACCGTGCCGCAGAAAGCGGTCATTCATGTCCATCGCGCGGCCCCAGCTGACCTGGCGCGGATCGAGTTCGCCGGCTTCTCCGTTCTGATCGTGAAAATAGATGCTGTTGTCGACGAGCGCGCTGAGAAGATTGTGGGCGGTCGTGATGGCGTGGATATCGCCAGTGAAGTGCAGGTTGATGTCATCGGCGGGCACGAGCGAAGCCTTACCGCCACCGGTGCCGCCCCCCTTTACGCCAAAGACCGGTCCTAACGAAGGCTCTCGCAACGCCAGCACCGCATTTTTTCCGAGGCGCCGCATTCCCATCGCCAGGCCGATCGATGTCGTGGTCTTGCCTTCGCCGGCCGGGGTCGGATTGATGGCCGTCACCAGGATGAGTCGCCCCTTGGTCGTCGATTCTCGCTGGCGCCGCAGCACGTCGAGGCCGATCTTCGCCTTGCCGCGGCCGAAAATCTCGATGTCGTCCTCGGCGAGCCCGAGCTCTCGGGCGACCTGTTGAATGGGGCGGGGGGCAAAATCAGTCATGGAAGCTCTCTTTCGGTCACGCGGGCAGAAGCGGGCGAAGCGGCGAGAGCATACGGGCTTGCCCGACGGTGACCGACGAAAAACGAGTGCTGCGTGGCGTCAAATGCGTTGCCGTCGGTGGACCGGCCGAACGGTCGGCGTGACCGGCGTGGGTGGCCAGCGGGCGTTCGATGGCTGACAATGCAGCCATGCCATCGCGCAAAGCGACGGGGGTGACCCAGCGACCGGCGGTCCGGTTCGGCCCCGCCGAACGATCCGACGTCGACGATATCGCGGTGGAAGAGCCGCTCGAGATCCGGGTGGCGGGCGATCCTTTGGCGATCACCATGCGCACCCCGGGCGACGATCGCGAGCTCACCCTCGGGTTTCTCTATGCCGAAGGTGTGATCGCATCGGTCGACGACGTCGGATCGGCCGCGCATTGCGGCCGCGTCGGCGAAGAAGGCTTCGGCAATGTCATCGACGTGCTTCCCGCGCCGGGGACCGCGCTTGCTCCGGAGCGGGTGCAAGGTGCGCGGCGCGGGACCGTCGTTTCCGCGGCGTGCGGCGTGTGCGGGCGGCTATCGATCGACGATCTGGCCGCGCGCTGCCGTCCCATCGAGGATGCCGCGACGATCGACGCGACCACCTTGGCGGGGCTCATCGCCGCGCTTCGCGGAGAGCAGCGCGTTTTCGCGCGTACGGGCGGCGTTCACGCCGCGGGGCTTTTCGACCTATCGGCGCAGCTCATCGTCCTGCGCGAAGACATCGGACGGCACAACGCCGTCGACAAAGTCGTAGGTCACCTCGTTCTCGCTCGCGCGCTGCCAGCGCGAGGCCGCGTGCTCGCGGTGAGCGGGCGCGCCAGCTTCGAGATCGTACAAAAAGCCGTCATGGCTGGGATTCCCATCCTCGCCAGCGTTTCGGCGGCGAGCTCTTTGGCCATCGATCTCGCGGCGCGCATGAACGTCACGTTGGCGGCCTTCGTACGCGACGGCGCGATGAACGTTTATTCGGGCCGCGAGCGCATCGTCTCCTGACGTTGGTCTCTCCTTGCGCAGCGCGTTGCCGCGCGGCGAAAGTAGCGGGGTCCGTGCCCCCCGGGGTTGAGCGCGGCGATCGTGGCTGGTACTTTACCAGTGCTCAGATGGGGAACGAATCACCCGCAGTCGCGTCCGTTTCGGACCGTTTCTCTTCGGCGGACGTCGTCGCCCAAGCGATAGCCGACCATCGGCATCTTCGCGGCGCGCTTCTGCCGATCTTGCACGCGATTCAAGATCGTTTGGGCTTCGTTCCGCCCGATGCCGCCCATCGCGTCGCCGACGGTCTCAACCTCTCGCACGCCGACGTGCAAGGCGTCATCAGTTTCTATCATGATTTCCGCGCCGCTCGGCCCGGGCGCCACATCATCAAGATCTGCCGCGCCGAGGCGTGTCAATCGATGGGCGGCCGGGCGCTCGAGTCGGAGTTGAAAGCCCGGCTCGGGATCGACTTCGGCGAAACCACGCCCGACGGCGCGATCACCCTCGAGCCCGTCTATTGTCTCGGCAACTGCGCTTGCTCCCCGGCGCTGATGATCGATACCGAGCTGAAAGGGCGCGTGACGCCGGAACGTCTCACGCTGCTCCTCGCGCCGCTCCGGGACAAGCCATGACCACGGTCTACGTACCCGGCGATTCGGCGGCGCGTTCGGTGGGTGCCGAAGACGCGGCGCAAGCGATCGCGCGCGCCGCGGCAGCTCGCGGCGATGACGTGACCATCGTGCGCAATGGCTCGCGCGGCATGTTCTGGCTCGAACCCATGGTGGAAGTGGTCACGGAGCAGGGGCGAATTGCCTACGGTCCCGTCGCGCCGGGCGATGTCCCCGGTCTCTTCGACGCCGGATTTCTCGCGGGCAGGGCGCATTCATTGTGCCTCGGTCCCACGAGCGAGATCCCGTACCTCAAAAAGCAGGAGCGGCTCACGTTCGCGCGGGTGGGTGTCACCAATCCCATCGATCTCGCGGAATACGAAGCGCATGGGGGTCTGCGGGGATTGCGCGCGGCGCTGGCGATGGCTCCGCAAGACATCGTCGAAGAGGTGGTGCGCTCGGGGTTGCGCGGGCGGGGAGGGGCGGCGTTCCCCTGCGGCATCAAGTGGCGCACGGTGCTCGGTGCCGAAGCTCGCCCGAAGTACGTCGTGTGCAATGCCGACGAAGGTGATTCGGGCACGTTCTCCGATCGCATGATCATGGAGGGGGATCCCTTCGTGCTGCTGGAAGGAATGGCCATCGCGGGCCTCGCGGTGCAGGCCTCCAAGGGCTACATCTACCTGCGCTCGGAGTACCCCGACGCTGAACGCACGTTGGCGCTGGCCATCGCGGCGGCGCGCCGAGCAGGACTCTTGGGCGACCATCTGCTCGGCAGTGACCGCGCGTTCGATGTCGAGGTTCGGCGCGGCGCCGGCGCGTACATCTGCGGCGAAGAGACGGCGATGCTCGAGAGCCTGGAGGGCAAGCGGGGCATGGTGCGCCCCAAGCCGCCTTTGCCTGCGCTGGAAGGGCTTTTCGGCTGTCCCACCGCGGTGAACAACGTCATCACCTTGGCCTCGGTGCCTTTCATTCTCGACATGGGCGCCAAGTCCTACGCCGACTACGGCATGGGCCGGTCGCAGGGGACACTGCCGTTTCAGCTGGCCGGCAACATCAAGCGCGGTGGTCTCGTCGAGAAGGCGTTCGGCATCACGCTGCGCGAGCTCCTCTATGACTACGGCGGAGGCTCGGCGTCGGGACGACCCATTCGCGCGGTGCAGGTGGGCGGCCCCCTCGGGGCTTACCTGCCCGCATCACGTTTCGATACGCCGCTCGATTACGAGACGTTCGCCGCCGCGGGAGCAATGATCGGTCACGGCGGGGTGGTCGTCTTCGACGACACCGTCGATATGGCCGAGATGGCCCGCTACGCGATGGAGTTTTGCGCCATCGAGTCTTGCGGCAAATGTACACCCTGCCGCATCGGGTCGCGACGCGGGGTCGAGGTCATCGATCACATTCGCGCCGGCCGAAAAGCGTCGGGAAACCTCGCCCTTTTGCGCGACCTCTGCGACACGATGATCCATGGTTCGCTCTGCGCGATGGGCGGCCTTACACCGGCCCCGGTCTTGAGCGCCCTCGACCATTTCCCCGAGGACTTCGGCGCGTCGCGCGGCGCCAAGCTACTATAAAGAATACGCCGCGAGGAGGCCCTGCATGTACTCAGTCAAGGAACCCGACGGTGGCACGCCGCGGCGCGTATCGGAGCAGCTGATCACGCTCGAGATCGACGGCGTCCGCGTCGTCGTCCCCGCTGGCACCTCGGTGATGCGTGCTGCGGCGGGAATCGATCGACGCATTCCCAAGCTCTGCGCCACCGACACACTCGAAGCTTTCGGATCGTGCCGTCTTTGCCTGGTCGAGATCGAAGGGCGCAGGGGCTATCCCGCGTCGTGCACGACGCTGGTCGAGTCCGGGATGAAGGTGCGCACGCAATCGGAGAAGCTTGCCAAGCTGCGTCGCGGGACGATGGAGCTCTACATCTCCGATCACCCGCTCGACTGCCTGACCTGTCCCGCCAACGGCAATTGCGAGCTGCAGGAAATGGCGGGCGTGGTGGGGTTGCGCGAGGTTCGCTACGCCGACGACGGCGAGAATCATCTGAACGTCGTCAAGGACGAATCGAACCCCTACTTCACCTTCGATCCCAGCAAATGCATCGTTTGCTCGCGCTGTGTGCGCGCTTGCGAAGAAACGCAAGGGACGTTCGCGCTGACCGTGCTCGGGCGCGGCTTCGACTCCAAGATCTCTCCCGGTAACCAGGATTTTCTCTCTTCGGAGTGCGTCTCTTGCGGCGCTTGCGTGCAGGCATGTCCCACGGCGACGCTGATGGAGAAATCGGTCGTCGATAAGGGCCAGCCCGACCACAGCATCGTGACCACCTGCGCTTACTGCGGCGTCGGATGCTCGTTTCGCGCCGAGATGAAAGGCTCGGAAGTGGTGCGCATGCTGCCGAACAAGGACGGGCGCGCCAATCACGGCCATTCGTGCGTGAAGGGGCGCTTCGCCTGGGGCTACGCGACGCACCCCGACCGCATCAAGAAGCCGATGATCCGCCGCTCCATCACCGAGGCCTGGCGCGAGGTCTCGTGGGAAGAGGCCATTGGGTACGCGGCCTCCGAGTTCCGGCGCATCCAAGCCAAATACGGTCGCGGCGCCGTGGGCGGCATCACGTCGTCGCGCTGCAGCAACGAAGAGACGTTCCTCGTGCAGAAGCTCGTACGGGCCGCATTCGGGAACAACAACGTCGACACCTGCGCGCGCGTGTGTCATTCGCCGACCGGCTACGGTTTGAAGACGACGCTCGGTGAATCCGCGGGCACCCAGAACTTCGACTCCGTTCAAGATGCCGACGTGATCGTGGTCATTGGTGCGAACCCGACCGAAGCCCATCCGGTCTTTGCTTCCCAGATGAAGCGGCGGCTCCGGGAGGGGGCGAAGCTCATCGTCATCGATCCGCGCCGCATCGATCTCGTGCGGATGCCCCACGTCGAGGCGTCCTACCATCTGCAGCTTCTTCCCGGAACCAACGTTGCTCTCATGAACGCGCTCGCACATGTGGTCGTCATCGAGGGGCTGCACGACGAAGAATTCGTGCGGCGCCGCTGCGAGCCGGCCGCGTACGAGAAATGGAAGGCGTTCATCTGCGAGGAGCGCAACTCACCGGAGGCGATGGAGAGCATCACGGGTGTCCCTGCGGCAGAGGTGCGCGGTGCGGCCCGCCTCTATGCCACGGGGGGCAACGCGGCCATCTACTATGGTCTCGGCGTGACCGAGCACAGCCAGGGCTCGACGATGGTGATGGGGATCGCCAACTTGGCGATGGTCACCGGCAATCTCGGGCGCCCGGGCGTCGGTGTGAACCCGCTGCGCGGCCAGAACAACGTGCAAGGCTCTTGCGACATGGGGTCCTTTCCCCACGAGCTTCCCGGCTACCGCCATGTTTCGGATCCGGTGGTGCGCGCGTCGTTCGAGCAGGATTGGGGTGTCGAGCTCGAGCCCGAGCCGGGATTGCGCATTCCCAACATGTTCGACGCCGCGCTCGACGGATCGTTCAAGGGTCTCTACGTGCAAGGCGAAGACATCGCCCAATCCGACCCCGACACGAAGCACGTCACTCGCGCGCTCGAGTCGATGGAGTGCATCGTCGTACAAGACCTCTTCGTCAACGAGACGGCGAAGTTCGCGCACGTGTTTCTGCCGGGCTCGTCCTTTCTAGAGAAGGACGGCACGTTCACCAACGCCGAGCGGCGCATCTCGCGCGTGCGCAAGGTGATGCCGCCGCTCGCGGGTCTCTCCGATTGGGAAGTCACGGTGGCCCTCTCCGCCGCGCTCGGCTACCCGATGCACTACGACCATCCGTCGCAGATCATGGACGAGATCGCGCGCCTTACCCCCACGTTCAGCGGCGTCAGCTACGAAAAGATCGATCGCCTCGGCAGCATTCAATGGCCCTGCAACGACAAGGCGCCCGAGGGCACCCCGGTCATGCACGAAGACGAGTTCGTGCGCGGCAAGGGCCGCTTCGTGGTCACGGGGTACGTTCCCACCGACGAACGCACGTCCCGCAAATTCCCGCTTCTTCTCACGACCGGTCGCATCTTGACCCAGTACAACGTGGGGGCGCAGACGCGCCGCACCGCCAACGTCGCCTGGCATCACGAAGATCGGCTCGAAATCCATCCGCACGACGCCGAGCAGCGCGGCATCCGTGATGGCGACTGGGTCGGCGTGCAAAGCCGGGCCGGCGAAACGACGCTGCGTGCCTCTCTCACCGAGCGCGTGCAGCCCGGGGTCGTGTACACGACGTTTCATCATCCGGAGTCAGGCGCGAACGTCGTGACCACCGAAAACGCGGACTGGGCCACGAGCTGCCCCGAATACAAAGTGACGGCCGTTCAAGTCAAACCCGCGGCCGAGCCGTCGATGTGGCAAAAGCGTTTCGGCGAGCAGCAGCGCGCACAGATCGATTTGCTCCCGGGGCACGGCCGTTCCTGAGAACGGTCGCACAGCAAGAGGCGACGTGGACGCGCACAAACTGGTCAAGATGGTCAACGGGATCGCTGCCTTCTTCGAGGCGGACCCCGATCGCAACGCGGTTATGGAGAGCGTGGCCGGTCACCTCAAACGGTTTTGGGACCCGCGCATGCGCCGCGAGATCGTCCGCTTCGTCGACGAGCAGGGCGGCGAGGGACTAAAAGAAATCGCGCTCCTTGCCATCCGTACCCACCGCGACAAGCTCCTGTAGGGCGCGACATGCGTAGGCGTCATGCCGTCGCCCTGACGGGCTCGCACTCAGCTGCGATGAAGCAGGATCCGCTTGGCCACGAGCTCCCGTAGCTGCTGGATGCCGATCGGCTTGTCGATACACGTGTTGGTGACGCGGTTCACGAATTCGCGGGACCGTTCGCTGAATGTACCGCCCGTCATGAAAACCATGCGCTCGGCCGTGGCAGGTCGGTTCTCGGAGAGCTTTTGATGTAGCTCCATGCCGGAGATGTCGGGCATGTGCAGATCGCACAAGATGATGTCGAAGCGTTGGTCGTCGGGCTCGCGCGTCAGCAGCGTGAGCGCCTCGTTCCCGCTCGTTACCACTTTGGTGTCGTGATCTGGACCGAACATATCGCGCACCGCTTCGGCCACTTTGATTTCGTCATCGATGATCAAAATGCGACCGTGCACCTGCGGGATAGGCGCCGGCGCGGGCTTCGGCGTGGTGATGGAGCGCTCCGGCGCGGCAGGGAGCACGACGCGGAAAATGCTGCCGCGCGTAGGCTCGCTCTCGACGGTGATCGCGCCGCCCAACGAGCGTACGATGCCGTGGCACACGGAAAGGCCAAGCCCGGTTCCGACCCCGATGGGCTTGGTCGTGAAAAACGGATCGAAGATGCGCGGCTGTGCCTCGACGGGAATGCCCTTTCCGGTGTCGGAAACTTCGACGACGATGTCGCCGTTCAATGCTTTTTTCGTGGCGACGCGGATGAGGTTTTTCTCCGGCTCTTCGCCTTCGATGGCATGGGCCGCATTGAGAAGCAGGTTCAAGAACACCTGCCCGAGTTGGCCCGGATTGGCGAGAACGAGAGGGACGTGCTCGTACTCTCTGACGAGCCGCGCGCGCTGGCGGATTTCGCTGGTCACGACCTTGATCGACGAATCGAGCACGCTGCGCACGTCGACGTAGGTGCGATGCTCGTCGCTGGCGCGGGAGAACGTCTTGACGTTGAGGACAATGCCGCGAATGCGCTCCGACCCATCGAGCGCGTCGCGCAGGCGCGCGCTGACTTCGTTGAGCCTCGCCACCACCGTCGATGTCGGTCGTTCCGAGGCCGGCCGCTCGGTGGAGGGGCGTGACGACGGGCCGCGCTGCACAGCGGTAGCGTATTCCTGGATGAGGCGCGGCATCTCCTCCTCGATGAGCTCGAGATTGGCGATGACGTACGTGAGTGGATTGTTGATCTCGTGGGCAATGCCCGCCGCCAGGGTACCGAGCGAAGCCATGCGGTCGAGGTGCGCCAGCCTCTTCGTGTCGATGACGCGCCGTATCGCGTCGAGCAGCACCGTATATTGAAATGGTTTCTTCAAATACATCTCGGCGTCGATGGCGACGGCCTTGGGCGTGTCGTCCGCCGATATCGCCAAGACCGGGATGGCCGAGATGTTCGGATCGCGCTTTTGCTCAATCCGAAATTGCCAGCCGTCTTTGACCGGCATCATCAAATCCAAAAGGATGAGATCGGGAGCTGGCGCTTGTTTGAGATACTCCAGCGCCTCCGACCCGTTGGCCGCCCCGACGACGTCGTACCCGTCGCTCCGCAGCAATTCTGCGAGAGAGCTCCTGAGCTCGCCGTCGTCCTCCACCAAAAGGAGGCGCCGCTCCCCTAAGGCGGCCTGTACGTGCATTCAAATCAAGATACGGCACTCAATTCTTTCATTCAATCGAGCGTATGGCGGCGTTGAGCCTAGAGGGGCAAACGTCGGATACGAGCGCGATGTACCCATGTGACTAAACCACTCGGCAAACGCACTTCGAACGAGCGCGACGCCGTCGCGGCGAGCTGCGAAACGCCGTTTGCCTACATATCGGCAAACGCTCGTTCGCAGCGCAGGCGCAGGTGTCTTATAGAGACATTGCGCGCACCTGCGCCGTTGCGATCGCCGGGCTGACAGCCGGTTGACGCTTCTTCGCAGCCCCCCCTTAGGCGCGGCGCTACTCTTCGTTGACGACTGCCAGCGGTTCTTCGCGTCGCGGCCGCTCGAACGGCGCGCCCGCCTCTTCGCCCTCGACGATGACGTTGAGGCGCTTGTAGGCAGGCAGACCCGTGCCGGCCGGGATGAGACGCCCCATGATGACGTTCTCTTTCAGGCCGCGCAGATCGTCGGTCTTGCCGCAGATCGCAGCCTCGGTGAGGACCTTGGTCGTCTCCTGAAAGCTCGAGGCGGAGATGAACGACTCCGTCGAGAGCGACGCCTTGGTGATGCCGAGGAGCAGCGGTTCGGCGATGCCAGGACGCAGTCCGCGCTCGAGCACCTTCTGGTTTTCGCGCTCGAAGAGGTACTTCTCGACCTGCTCATCGACGAGGAAATTCGTGTCGCCCACGTCCTTGATGCGGACGCGCCGCAACATCTGACGAACGATGACCTCGATGTGCTTGTCGTTGATACCGACGCCCTGCAGACGGTAAACTTGCTGGATCTCGTTGACGAGCCAGGCCGCGAGCTCCTTTTCGCCTTTGACTCGCAAGATGTCGTGCGGATTGGCCGGCCCGTCCTGCAGCGGATCGCCCGCGCGCACGCGGTCGCCCGGCTGCACCTGGATGTGCTTGCCTTTCGGCACCAGGTACTCGCGCGCGAGATCGGGTTGGGCTCCACCCTCGGGCGAAAGCGGCGTGATGACGACCTTGCGCTTGCCCTTGGTGTCTTTGCCCATCGAGACTTCGCCGTCGATCTCGCTGATGATGGCGTGGTCTTTCGGCTTGCGCGCCTCGAAGAGCTCGGCCACCCGCGGCAGACCGCCGGTGATGTCCTGCACTTTGGTGGTATCGCGCGGGATCTTCGCAAGAACCTCGCCGGCGTCGATGAGGTCAC
>Ga0193706_1000514_pt1 | contig 22302 bp, 15 predicted proteins | sample U3c1metaG_FD_160130 | JGI IMG/M metagenome (GOLD analysis project Ga0193706, IMG submission 160130) | Soil microbial communities from a riparian zone of the East river system, Colorado, United States - U3c1 | ecosystem: Environmental > Terrestrial > Soil > Riparian zone | place: USA: East River... | reverse complement strand
CCACAACTCGAAGTCGGGCGTCGCCCACTTCGCCTCCGAGGACGAGGAGAGCTGCCTCGAGGACGCCCGCTACCTGCTCAGCTTCCTGCCCTCGAACAACCTCGAGGCGCCGCCGCGCTTCGAGCCAAGCGACGATCCCGAGCGCGAAGACGACGAGCTCGACTCGCTCGTCCCCGACGATCCCTCCAAGCCCTACGACATGCGCGACGTGATCGCCCGCGTCGTCGACGACGAGGAGTTCTTCGAGGTCCACGAGCACTTCGCCAAGAACATCGTCTGCGGCTTCTCCCGCCTCGACGGCTATCCCGTCGGCATCGTCGGCAACCAGCCGGCCTTCCTCGCCGGCGTGCTCAACATCGAGGCCTCCGAGAAGGCGGCCCGCTTCGTCCGCACCTGCGACGCCTACAACGTCCCGATCCTCACCTTCACCGACGTCCCCGGCTTCCTACCCGGTACCGACCAGGAGTGGAACGGGATCATCCGCCACGGCGCCAAGCTGCTCTACGCCTTCACCGAGGCGACCGTTCCGAAGCTCACCGTCGTCACCCGCAAGGCTTACGGCGGCGCCTACGACGTGATGAACTCGAAGCACATGCTGGCCGACTTCAACGTCGCCTGGCCGACGGCGGAGGTTGCGGTGATGGGGCCCGAGGGCGCCGTCAACATCATCTACCGCAAGGACATCGCCTCCTCGCCGACCCCCGACGAGCGCCGCCAGAAGCTGATCGACGACTACAAAGCCCACTTCGCGAATCCGTATTCGGCGGCCGAGCGGGGCTACATCGACGACGTGATCGAGCCGCGGCAGACTCGGCCGAAGCTGATCAAAGCGCTGCGGATGCTGCAGTCCAAGCGGGTGCCGCAGCCGAAAAGGAAGCACGGGAACATTCCGCTGTAGGTGGTGGCGGGAGACGGGGGATACCCCTCCTCTCTCAACTTGCTCGGGTGGAGAGCCGGCGGCTGCCGCCTCGAGGTTGGTGACCGAGAAGTACAAGCCGTTCGGAGGGGTATCCCCCGTCTCCCGCCAGCCGCCGTTCAGCGGCGAGGTCCGAGCGCAACCACCTCCGCCGCTCACAGAAGGGATGACCCACACGGGCGGTCTGGGTCGCCTCGACCTCCCGGCGCGAGGATTCCCCGTGGACGGGCGAATCAGAGGGCGTTCGTGGGAGGGACTCTGTACCCCCTCGAACGGCTTGTACTTCTCGGTCACAGGCGAAAGAGGCGCCAGCCGGCGGCTCCCCACCCGGGCAAGTTGAGTGAGAGGGGGTACAGAGTCCCTCCAACCACCAACCCTCGATTCAGGGCATCCGCGTAGCAGCCTCCCGCCGCGAGGCCCAGGTTGCCAGCGGCGCCGCGGTCATCTCTTCCCAGGCGGCGTCCTCGCCGAAGAACTGCATCACCACGAAGTGGAGCAGCCCCGGGAGCATCTCCGGAGCGGTCTCCGGTTCGTCGCTCATCAATTTGGCCCGCACGAGAGTCTCGATTGCCCCTACCATGAAGGTTGCCGTCACTGGAGGTGGAGCTTGGCGAGTTGGGATCTCGCGGCGCGCGCCATCGATCGCGTGGGAGAGGCGCTCCATCAAAAGATCATGTTCAGCAAGAGCAGCGCCGCCCACGGCGTGCGCCTCGACGAGCAGCGCCCGCGCCAGCGACGGCTGGTTGGCGCAGAACTCGAGCAGCTCGGCCATCCCGGCCCGCAGACCCTCGCGCCAGCTCGGCTGGCGCTTGGCGGCGCCGATCAGTCGCTGGTAGAGCCAGCCGGCGGCGTCGCCGTAGGCCTGGACGAAGCAGTCCTCCTTGTCTGCGAAGTGCTTGTAGAAGGTCGCCCTGCTCGCCTGGGCGCGCTCGATCACGTCCTGGACGGCGATGTGTTCGTAGCCGCGCTCGCCACTGACCAGGAGTATCGCCTCCAGGAGGCGCTCGCGAGCGCGGCGGACGCGGCGGCCCGGGAAGGGGACGACCGCACTCGCCACCTCTTCGTCAATGGCTGCAGAAGTCTGATCGGACATCCCATGCACCTTTCAAAAACAAATACCTTCTGTCTAGATATAGCAGCTTTTAAAGACATCGATAATCAGAACGCCAAGGTTTCTATAGAAAATGGAAGTAGACACCAGGTGAACGTCCTGGTATCTTGCCGGTATGGCGAAGCAGCGCCCAATATCGGAGCGGCTTGCGAAGGGGCCTCCGGGTCGGCACCTGATCCCGAGCGACTTCGTCACTCAGGGCCAGCGGGAGCGAATGCTGCTGGCGACGGCCGAGCTGGTGGCCGAGCGCGGCTACCAGAAGACGACGATCGAGTTGATCGCGAAAACGTCGCGGGTTGCCCTGGTCACCTTCTACGAGCAGTTCTCCAGCAAGGAGGAGTGCTTCCTCGCCGCCTTCGACGAGAGCGTCGCCGCCGCGCGGGAGGTCTTCGCCGAGTTGCTGAACCCCGAGGACCCGTGGCAGGAGCAGATCTCCGCCGGCCTCGAGATCTTCCTCGAGATGGTGGTCAAGGAGCAGGCGCGGGCAAAGCTCTGCATCGTCGAGGCCCAGGCCGCCGGCACCGCCTCCCTGGCTCGCTACCAGGCGATGCTGGAAAGCGTGGCGCCGAAGCTGCGCGAGGGGCGCGAGTTCAATCCCAGGTCCAGCCGGCTGCCGGACGGGCTCGAGGTCGCGATTGCCGGCGGAATCGTTTGGCTGGTGCACCAGCGCCTGCTTGCGGACGAGGTCGACGACTTGATGAAGCTGCTGCCGGAGATGCTGCAGGTCACGCTCACTCCTTACGTCGGCGAGCTGGAGGCGGGACGGGCCGCCGACGCAGCCCAGGCGCGGGTGGCCGCCTGAATCCCACGAGCGCAGGGGGCAGGGCCGGGCGCATGTGAGCACGGAGACCGAGGCCAGGACCGCGACCGAGGACCCGGTCCGCCGGCGGATGGCGATGGCGATGATCGAGCTGGCCGGTGAGGAGGGCCTGGAGTCGACCACGGTGACGATGGTCTGCGAACGCGCCGGAGTTGGCCGCGCCGCCTTCGACGCCAACTTCATGGGCAAGGAAGATTGCTTCCTGCAGGTCCACGGCGAGATCGCGGTGGAGTTCTGCCAACGGGTCGCGGCCGCCTATGCCGGCCCACGCGCCTGGCACGACCGGATCTGGGCGGGGGCATGGGCGGCGATGCGCTTCCTGCAGGAGGACGCCGCGCGGGCTCGCTTCTTCGTCGTCGCGGTCAACGGCGCCGGCAGCCGCGCCCAGGCCCGTCGCGACCGCGTGCTGCAGGGCCTTGCGGACATGATCGACGCCGGCCGGGCCGAGCTCGAGGAACCGGCCTCGGTCTCGCGCAGCACGGCCGAGATGGTTGCCGGGGCCATCTACGGCACGATCTTGACCAAGATCCGCGGCGGCGCGATCGAGCGCGGCGAGGAATTTCTCGCCGAGCTGGTCTACATGGCGATGATGCCCTACCTCGGCGCTCGCGCCGCCGAGGACGAGCTGCTGGTCCAGCCGCTCCACTAGCGGCCTCACCCCAGAAGGGGTCGGGTATGGTCGATGGATGGCCAAGGCGACGGCGAAGAGCAAGGTGAAAAAGGCGGCGGCCGAGACGCCTTCGTCTGCGGCGCCGCGTCTGCCCGCCGGCCGCCACGGCCTGCCGCGCGAGTTCATCGCCCAGAACCAGCGCGAGCGGATCATCACGGCGCTCGTCGACACCGTCGCCGAGCGCGGCTACAACGCCACCACGGTCGCTCACATCACCAAGGCGGCCTCGGTCTCGCGCCGCACCTTCTACGAGCACTTCGCCGACAAGGAAGCCTGCTTCCTCGCCGCCTACGAAATGGTCGCCGACCACATCCGCGACTCGATGCAGGTTGCGGCCCAGGCCTTCGAGGAATGGCCCCAGAAGGTGCGGGCGGCGCTGGGGACGATGCTGCGCTTCCTCGCCGGCGAGCCGGAGCTGGCCCGCGTCTGCATGATCGAGCCGGTCGCGGCCGGAGGCGAGATCGCCGCCCGCCACCGCGCCTCGATGCAGGGCTTCGTCGAGATTCTCAAGGCGGGGCGGCCCGAGCACGGGGGCGAGCGGCCGCTGCCGCAGGCGACCGAGGCGACCCTGGTCGGCGGCATCGTCTCCCTGGTCGTGCGCGAGATCAACGCCGGCCGCACCGAGAAGCTCGAGGACCTGCTGCCTGACCTGGTCGAGCTCACCCTGGCGCCGTACCTCGGCGGCGAGCAGGCCGCCAAGCTGGCCCGCCAGGCGTAGCCGACCCTTGCTCGAGCCAGGTGCCGGTCGGAGTCGGCGGCGCTCAGGGTGCCGCGGCCGTCTCGGCTTCGACCATCCCGCCGCCGCCTTTGCCGCCGGTCACCCCGCCCTCCTCGCTGGAGAGGCGGTGGGCGAGGTAGACGGGGACGATCGAGATCACGATCACGATCACGGCGACGGCGTCGACGATCGGCAGCTGGTTGGGGCGGAAGAGGTTGCGGTAGATCCAGATCGGCAGGGTTTCCTCGCCGGCGCCGATCGTGAACGTGGTGACGATGATCTCGTCGAAAGAGAGGGCGAAGGCGAGCAGGCCACCGGCGGCGAGGGCCGTTTTCATGCTCGGGAAGGTGACGAAGCGGAAGGTCTGCCAGGTGTTGGCCCCGAGGTCGGCCGAGGCCTCCTCGAAGGAGCCGGAGGTGCGTCGCAGGCGGGCGACGACGTTGTTGTAGACGACGACGATGCAGAAGGTCGCGTGTCCGACGATCACCGTGAAGAGGCTGAGGGGGATGCCGAGGACCTGGGTGAAGGTGTTGCTGAGGGCGACGCCGGTGACGATGCCCGGCAGGGCGATCGGCAGGACGACCAGGAAGGAGATCGTCTCGCGGCCGAAGAAGCGGTGGCGTGCCACGGCGAGGGCGGCGAGGCTGCCGAGCAGGAGGGCGATCGCGGTCGCGACCAGGCCGGCCTCCAGCGAGGTCAGCAGGGCTTCGCGAGCGGTCTCGCTTTCGAAGGCCTTGCTGAACCATTCCGTGGTCAGCCCGGGCGGCGGCCATTTGAGGATCCTGCTCGAGTTGAAGGCGTAGATGCCGATCACGAGCAGCGGGATGTAGATGAAGGCGAGGCCGACCCCGACGGCGGTCCGCAGCAGCACACGTGCGCGTCGCGAGAGCCTCATCAGACGTGCTCGAAGGCGCCGAGCTTCCGGGCCACCGAGAGGTAGGCGATCATGACCACGATCGGGATCAGCGCCAGCGCCGCGGCGAAGGGCAGGTCGTTGGTGATCGAGCTGGCGATCGTGTTGCCGATGAACTGGCTGTTGGAGACGAGCCTGGGCGTGATGAAATCGCCCAGCGAGAGCGAGAAGGTGAAGATCGAGCCGGCCACGACGGCGGGGAAGGCGAGCGGGAAGATCACTCGCCGGAAGGTCGTGAAGGGCGAGGCGCCGAGGTCCTCGGAGGCGCTGATCAGCGAGTTGGGAATGCGCTCGAGGCCAGCGTAGATCGGCAGGATCATGTACGGCAGCCAGAGGTAGGAGAGGACCAGCCAGACGGCGGTCAGGCCATAGCCGGGGCCGTGCAGGCCGATCGGGTTCAGGGCCCAGTTGATGACCCCGTCCTCGGAGAGCATCGTCCGCCAGGAGAGGATCTTGACCAGGTAGCTGGACCAGAGCGGCATCAGCACCGCGACGATCAGGATCGCCTTGCCACGGCGGCTCGCGACCTTGGCCATGTAGAAGGCGATCGGGAAGGCGATGACGGCGTCGGTCACGGTCACCAGGGCCGCCGTCCGCACGGTCCGCCAGACGATGTCGCGGTAGACCGGTTCGTTGACGAGGGATTCGAAGTTCTCGAGGCTGAAGCCCTTGACCACGGCGCCGCTGAGCGGGTCGACGGTCCAGAAGGCGGTGATCAGCAGGACCGCGAGCGATCCCAGGTAGAGGATGACCAGCCAGGCGCCGGGTGCGGCCAGCAGCGCCCCGACCTGGAGGCGGGGGCGGCCCTGGAAGAGGCCGGCGAGCCTGTGACCCGCCGACCTCCTCGCGGCAACCGCTTCAGTCGCCATCGGCCGTGACCGCGGTCCCTAGCCTTTGATCGAGGTCCAGGCTTTGACCCAGTCGTTGTAGTCCTTGCAATTTTCTTCGCCGTTGCCGCAGTCGGCGACCGGGGTCTCCCAGTAGTAGACGCGTTTCCAGAACCCCGGGTTGTCGGCGTGGTATTTGGTGCAGAATTCCTTGTCCGCGGTCTGGTCGCAGGCGAGGCTCTGCGCTGGCGCCTCACCGAAGAATTCCGCCACTTCGGCGTTCGCTTTCGGCGAGACGATGTAATTCATCCACATGTACATGCAATTCGGGTGCTTGGCCTGGGAGCTGATCATCCAGGTGTCCGACCACCCGGTCGCACCCTCCTTGGGCAGGAAGCCCTGGCTGGCGGGGCTGGCGGCCATCGGTTCGCCTTCCCCCTGGAGGGCGAAGTACTGGTACTGCCAGGTGGTGCCGAGCTGCACGTCGCCGTTGGCGAAGGCGGAGATCTGCTTCGCCGCTTCGGACCAGTATTCGCCGACGTTGGCCCGCTGTTCCTTCAGCAGGTCGACCGCCGCTTCGAACTGCTCGTCGTTGAGCTCGTAGGGGTTTTCGATTCCCAAATCGGGCTCGTGGAACTTGAGGTACATGGCGGCGTCGGCGATGTAGCTCGATTCGTCGTAGACGCTGATCCTGCCCTTGTACTTGGCGGCGACCTTGGGGTCGAGCATCACGTCCCAGGAGTCCGGCGCAGGCTTGACGTCGTCGGAGTTCCACATCAGCAGGTTCGCCCCGCGACCGTGCGGGATCCCGTAGTTGACGCCGTCGAAGGTGTTGTAAGGCTGGTCCTTGAGGTCGCTGAAGATCGTCTTGTAGTTGGGGACGAGGTCGACGTTGACCGGGTCGACGTCGCCGGCCGCGAGCAGGCGGGCGGAGGCGTTGCCGGAAGCCGAGACCCCGTCGTATTCGCCGGTGCCCATCAGCTGGACCATTTCGTCGGAGGTGCCGCCGGTCTTGTTGTTGACCTTGCAGCCGGTTTCCTGTTCGAACGGCTTCACCCATTCCGGTTCGACGTAGCCGGCCCAGGAGATCAGGTTGACCTGGCCCTCGCCCTTGCCGAGCTTCTGCATCGCTTCGTCACCGCCGCCGCCGCCGCTGTCGTCGCTGCTGGAGCCACAACCGGCGAGAACGAGCATGAACACGACCAGGCCGGCGACGACGAGCCATGCCGTGCGGGCGGGACGAGCATCCTTCTTCCTCATGGTGAATCCCCCTCTGTAGTTGACTTCCCCTGGACGGCGGCCGCGTGCTCCGGGCGCCATCCCACCAGGACCTCTTTTCCCTGCTCGGGAGCCACTCCGGCGGAAGCTCCCTCCAAGTTCTGCCTGATCAGCTGCAGCGTGCCGCCGCCCTCGAGCGCCACCGTGTACCGCGTCACCATCCCGGCGTAGGCGATCTCGGTGACCTTGCCGCGCTCGCTGTGCAGCCCGTCGTCAGCCGCCCCCGGCTCGAGCAGCTGGATCTTCTCGGGGCGGATCGTCAGCCGCTTGCCGTCGCGCTCGATCAGGTTGGAGACGCCGACGAAGCCGGCGACGAACTCGTTCGCCGGCTTCTCGTAAAGCTCTCGCGGCGGGCTCACCTGCTCGATCCGGCCGTCGTTGAAGACGGCGATCCGGTCGCTCATCGTCAGCGCCTCGTCCTGATCGTGGGTGACGTAGACGAAGGTGATGCCGACCTCGCTCTGGATCGTCTTCAGCTCGACCTGCATCTGCTCGCGCAGCTTCAGGTCGAGCGCCCCGAGTGGCTCGTCGAGCAGCAGCACCTTGGGCCGGTTGACGATCGCCCGCGCCAGCGCCACCCGCTGGCGCTGGCCGCCAGAGAGCTCGCCGGGCCTGCGCTCGGCGTAGCCGGGCAGGCGGACCATCTCCAGCGCCTCGTCGCGGCGGCGTCCGCGCTCGGACCTGTCGACGCCGGCCACCTTGAGCCCGTAGGCGACGTTGTCGCCGACGGTCATGTGCGGGAACAGGGCGTAGTCCTGGAAGACGGTGTTGACGGCGCGGTCGTAGGGCGCCACGCCGGTCACGTCCTCGCCGGCGAGTTCCAGAGTGCCGCCGCTGGGGTCCTCGAAGCCGGCGATCATCCGCAGCGTCGTCGTCTTGCCGGACCCGGAGGGCCCGAGGAAGGTGAAGAACTCGCCACGCTGGACCTCGAGGTCAATTCCGGCCACGGCGACCACCTCGCCGTAATGCTTGGTGAGGCCAGTCAGGCGGATGTCGGGAGGTGAGGCGGCTACAAGCTGAAGTTATCCCAGCTGTTCAGGAAAGCAAGGACAATTCAGCAATCAGGAGTTGTACGGGGTGGAGTACGGAGTAGGCCTGGGAAGGAGGGATCGGGTGTCCCTCCCGTTGCGCTGGGATTTTCGCCGGGAGCCCCGCCCCTCTCGCCGACCGGCACTGCGAAAATCAGGGACGCCGCTTACGGGAGGGACACCCGATCCCTCCCAACCAGCGCCAGCTGCGATCCACCAAGATGACGCTGGGTGCCCGTGGGGGGAAGCGGTGTGGGGGCTCCAGCCCTGTCCAGCTAGCCTTGAGCGGTCTCGTCGACCTGCGCGTGAACCCTGCTGGCTACGTCCCCCCGTCACCCGATCCGGCTACCGATGCGAATCGTGAGGAGGGGCGGGTACCCCCTCCGAACGGCTTCTACTTCTCGGTCACAGGCGCAAGAGGCGCAGCCGGCGGCTCTCCCACCCGAGCAAGTTGAGAGAGGAGGGGGTACCCGCCCCTCCTCCTCTTCAGCGTCAGTAGCCGGCCGGATGACGTGCGACGTAACCGACGTTGTCGCGCAGTTCGGTGTGCCAGCGGGGGCCGGTTTCGCCGCCTTCGTCGCCCGAGGTGTCAAGCCGAACTCCGGCGATCACGGCGTAGGCGTGGCCGCCGTTGGCGTAGACGGTGATCCAGCGTCCTTCGCCGGCGAGGCCCCATTTTTCCATCGGCCCCGAAGGAAGCGGGCTTTCGATGAATTCGCCGCCGTGCAACGCGAAGCTAACGGAGCCGGAGCAGTCGTAGCCGGCGTCCCACCAACGACCGTGGCCGCCGCCCCAGATGTAGGGCTTGCTGCGGATCTTGTTGGCGGCTTCGATCACCGCGACGACGCGGGGCGGAGCGCTGACGGGGGGAATCAGTTCCCCCGTGGTTAGAAGCTTTGCTTTTGCGGTAGGGGTACATACATCGACAGCAGCGGGCGTGAGGCCTCCGGTGACGCACTTGGCGGAGGCGCTTCCGGGTGCCATGAGAGCGACGACGACGAAAGCCGCCGATAGCGCTAGCGCCGCTTTGAACTTCAACTTGTCAGACAGCAAACCGATCTCCTCTTGTCGGCCTACGGGGTTAGCTGTCGGGCTAGCGCTAAAAGGAGCCTGCGCTCCCGCCTGAGCCAGGCGGGTTAGCCCCGAAAACGTGGTTCCCCCGTTCCCACACCGCCTATGAGCGAGTGGGACTCGGCGTTTCGGTTCTACGGACCGGCGGCAGTCTAGACCATCGGCCGGCAGCTTGCTCACAAAACGCAAATATTTAGTTGCCTTTCGCACATTCATCCCAGATTCCTGTCGGCAGCACGACTGCTAGCTTGGGCTTTGGGATGGAACTTGCCGGCCGCAAAGCACTACTCACCGGCGCCACCGGCGGTCTCGGGCGGGCGATTGCCGAGGCACTGGCCGGGCGCGGCGCGAGCCTGATCCTCAGCGCCCGCAATGCCGAGGCTCTGGAGAAGCTGGCGGCGGAGCTGCCGGGCGACGGCCACACCGCCCTGCCCGCCGATCTGGCCGAGCCCGACGCTGCCGAGCGGCTCGCCGCCGCGGCCGGCGCGGTCGACGTACTCGTCGCCAACGCCGGCCTTCCCGGCGCCGGCAAGATCGAGGACTTCAGCGCCGAGGAGGTGAAGCGGGCCCTGCGGGTCAACCTCGAGTCGCCGATGCTGCTCGCCCGGGCGCTCTTCCCGGCGATGGTGGAGGGGGGCTCGGGCCACCTCGTCTTCGTCGCCTCGCTGGCCGGCAAGGCCGCCAGCCCGCAGAGCTCCATCTACAACGCGACCAAGTTCGGCCTGCGTGGCTTTGCCCTTGGCCTGCGCGCTGACCTCGGCCCCCACGGCGTCGGCGTCTCGCTGGTCTCGCCCGGCTTCATCCGCGAAGCCGGGATGTTCGCTGACGCCGGCGCCAAGCCGCCGCCGGGAATGGGCACCGCCCGTCCCGAGCAGGTCGGCGCCGCCGTCGTCAAGGCGATCCACGGCGATCGCACCGAGATCGCGGTGGCCCCCCTGCAGCAGCGCTTCGCGGCCCACTTCGGCATGGTCAGCCCCGGCCTCGCCGTACGCGCCCAGAGAGGGTCCGCCGGCCAGAAGGCTGCTGGGGCGATCGCCGACGGACATTCGAAGGACAAGAGGTAGACCCGACGACCTTGGAGGCATCCCCATGAGCAGCAGCGATTCTTTCGGCGCCCGTTCGACCCTCGCGGTGAGCGGGCGCGACTATGAGATCTTCCGGCTCGACGCTCTGCAGGAGCGCTTCGACGTCGCCCGCCTTCCCTACTCGATCAAGGTCCTGCTCGAGAACGTGTTGCGGCTGGAGGACGGCGTCTCCGTCAGCGCCGCCGACGTCGAGGCGATCGCCGGCTGGGACGCGGCGGCCGAGCCCAGCGTCGAGATCCCCTTCCAGCCGGCGCGAGTGCTGATGCAGGACTTCACCGGTGTCCCCGCGGTCGTCGACCTGGCGGCGATGCGCGACGCGATGGAGGAGATCGGCGGCGACCCCGCGGCGATCAACCCGCTGGTCGACGTCGACCTGGTGATCGACCACTCGGTCCAGGTCGATGCCTTCGGCAACGAGCGCGCCTTCGCGCTCAACGCCGAGCGCGACTTCGACCGCAACCTCGAGCGCTACTCGTTCTTGAAGTGGGGGCAGGAGTCCTTCGACAACTTCCGGGTGGTGCCGCCGGCGACCGGGATCTGCCACCAGGTCAACCTCGAGCACCTCGCCCAGGTCGTCTACAGCCGCGAGGCCGACGGTGTCCGGCGCGCCTACCCGGACACCCTGGTCGGCACCGACTCGCACACGACGATGGTCAACGGGCTGGGCGTGCTCGGTTGGGGCGTCGGTGGGATCGAGGCCGAGGCGGCGATGCTCGGACAGCCGATCTCGATGCTGCTGCCGGAGGTGGTCGGCTTCAGGCTCGGCGGTGAGCTGCCGGAGGGGGCGACGGCGACCGACCTCGTCCTGACCGTGACCGAGATGCTGCGTGAGCGCGGCGTCGTCGCCAAGTTCGTCGAGTTCTTCGGGGCCGGGCTTCCCACCCTGGGCCTCGCCGACCGGGCGACGCTGGGCAACATGTCGCCCGAGTTCGGCTCGACCTGCGCGATCTTCCCGGTCGACGCCGAGACCCTGCGCTACCTCGACCTGACCGGCCGCCCGACCGAGACGATCGAGCTGGTCGACGCCTATGCGCGCGAGCAGGGCATGTTCCACGACGAGTCCAGCCCGGACCCGGTCTTCTCGGACCTGCTGGAGCTGGACCTGGGTGAGGTCGTGCCCAGCATCGCCGGGCCGAAACGACCGCAGGACCGGGTGCCGCTCGCGCAGGCCAAGGAGTCCTTCATCGAGGCGATGGGCGAGTTCGACCCCGAGGCGGCGGAGCAGCTGGGCAACGGCCGCGACGAGGCGATCGAAGAGTCCTTTCCCGCCTCCGACCCGCCGGCCGAGGACCACGACGACGCGCGCGGCAAGCCGCGGCCGGCGGTCAGCGGCGCGGCGGTGGCCGAACGAAGCAGCAGCGACGCGATCGAGGTGACCCTGGAGGACGGCACCAGCTTCGAGCTGGACCACGGCAGGGTCGTGATCGCGGCGATCACCAGCTGCACCAATACCTCCAACCCCAGCGTCATGATCGGCGCCGGCCTGCTGGCCCGCAACGCCGTGCAGCGCGGGCTGACCCGCAAGCCCTGGGTGAAGACCTCGCTGGCGCCCGGCTCGACCGTCGTCACCGACTACCTCGGTCAGGCCGGCCTGACCGAGTACCTGGACGCGCTGCAGTTCAACCTGGTCGGCTACGGCTGCACCACCTGCATCGGCAACTCCGGCCCGCTGGCGCCGGAGATCTCGGCGGCGATCGCCGAGAAGGACCTGGCGGTCTGCGCGGTGCTCTCCGGCAACCGCAACTTCGAGGGGCGGATCAACCAGGACATCAAGGCCAACTACCTGGCCAGCCCGCCGCTGGTGGTCGCCTACGCCCTGGCCGGGCGGATGGACATCGACGTCGTCGAGGAGCCGCTTGGAGAGGATTCCGACGGCGAGCCGGTCTACCTGCGCGACGTCTGGCCCAGCGCCGAGGAGATCAAGGAGGTCGTCGGCGCTTCGGTGGCCTCGGAGATGTTCGCCCGCAACTACGCCGAGGTGTTCTCCGGCGATGAGACCTGGAACGCCGTGGAAGTCCCCGAGGGCGACCGCTACACCTGGCCCGACTCCACCTACGTGCGCCAGCCCAGCTTCTTCGAGCAGATGCCGACCGACCCACCCGGGGTCGAGCCGATCAGCGGCGCCCGGGTGCTGGCCGTGCTCGGCGACTCGATCACCACCGATCACATCTCACCCGCCGGGGCGATCAAGAAAGACAGCCCGGCCGGCCGCTGGCTGATCGACAACGGCGTCGAACCGGGCGACTTCAACTCCTACGGCTCGCGCCGTGGCAATCACGAGGTGATGGTCCGCGGCAGCTTCGCCAACATCCGCCTGCGCAACCAGCTGGTCGAGCGCTCCGGGGGCTTCACCCGTCACTTCCCCGACGGCGAGGAGACGACGATCTATGACGCCGCGGTGTCCTACGCCGAGGCAGGGGTGCCGCTGGTGGTGCTGGCCGGCAAGGAGTACGGCTCCGGATCCTCGCGCGACTGGGCGGCAAAGGGGACGAAGCTGCTTGGCGTGCGCGCCGTGATCGCCGAGAGCTTCGAGCGCATCCACCGCTCGAACCTGATCGGGATGGGGGTGCTGCCACTGCAGTTCCCCGCCGGCGAGAGCGCGGAGTCACTCGGCCTCAGCGGCGAGGAGACCTACGATTTCGGCGACCTGCAGGAGGGGCGGGCGAAAACGGTGAAGGTGAGCGCCAGTCGCGATGGCGGCGAGGCGATCGAGTTCGAGGCGACGGTGCGTCTCGACACCCCCAACGAGGTCACCTACCTGCTCAACGGCGGCATCCTTCAGACCGTTCTACGAAACTTGAAGTAACGGTGGCGCGCCCGCTCACACCCGATAAGGGTGCAGCGGGGCCGCGGGAGGCAGGGGGGTCCGCGCGACCCTCACTGCACCAGCGCGTCGGTAGCCAGGGAGGGATGCCGACGCGGCCGTTCCCCTGGACGGGACTGCCCAAAGGAACAGTCACCATCTAGCTATACCGCGTGAGCCCCTTGTGGTCAAGCGCAATCGACTGGTTTAGGAGTGATCGGGCGTGCTTTGGGCACGATCGGAGTCCTCGCCGTCCCCCGCGGCGACCCCCCAGCCCTTGCGCTCGATCAGTTCGATCCCGATCACACTGCCGACCGGACCGACGGGGGTGAGGGTCGCGGCGAGCAGGGTGTAGGGGGCCTCGCGGCGAATCGCGGCGATCCAGATGACGATGCAGAGGGCGACGAAGCCGAGGCCGTGTGCCCATCCGAACAGCATCGTCGCGGTGTCGAACCCCGGGATCAGCCAGAACACGATCAGTCCGGTGAATATCGCCAGCTCCACCCAGGAAAGTCGCTTTACCCAGACGAACAGCCGCCCGGGGACGGGCTTCTCGAACGGCGAGCCCGGCACCTGAGATCAGCTGCTGGGTGTGAGCGCGGTCAGGACTATGCGCTCCTGCTCGAGCACGTGGGCGCCCGAGTAGCCCTCGCCGGTGCTGGCGCGGCCCTGACGGCCGATGTAGGTGAGCTCCACGCCCTCGGGCAGCAGCTCGGGCATGCGCCGCGACATCACCTTCCAGGCGCCCATGTTGCGCGGCTCCTCCTGAACCCAGGCGATCTCCTTCAGGTTCGGGTAGGAGGCGATCAGCTGCTCCAGCTGTTCCTTCGCGAACGGGTAGAGCATCTCCACCCGGGCGATGGCGACGTTGTCGGCGGCCTCGCGGCGCTCGCTGGCGTCGATGTCGAAATACACCTTGCCGGTGCAGAGCACCAGGCGCTCGACCTTCTCGCGCCGATCCTCCGCCTTGGGGTCGTCGAGGATGTAGTTGAAGACGCCGTCGGTCAGCTCGTCGAGGCTGGCGCCGGCGCGGTCGAGGCGTAGCAGCCCCTTCGGGGTGAAGACGATCAGCGGCCGCGGCTTGCGGATCAGGGCCTGGCGGCGCAGCAGGTGGAAGTACTGGGCGGCGGTGGTCGGGTAGGCGATGCGGATGTTGCCCTCGGCGCCGAGGGCGAGGAAGCGCTCGATGCGGGCGCTGGAGTGCTCGGGCCCCGATCCCTCGTAGCCGTGCGGCAGCAGTATCGTCAGGCGGCTGGTCTGGCCCCACTTCGCCTCGCCGGAGACGATGAAGCTGTCGACGATCACCTGGGCGGCGTTGGCGAAGTCGCCGAACTGGGCCTCCCAGAGGACCAAGGCGCTCGGCGATGCCGCCGAGTAGCCGTACTCGAAGCCGAGGCAGGCGATCTCCGAGAGCGGGCTGTTGTAGAGCTCGAACGGGGCGGAGGCGTCGTCGAGGTTCTGCATCGGGCAGTACCTGAGGCCGGTGTTCTCGTCGTGCAGGACGAGATGGCGGTGGGAGAAGGTGCCGCGCTCGGTGTCCTGGCCGGTGAGGCGGATGTGGATGCCTTCGGTGAGCAGTGAGCCGAGGGCGAGCGCCTCGGCGTGGCCGAACTCGATCCCGCCCTGGTCGATCGCCTCCAGGCGCTTGGAGAGGGGGCGGCGCAGCTTGCGGTGCACGTTGAACCCCTCGGGGGTCTTCAACAGCGCCTCGTTGAGGCCGCGCAGCTTCTCGGCCGGCAGCGCGGTGTCGACCGGGGGGCTGGCGGTGCGGTCGAGTTCGCCGGTGCTGGTGGTCACCGTCGGGTCCTCGTACTCGCCGGACTCCATCTTCTCCCGCAGGCCCTTCAGCGCCGCCGCCATTTCCTCGCGGCGCTGCTCGGAGACGCGTTTGGCGTCGTCTGCCGAGACCGCCCCCTCGCCGATCAGCTTCTCGGCGTAGATCTCGGAGACCGGCGCGTGCGACTTGATCTTCGCCGCCATCGTCGGCTGCGTGTAGGCGGGCTCGTCGGTCTCGTTGTGGCCGAAGCGGCGGTAGCCGATCACGTCGATGACGATGTCGCGCGCCCAGCGCTCGCGGTAGGCCATCGCCAGTCGCACCGCCGCCGAGCAGGCCTCGACGTCGTCGGCGTTGACGTGGACGATCGGAACGTTGAAGCCCTTCGCCATGTCGGCGGCGTAGGGGGTCGAGCGGGCCTCGACCGGGTCGGTGGTGAAGCCGACCTGGTTGTTCTGGATCAGGTGGATCGTGCCGCCGGTGCTGTAGCCCTTCAGCGCCTGCAGGTTGAGCGTCTCGGCGACGACCCCCTGGGCCGGGAAGGCGGCGTCGCCGTGCAGCAGCACCGGCACCGCCCGCCTCGGGTCGTGGCTCAGGTTGGGCCCCTCGAAGTCGGACTGCAGGAAGCGGGCGCCGCCGGTGACGACCGGGTCGACGAACTCGAGGTGGCTGGGGTTGGGATAGAGCCGGACCGAGATCTTCTCGCCCTCGGAGGTCTCGTAGACCCCGCGATGGCCGTAGTGGTACTTGACGTCGCCGGTGCCGCCGTGGGGGATGCCGGCGAGGGCCTTGACCGCGTCGATCCGCTTCGAGCCCTCGAACTCGGCCAGGATCGACTCCACCGGGCGGCCGAGGTTGTGGGCGAGGACGCTGAGGCGGCCACGGTGGGCCATCCCGAAGACGACCTCCTCGGCGCCGGCGCGGTGAGAGAGTGTGACCAGCTCGTCGAGCATCGGCACGACCACGTCGAGGCCCTCGATCGAGAACATCTTCTGGCCGAGGTAGGCCTTCTCGAGGAAGCGCTCGAACTGGAAGACGTCGATCAGGCGCTCGAGCAGGCGGCGTTTCTCGGCGTCGGTCAGCGGCTGGCGGTGGGCGCCGGTCTCGATCATCTCGCGCAGCCAGATCCGCTGCTGGTGGGAGGAGAGGTGCTCGAACTGGTAGGCGATCGTGCCGCAGTAGGTCTCGCGCATCCGCGGCAGCGCCTCCAGCAGGGTCTCGCCGGGGACGCCGATGCGCAGGATCGAGGCCGGGATGCGGGCCATCAGCTCCGGCGTCAGGTTGAGGTTCTCCGGCTGCAGCGCCGGGTCGCCCTTCGGCGGCGAGCCGAGCGGGTCGAGGTGCGCGGCGAGGTGGCCGTGGGTGCGGTAGCCCTTGAGCAGCGAGGTCGCCGCCTGGACCGCCTGCAGCAGCTCTTCGTCGACCTCGCCGGGGGCGGTGCTCGGTTCGACGCTCGGCGCGGTGACGGTGCCGCCCAGCGGCGGCGCCGAGGCTGAGGCGGGGTGGGCGGAGCTGATCCCGGCGGTCTCGATGCCGAGGTCGCCGGCAACCGCCTCGTAGAATCCGTCCTCGCCCTGCAGGAGCTGCTCGACCCGGCGCAGGAAGGCGCCCGACTCGGCCCCCTGGATGACCCGGTGGTCGTAGGTCGAGGTCATCGTCATCACCTTCGAGACCCCGAGCTGTTTCAGCCTTTCCGGCGAGGCATGCAGCCACTCCGCCGGGTAGGCGATCGCGCCGGTCGCGATGATCGCGCTCTGGCCGCTGAGCAGCCGCGGCACCGAGGCGACGGTGCCGATCCCGCCGGGATTCGTCAGGGAGATGTTGGTGCCCTGGAAGTCGTCGGCGGTGAGCTTGTTCTCGCGGGTCTTCGCGATCAGCTCTTCGTAATAGGAGTGGAAGCCGGCGAAGTCGAGCCCGTCGGAGCCCTTGATCGCCGGCACCATCAGGCTGTGGGACCCGTCCTTGCGCTCGACGTCCACCGCGATGCCGAGGTTGACCGGCCCGCCCTCGAGCGCGAACGGCTTGCCGTCGCGTTCCTCGAAGGTCCGCACCATCACCGGGAAGTCCCTGGTCGCCACGACGATCGCCCAGGCGACGAGGTGGGTGAAGGAGACCTTCAGCCCGCGCTCCTTCAGCACCAGGTTGATCGCCTTGCGTTTCGCGTCCAACGTGTCCACCGCCACGGCCCGGAACGAGGTCGCCGTCGGCACCGCCCGGCTCTCGTCCATCGCCCGCGCCAACATCGCGGCCGGCCCCCGGAGAGGCTTCGCCTCTCCGGAAGAAGGAGAAGCGACGGCCGCGCCGTTCCCCTTGCCGTCAGCGGCCGCCAGCACGTCGCCCTTGGTGACCTTGGCCCCCGGGCCACTCCCGCTAACCGAAGCAAGATCGACCCCGTTGGCTTCCGCAACCCTGCGAGCAACGGGCGTCGCGCGCACATCGGCGGCCCCGTTGCCTGCGCCACCGTTGGTCCCTCCGGCAGTTCCAGCGGTTCCACCCGTGGGTGGCGCCGTAGGGGGTACCGCCCCCGAGGAAGCTTTAGCTACCGGAGGGGGCGGTGGGTCCCCTGCGGCGACAGGCCCCGCGGCTGCACCGCTCGATCCCTCGCCGGAACCCTCACCAGCTTCCATCTCAGCCATCGGCGCCCCGACAGGAACTTCGTCGTCGACCGCCACCAGAAGTTTCGTGATCACCCCGTCCATCGGCGCCGGCACCTCGGCGTCGACCTTGTCGGTCGAGACCTCGACGACCGTGTCTCCCTCGCTGACGAAGTCGCCCTCGGCGACGTGCCACTCGAGGACGATCCCCTCGGTCACCGACTCGCCCATCTCGGGCATTGCGATCTGCACGGTGGCCGTCTCTGCCATTTCTGCCTCTGAGTCTATGAAACCAGGCGTCCGAGCTTCCCTGTGGAGGTAGGCTGGGGGCGATGAACTACTTCGTCACCGGCGCAACCGGGTTTATCGGCCGCAACTTGGTCGAGCGTCTGCTGCAGCGCGAGGGCACGATCTACGCCCTGGTGCGGGCCGGATCGCGCGGGCGCCTGGAGGAGCTGCGGACCAGCTGGGGGGCGGACGGAGCGCGCATCGTCCCGGTCGCGGGCGATCTCTCCCAGCCCAGCCTGGGCGTCTCCGAGGAGGACCTGGTCGCGATGCGCGGCGAGGTCGACCACTTCTTCCACCTGGCGGCGATCTACGACATCACCGCCGATGCCGAAGCGCAGGAGATCGCCAACGTCGAGGGGACCAGGCACGCGATCGAGCTGGCGGGGGCGATCGAGGCGGGTTGCTTCCACCAGGTCAGCTCGATTGCCGCGGCCGGGCTCTACAAAGGCGAATGGCGCGAGGACATGTTCGACGAGGCCGAACGGCTCGACACCAATCCCTACTTCCGCACCAAGCACGAGTCCGAGCGACTGGTCCGTGAGGAATGCCCGCGCCCCTGGCGCGTCTACCGGCCCGGGATCGTGGTCGGCGACTCGCGCACGGGTGAGATCGACAAGATCGACGGGCCCTACTACGCCTTCAAGGCGCTGCAGCGGGCGCGCCGAGTGCTGCCGTCATGGCTGCCGACGATTGGGATCGAAGGCGGCGAGATCAACATCGTCCCGGTCGACTACGTCGCCGCCGCGATCGACCACATCGCCCACAAGCCGAAACTGGACGGCCGCGCCTTCCACCTCACCGATCCCAACCCGAAGACGGCCGGCGAGCTGCTCAACCTCTTCGCCAAGGCAGCCGACGCGCCGCAGATGACGGTACGGCTGGGCACCGACGTGACCGAGCCGGCGAGCGGCCTGGCGCGGACCGCGCTGAAGTTCTTCCCGCCGGCGAAGCAGGGGCTGAAGATGGCCCTGGGCCGGCTCGACCTGCCGGCCGACGTCCTCACCTACGTCGACTACCCGACCAGCTTCGACTCCACTGCCACGCAGAAAGCGCTGAAGGGGTCCGGGATCGAGGTGCCGCCGGTGGAGAGCTACGCGGCGAAGATCTGGGACTACTGGGAGCGCAACCTCGATCCCGGCCTGTTCAAGGACCGCTCGCTCTCGGGCGCGGTGCGCGGCAAAATCGTCCTCATCACCGGCGCCTCCTCGGGGATCGGCAAAGCGGCTGCGGTCAAGGTCGCCGACGCCGGCGCGACGGTGCTGCTGGTCGCTCGCTCGGTCGAGAAGCTGGAGGAGACCCGGGACGAGATCGTCGCCGCCGGCGGCTCCGCCCACATCCACCGCTGCGACATGGCCGACATCGAGGACATCGAGCGGATGGCCGAGGAGGTTCTGGGCTACCACGGCCACGTCGACATCCTCGTCAACAACGCCGGCCGCTCGATCCGCCGCTCCGTCGCGCTCTCCTACGACCGCTTCCACGACTACGAGCGGACGATCCAGCTCAACTATCTAGGCGCCCTGCGCCTGATCCTGGCGCTGCTGCCGACGATGCGGGCCCGCAAGTCGGGCCACATCATCAACATCAGCTCGATCGGGACCCAGACCAACCCGCCGCGCTTCTCCGCCTACGTCGCCTCGAAGGCGGCGCTGGACGCCTTCAGCCGCGTGATCGCTTCGGAGATGGTCGAAGACAAGATCCACATCACGACGATCAACATGCCGCTGGTGCGGACGCCGATGATCGCGCCGACCCGGATGTACGACATGTTCCCGGCGATCACCCCCGAGGAGGCGGCCGAGATGATCGCCAAGGCGATGGTCAACCGGCCCAAGAAGGTCGCGACCAAACTCGGCAACTTCGGCGAGCTGCTCTACGCGATCGCCCCCAAGGCCAACGACAAAATCCTCAACACCGCCTACAAACTCTTCCCGGACTCCCAGGCGGCGAAGGGCAAAGGGGACGAGGCGCGGGACAAAGCGCCGTCCACCGAGGCTGTGGCTTTTGCTCACCTGATGAAAGGCGTGCACTGGTAGCGGTTGGCCCGCGGGTCCTGTTTCCCCGTGCCACCCGCGCGAGCTGCGTTTCTGGTTGACCCCGTGACTTCGGAGCGCAGGCTCAAGCACTGGGGGTGGGGGTATGAGGACCAGGTTGCTACCGCTGCGCAGATGCGGGAGGCGGCGGCTGGGATCCGGGAGCGGTTCGGGTTTGGGGGCGAGGCCGAGGAGCCGGTGCCGCTGGACCGGGTGGAGCTTCGCGCGGCGCGGCTGAAGGCGCCGGGGCGGCTGGGCGATCTCTTCTCCGACGACCGCTACGAGCGGGCGTCACGCGCGCTGGGGAAGGCCTACCGGGACGTGGTGCGGGGGTTCCGGGGCGAGTTCGAGAACCCGCCGGACCTCGTCGCCTTCCCGCGCGACGAGTCGGAGATCGAGACCGTGTTGAGCTGGGCCGAGGCGGAGGGGGCGGCGGTGATTCCCTTCGGTGGCGGCACCAGCGTCGTCGGCGGGGTCGAGCCGCGGCTCGGCGAGCGGCCGGTGGTGACGATGGACCTGCGGCGGCTCGATCGGGTGCTCGAGGTCGATCCGGAATCGCTGGCGGCACGGATCCAGGCCGGGGCGACCGGGCCGCGGCTGGAAGAGCAGCTGCGCGAGCACGGCCTCACCCTGCGGCACTTCCCCCAGTCCTTCGAGTACGCGACCCTCGGCGGCTGGATCGCGACCCGGGCCGGCGGTCACTTCGCGACGGGGGAGACCCACATCGACGACCTGGTCGAGTCGGTGCGGGCGATCACCCCCCGCGGCACCTGGGAGAGCCGGCGGTTGCCGGGATCGGGGGCTGGCCCCTCTCCCGACCGCCTGCTGATCGGCTCCGAGGGGATCCTCGGAGCGATCGCCGAGGCCTGGGTGCGGGTGCGGCCACGGCCCCAGTTCAAGGCGTCCCGTGGGGTCGAGTTCGGCGACTTCCTCGCGGCGGCGCGCGCCGTGCGTGAGATCGCCCAGTCCGGCCTGCGTCCCTCCAACTGCCGCCTGCTGGACGCCTCCGAGGCGGAGCTGACCGGCGCCGGCGACGGCCAGGCGCACCTCCTGATCCTCGGCTTCGAGTCGGCCCACCACGCCGTCGACTCAGCCCTGGAGGCAGCCCTCGAGATCGCCCAAGCCCACGGCGGCACCCCAAACAGCCCGCCGCCGGGGCGAAAAGCCTCTGGCGCGGCAGATCGGCCAGCTGACTCCGAGGACGGCGGCGCGGTTGGGGCTTGGAAGGGGGCGTTCCTGCTGGCCCCATACCTGCGGGACACCTTCGTCGCCTGCGGGGTGCTTTCGGAGACCTTCGAGACGGCGGTCACCTGGGATCGCTTCGAGGAGTTCCACGCCAGCGTGATGGAGGCGGCGCGGACCGCGGTAGCGGCGGTGAGCGGGGTGGCAGCGGAGGGGCCGGGCGCGCCGCGGGTCAGCTGCCGCTTCACCCACGCCTATGCCGACGGCGTCGCCCCCTACTTCACGGTGCTGGCGCCGGCCGTTCGCGGCGGCGAGGTGGAGCAGTGGGACGAGATCAAGGCCGCCGTCTCCGAGGCGCTGATCGAGGGCGGCGGCACGATCACCCACCACCACGCGGTCGGCCGCGATCACCGTCCCTGGTACGACCGCCAGCGCCCAGCCCCGTTCGCGGCGGCGCTGCGAGCCGCCAAGGCCGAGCTCGACCCCGCCGGCATCCTCAACCCAGGCGTCCTGATCGATCCTGTTTAGCGCATCGCCGGGCTACCCTTTCCCGATGGCAGCGACTGCAGGAAGGCCAGATCGCCACGGTGCCGGAACCGGTGCTGATGACCCCTGGCGCCTCAACGAGGAATCGCGGCGTCGGCAGCTGCGCGAAGACGCCCGCCGGCCGCTGGCGGTCAACTTGGCGGAAGGGCTGGCGCTGAGCGAATTTCTCTCCACCTTCACCGGAAGCGCGCGGAAGAGTTGACGCCGGAGCCGTTTCGGCTGCAGGAGGAGGACCAGAAGGGGAAATGATTCCTCCCGGCGCTACCCTGTCGCGACTCGATCTCCCTGGTCAGGCCGGTTTCAGGCCGCCAGTTGCCTCTTACGATGGAAACCATCACCTCCGAACAACCGACCGTGCCGGCTGAGGCCGGCCAGGGCGACGCCGCGACCCCGGTCCCGCCGCGCCGCTCGCCGCTGCGCGCCGCGATCAAGACGGGGCGGCCGAAGGAGTGGATCAAAAACGTCTTCGTGTTCGCCGGGCTGCTCTTCTCCGGCAAGTTCAACCAGCCGCACGAGGTCTTCGAGGCGGTCCTCACCTTCGTCGCCTTCTGCCTGATCTCCAGCGCCGGCTACTTCGTCAACGACCTGATCGACGTCGAGCTCGATCGCAAGCACCCGAAGAAGCGCTTCCGCCCGCTGGCGGCG
>Ga0193706_1000513_pt1 | contig 22307 bp, 18 predicted proteins | sample U3c1metaG_FD_160130 | JGI IMG/M metagenome (GOLD analysis project Ga0193706, IMG submission 160130) | Soil microbial communities from a riparian zone of the East river system, Colorado, United States - U3c1 | ecosystem: Environmental > Terrestrial > Soil > Riparian zone | place: USA: East River... | reverse complement strand
CGTTCTCGCCGCGGTGCGTGGTCCGGACGTGGTCGCCAAAATGATGGCTCTGTTGCCCGAGCAGCTCCGTCATGATCTCGAAGGCGGCAAGATCGTTCCGAGTGGGTGGTATCCGGTGGCGTGGAAACGCGAGCTGCATCAGGCCGGGCGGAGAGTGACCGGCGAGCCGCGCTTGGCGCGCTTCATGGGCAACGAGATGACCAAGCGCGATCTGAACGGGGTCTATCGCGCTTTCATCCGTATTGCGTCGCCTGCCATCGTGCTGGAAGCGAGCGCTCGTATTTTTTCGAGGTACCTGCGACCGGGTACGATGACCATCCTCGAGCAGGGCAAGGGGTTCGCGCGTGTGTTCTTCGAAAATTGCCACGACTTCGACGAGAACATGTGGAACGACGTGCTCGGCGGTTGCGAAGCGGCGCTCGAGCTGACGGGTTCGAAGGTGGTGCGGATTCAGATCGAAGAAGGCGGGGGCGACGGCGACTCGAGGACAACCGCCACCGGCTCATGGACCAAAGGAAAAGCCGGCCCCCCCGTCGATGTCGAACGCTGAAGAACCGACGAAGAGCGGACGATACTTTGCGCGCGTCGGTCACCGCGCGGCGCGGGTCGTTCGATCAGCGTCTTGCTGCAAACCGACGTCGTCGAGCGGCCTCGGGCAAACGTCGCGCAGCTTACAGTCTTTACACTCGGCTCCCCGCCAAATGCGATCGAAGATCTCCTGTACGTCGTCGAGGAGAGGCGCGTCGTCGGTCACGATGCCGAGCTCGAAATTACGACGACCCGTGCCTTTGGCGCCGAGACCGGCGCCCGTCCAATTGGCGCTGCCGAGATAAAGGAATCCACCGTCGACGATGACCGCTTTCAAGTGAACGCGCGGGCAGAGCCGCATTTCGAAGCGACCTTGCTCGTTGCCAATAGGGGCGGGGTCGCGCGTTGCAAACACGCCGCTCGCCGAGCGCGTGTGCGAGTCGGTCTTGAGGTGTGCGGGCGGCACATCGTCGAGGTTGCGCCGTCGCAAGCGGCGAAAAGCCGTCAACCGAGCGTGCCGCGCGAACTCGGCGCGAAAAGGCCCCGATGGCGGCGACGCGTGCAGGAGGCGAATCTCGACGCCGGCCGCGACGAGCTCGTCGAACACTTCGATGACCGAGCGGTACGACGCGCCACCGCGACGGCGCCGTCGCAAAGACCAGCGCCAGTCCTCGACCATGAGTTCCTTCAAATTGGCGGTCGCAATCCAGAGGCTGGTGCGCGCGCCGCGCACGGCTTGCATCACCGTGTCGTAGTGTCCGCGCCCCGATACGAACCGTAGCGCAACGGAGCGGCTCGCTCGCACGAAGTCCACGCCGCGAGTTTATCGGTGCGCAAAGAGCTGGAGCAAATTCGTCGCGAAGTCGCCTGTGTCAGGGGCATGCAACCCGGTCTCCCACGTTGGCCCGCTCTTTGCTGGTTACCGGGTCCGCCGGACGAAGCGAGTCGAAAACGCACGCCTACCCGCGGAGGAGATCCCATGAGCGATACCACCGACGAGTTGAAAAACGAGGTCAAGAAAGGCCTCTCGCGGCTGCAAACGTTGCGCGACGAAGTGCGTGTGCGCCTGCACCTGGCGAGCATGGAGCTCAAGGATCAGTGGAACAAGCTCGAGCCACACCTGCTCGACGTCGAGAAAAAGGCGACCGACGCGTCGGACGCGTCGCGAACGCTCATCACCGAGGCGGTGAAGAAGCTCGAGAAATTCCGCGCTTCCTTGTCGTGAGACGGGGATGACGACGGTGGCGGTGCCACGCGTTCAGTCTTTTTTGGCCACCGCCGCCGTTGTCACTTCGGTGAAGAGCGACTGAATCCGTTTGACGAGGTCGGTGGGGTCCTTCACGATTCCCTCAGCCAACAGCGCTTGATCAAACAGAAGCTCGGACCACTGGGGAATCCGTTCCGACTTGGGGTCGCTGGCGCCGAGTGCGGATAGATTCTTGATGATGGGGTGGGAAGGATTGAGCTCGAGGATGCGCGGCGACTCCTCCGTTTTGGCGTCGAGCATCTTCAGGATGCGTTGCATGTTGGCGCTCGGGTCCCCCTCTTCGGCGACGAGGCAGCTCGCGCTGTCGGTGAGCCGGCGCGAGAAACGCACGTCCTTCACCTTCGCTCCGAGAGCGGCCTTCACGAGTGGAATCACGCCGGCCGCGTCTTCGACCGCCTTTTCGTCGTTGGTATCGCCGAGATCGACGTCGCCGTGGACGGCGCTCTTGAGCCGCCGCTTGTCGAATTCCGAGAGCGCCTGCGCCACCCATTCATCGACGGGATCGATGAAGAAAAGCACGTCGTAGCCGCGCTTTTTCAGAGCTTCGAGGTGAGGTCCCTCTTCGACGGCGCGCCGGTTCGGCCCCGTGATGTAATAAATTTCTTTTTGATCGGCGGGCATCGCGGCGACGTACTGCTTCAGTGAAATGAGCTTATCCGGCGGGGTCAGGTGCGACTCGAAGCGACAGAGCTCGGCGAGCTCGTCTTTGTGCTTCCAGTCCATGGCCACCCCTTCTTTGACGAGGCGTCCGAATTCAGCCCAGAAAATGGCGTATTTTTCGGGCTCGCCCGTGGCGAGATCGGCAAGCGCGCGGAGGACGCTCTTGGTGAGCTGCTGCTGAATCTGCAAGAGATTGCGGTCCTCTTGCAGCATCTCGCGCGAGACGTTGAGGGGGACATCCTCGGAATCGACGACCCCGCGCAAGAACCTGAGGTATTGCGGCACGAGCTTGTCGCAGTCTTCGACGATGAGCACGCGCTTCGCGTAAAGGCGCAGCCCGCGTCGCTCTTTGCTGAAGAGATCGAGCGGCGCCTTCTCGGGCACGTAGAGGAGCGCGTGATACTGCACCGGTGCGTCGACCGAAGTGTGCACGCGCAGCAGCGGGCTTTGGGTATCGGACCCCGTGATACGGCGGAAGAACTCCGTATGCTGGTCGTCGGTGACTTGCGATTTGGGCAGCGCCCAGATGGCCGAGGATCGGTTGACCAGCTCGTCATCGACGTAGATCGGAAACTGTACGAAGTCGGAATACTTCTTGATGATCTCGCGGACGCGCGCGGGGCGGAGGTACTCGCGCTCCTCTTCTTTGAGGTGCAGGACGATTTCGGTGCCGGGGGTTTCGCGTTCGCCGGGCAGCACGGTGAAGCTTCCGCTCCCCGTCGAGCGCCAGATGACCGGTTCTCCGCCGGGGAGCATGGATAGCGTGTGCACGTCGACGCGCGCCGCGACCATGAACGCCGCATAAAATCCGACGCCGAACTGACCGATGATCTTGAGGCCGGCTTCTTTGCTCTTGGCGGCCTCGGCGTAGGCTTTGACGAAGTCGAGTGATCCCGAGCGCGCGATGGTGCCGAGGTTCTGCACGACTTCGTCGCGCGTCATGCCCACGCCATTGTCCTCGACGGTCAACGTTCGCTTGTCATCGTCGAGGCGTAGGGAGATGCGCGCTTCGCCCGCCGGCTCGAGGACGTCTTTGCGCGTCAGCGACAGGAACCGCGCCTTGTCGAGGGCGTCCGACGCGTTCGAAACGAGCTCGCGTAAGAACACCTCTTTGTGTGTGTAAAGAGAGTTGATGACGAGCGCGAGCACCTGCTGAACTTCCGCCTGAAAGGGGAGCTCGACGGCGCCCGTCGGGGCGGGGCTTTGGCTGGGGTCGCCTTGCGAGGGGGTGGTCATTCTGTGGGCATCTATAGCAGCGGTAGCGTTTGTGAAGGGGGGACGCCCTTGAAACTTGGGCCCTGGACTGGAAACCGTGCTACTCCGCCGCCGTGCCCTACGCTCCAGGAATCCGCGTCTTTCGCTCTCCGATTCACGGATACGGCATCCGTGCCGTCGACGGCTTTCAGCCCGGCGACACCATCGCCGACGTGGAAGGCGTCCTCTATAAGGAGGAAGAGCTCGTCGACGATCGGTACTGCCTCTGGGTCGACGATGGCTTTTACTTCGACATGGTCGACCAGACGCGCTGGGTCAACCATGCCTGCGACCCCAACGCCGAAATCGAGGCCGAGCTCGACGGCGAGGGGGGAGCCTGGGCGCGGGTGATCGCGCTGCGAGCGATACAGCCGGGGGAAGAAATTACCTACCACTACGGATTTCCGCTCGACCTGGCCGAGCGCTGCACCTGCGGTGACAAGAGCTGCGCGGGGTGGATCGTCGATCCCGATTGTCTGCCCGAGCTCCTGGCTCGGATCGCATTCGATCAGTCGAGGCCGGCCTCGTCGCCGCCCCGACCCGACGCGCAAAATCCAAATAGCCTGCGATAACACCCCACACCGATGTATAGTGCGCACGCTCGGGAGCCGTTGGCTCGGCAGAATCGCAGGTGAACCGCAGATGACCGAACAGGATGCGCGGGCGAGAAAACAGAGCCTGTACTTCCCTCAGGACATGTTGGAAGAGATCAAGGCCGAGGCCAATCGCCTCGAGCGGCCGCTGTCGTGGGTTGTGCAGCGAGCATGGAAGCGGGCGCGCGAAGAAATCAAAAAGATGCCCACCGGCTGAAACTCGGGCCGTTGACGGACGAGAAGTCTCCTAGCCACGGGGGTCGATCCCAAATGCCGGGTAAGGTGTAGCCATGCGATCGCGCCACTTCTTGCCGCTGATTTGGCTCGCGGGCGCCGTTGCGCTGGTGGGTGGCTCGGCCAATGCACTCGAGCTGCCCTTCCAGCAGACCAAGCTCGCCAACGGGCTTACCGTGATTGTCCATGAAGACCACCTGCTGCCGGAGGTGGCGACGAATCTTCTCTACCGCGTCGGGTCGAAGGACGAGAAAGCCGGTCGCACCGGGTTCGCGCATTTGTTCGAGCATCTGATGTTCATGGGCACCAAGCGGGCGCCCAACAAGATGTTCGATGCGTGGATGGAAGCGGCGGGCGGGCAGAACAACGCGTCGACCAGCTCCGACGTCACCGACTACTTCGAAAGCGGACCCTCCGCGCTCCTCCCGCTCTTCGTGTGGCTGGAAGCGGACCGGCTCGACGCGCTAGGGGGCGAGATCGACAAGCCGAAGCTCGACCTGCAGCGCGACGTCGTGCGCAACGAGCGCCGTCAGATGACGGAAAATCGGCCGTACGGCAAAGTCGAGCTGCGGCTTCCCGAGCTGCTCTATCCCGAATCCCATCCTTATCATCATCCCGTCATTGGCTCGCACGCTGACCTCGAGGCCGCGAGCGTCGAAGACGTGCGAAGCTTTTTCAACGAACACTACGCGCCCGAGAACGCCGCACTCGTCGTCGCGGGGGACGTACGCGCCGCCGATGTGAACGACCTCGCCGAGCGCTACTTCGGCGTGATCCCTTCGCGGCGGCGTTCGGCGCCAGCTAGCCGAGTCGACAAAAAGGCGGCGCCGCTGCCCACCCTCGACAAGGTGGTCCGCGAGACCCTCGAAGACAGGGTCGAGATGACCAAGATCATCATGGCGTTCCATTCGCCGGCGCGATTCGATCCGGGGGACGCCGAGCTCGATCTTTTGGCGTCCGTCCTTTCGTCGGGAAAGACGAGCCGTCTCTACAAATCGCTCGTCTACGAGAAGGCGCTGGCTCAGTCGGTGACTGCGTCGCAGGATTCCTCGGCGCTTTCGAGCGTGTTCACCATCGAAATCCTGGTTCGTCCAGGCGTGTCGGCCGACGCCGTCGAAAAAGCGACCGATGCCATCTTGGCGCAAGTCTTGGCCAAGGCGCCGACCGACGAAGAGGTGCGCCGCGCCAAAAACCAAGTGCAATTTCAGTTCGTCGATCGCTTGCAGTCGGTGGCGGCACGCGCGCGGCTCCTCAACGTGTATTGGTCCGATTTGGGTGACCCTGGTTACGTGAACAAGGATCTCGCGCGCTACGACCAAGCGACGGCGGAAGGGATCCTCGGCCAGGCGAAAAAGACGATCACGCTAGGCGGCCGTGTCGTCGTGCGCGTCGTGCCGAGGGCATCGTGAGAGCGGCGCTTCTCGTCGCGCTCGCCGCGGTCTCGTGCGGCGGTGCGCCGAGCGCGGCTCCACCGCCGCGCAGCGAGCCCGCTCCCAGCGCGACGGCGCCGGCCGTCGCCCCTCCGCGCGATCCACTGGGGACGCGCCCCGCTCCTCCGCCCGCCCAAGCCTTCGTTCCTCCCGCGCCGCAAGTTCTGGAGGGTCCGAATCATTCCAAGGTTTGGCTGCTCGAGCGACACGGTTTACCGCTCGTCACCGTGGCCATCGTCGTTCCCTACGGGAGCGCGACCGAGCCGATCGAGAGGGGAGGGCTCGCGTACGCCACCGCCGACATGCTCGACGAGGGAGCGGGCCCACGCGATGCGCTCGCTTTTTCGCAAGCCATCAACGATCTCGGGGCGCGCCTGGCGAGCGGCGCCGATCGCGATGCGAGCTCGGTCTCCATTCAGGTGCTTTCTTCCAAGCTCGAACCCGCCCTTTTGCTCCTCGCCGACGCCGTCGTCAAACCGCGCCACGAGAAAAAAGATTGGTCCCGCGTTTCGGCGCTCTGGAACAACGCTCTCAAAAATCGCACGCAAGAGCCGACCGAGGTGGCCCGGGTCGTCACCACGTACGCCTATTACGGCCCCAAGCATCCCTATGCCCACCCGCCCGACGGCACGCTGACTTCGGCCAAGAAGGTTCAGCTCGGCGACGTTGCCAAATGGCACAAGACTATCTGGCGCCCGGATGCGGCGACCTTCGTGGTGGTCGGGGACGTCAAGCCGGCGGAGATCACCGCGCTGCTCGCCAAGGCGTTCGCCCCGTGGAAGGCGCCCGCGGAGACCGCTCCGCCCGTCGCCGATCCCGGGCCGGCGCCGCCGCGCGAGCTGCGTTCGTTGGTGGTCGATCGTCCCGACGCGCCGCAGATCGTCATGTCCTGGGTTCGTCCAGGCCCCAAGGCGAGCGACGCCGGGTACGCCCCGCTGTCCATGATCAACATTGCGCTGGGCGGGTCGTTCACCTCGCGTCTCAACCAGAACCTGCGCGAAGATCACGGTTGGACCTACGGCGCTCGCTCGAACGTCAGTGCGCAGCGCAGCGCGGGCATGGTCGTCGTGCGCGCCGCCATCCGCGCCGACGCTATTTCCGGCGCGTTGCGCGAGACGCGCAAGGAGCTCGGCCTGCTCGCCAAGGACGGCTTGGCCGAAGCGGATCTCGACAAGGTGCGCGCGCTCCTGAACGGCGACGCGCTCGAATCGTACGGAACGGTGCGCGGCGTCGCGGGCAGCCTCGCCGGTAACGCATCGCTCGGCTTGCTTCCCGATCAGGATGCGCGCGATCTCGCGGCACAGCGGAGCGCCAGCGCAAAAGACGTGGCCGCGCTGGCAACGAAGTACTTCGATCTCTCGACGGCCACGGTCGTGCTCGTTGGACCGAAAGATCTGGCGGTCAAAGCGCTCGCCGAAAACGGGCTTCCCCAGCCGGAGTTCGTCGACGCCGAAGGCGCGCCGCTCGCGCACTGACGTCCTTGCTCGGACGCGGTTGGCGTGCGAAAGCGGGAAGATGGATAGGGCTGCTCGATTCGCGAAGCTCGCGCTGGCATGGGCGCTCGTCATTTTCGCGCTGTCGTCGATTCCGGGCGGGTCCTTCCCGACCTCGAAGCTCCTGAGTTACGACAAGCTCTTACATGCCGGGGTGTATTCGATCCTCGGCGGGTTCACGTTCTTGGCCCTGCCGCGGAGCTGGTCGTTGCGGCCGAGCGTTCTCGTCCTCTTGGCGGGCGTGATCACCACGGCTTACGGTTTTACCGACGAATTCCATCAGCTGTTCGTTCCGGGCCGCTCCGCCGACCTGCGCGACGTGCTGGCCGATTGCGTGGGCGGCTTCGTGGGAGCGCTCGCGGTGGCCCTGATTCCCGCGACGGGAGGCGGCGGTAACACCGACAAGGCCGATCGGCCGACCGCGAAGCCGAACAACGCCTCTTAGGCGGACTCACGCTATCCTGGGGATGAACGCGAAGGCCGAGCCTATCGGCCAGGGGAGCTCGATGGGTGCCAATCCCGTTTCTCTCGATGGTATCGACGAAATCGTGGGACGCGTGCAGAAGCGCTTCGCCTCCAGACCGAAAGTCGCCTTTGCCGGCTTCGGTAATTCCGGCAAGTCCTCGCTGCTCAACGCCATCTATGGCGCGGAGGTCGCGCGCGTCAGCATGAAGACCGATGAAACGCAGGGCCCGCAAGTGGCCGAGCGTTTTGGCATCGACTTCACCGACACGCCCGGTGTGGGCACGAGCCGCTTCTCCCTCGATGACGTGCTCGGCCTCGGCGTTCTGCAAGAGCAGCACATCATTTTGCACGTGCTCAACGGCGCAGCAGCGGTCAGCGCCGATGACGAGAAGCTGGCGCGCGTCATCCGCGGCGCGTCGGCACGCAGCATCGTCGTCATCAACAAGATCGACGTTCTCGACGAGCGCGAGAAAACGGAATTTCTGGCGAGCGTCGTGGCCCGCCTGGGCGTCACCGACAACGAGGTGATGATGGTCTCCGCCAAGCGGGGCACAGGAGTGCCAGCCTTGGTGCAGCGCATCGCCGATCTTCTTCCGAGCGCGCTGCAAGACGCTTTCATCGCCGCCCAGCGCGCCGACTCGGAACTGAAAGAACGAAGGATTCGCACCCTCATCTATTCCAAAGCCGGAATTTGTGCGGCCGTGGCGCTCGCGCCGATTCCCGTCGCCGACATTCTCGTGCTCACGCCGATCCAGATGGCCATGGTCGCGACGATTGGGTACTTCCACGGCGTCGAGGTGAGCGCCGATCGCGCAGGTGAATTGATGGGCGTCATGGGCGCCGGGGTGGGCCTGCGCGAAGGGGCGCGGCAGCTCGTCAAATTGATCCCGGGTTATGGCCTCGCGGTCAGTGCCGCCATCGCCTTCGCCGGCACCGTCGCCCTCGGCGAGAGCGCACATCTCTGGTTCTCGCGGCAGATGAAGGTCGACGCCCACGAGTTGAAAGAACTCTTCTCCCGCGTGGCTGGCAAGGCCAAACAAGAGTACGCGTTGCGCGCGGATCGCGAATCAGCCGGTGACCGCGCCGTGAGCGAGCGCGTTCGCGCCGAGGTCGATGCCCTGCGCGACAAGCTGCAACGAGGCGTCATCTCGCAGGCCGAATTCGACAGGGCGATGATCGAGATCGAACGACCGCGCTGAGGCGCGCGGAGCTGCCGCTCTCGAGCGGGCGCGAACATCGCGAGCGCCGACGATTGGCCGAGGGTCATCCGGCCTGGATCCAACGGCCCCTTCGGCGGAAGAGCGGGCACGGGGGTTGCTGAAGAATGCTCGTCGGGAGCATCACGAAGCACCGTCTTGCTCCCAAACTGCACAGGTGACCCCATGAGCAAAATCATCACTCGATTGCGCGCGCGTCGCGCGCTTGCTCTGCCGTTTGCGTTGACCGCATTGGCAGCGATCGGTTGCACGGCGGAAGTGACGACCAGGCCTGCCACCGTCGTGACCGCGCAGGACGAAGTGGTCGTCGAAACCGCGCCGCCGAATATCTACGCGTACCCGCAGACGGTTTACCGCGGTGAAACCGTCTACTACGTCGGCGGACGCTGGTACCAACGGCGCGGGCCGCGCTGGGTCTACTACCGTCACGAGCCGGCCGATCTCGTTCGTCATCGGCACCACGTCGAAGCAGCGCCGCCGGCCCGTCGCTACCAACCCGTACCCGGTGAGGCCATCCGTGTGCGCTGATCTCTTTCGCCTACGGGCCAGCGCTGGTGCGTTGCTATGGACAACCATCGCCACCGCTGGCTGCGTGGTCGAAGCTGGCGACGCCGCGCCCCCGCCGGTGATCGTCGAGCCGGGTCGACTGACCTTGCGATGGATGGTGAGCGAAGCTGTCGACCCCAATCTCTGCGTTCTGAGTCGCTCGGCGGCGATCGACATCGCGGTCAGCACGACGGCGCGTACCTTGGTGGGCGAGTTTCAGGCACCCTGCACGGCTTTCGCCACCAGCATCTCCTCGCTCTACCCGGGGACCTATGAGGCGGACGCGTTGCTCATCGACACGCTGGGCCGCGCACGCACCACCAACGTTCAGATTCTTCCGTTCACCGTTTTGGACCGAACTGAGCTCATCATCGACGTCGATTTCCCTGCCGACTCCTTTTTGGACGGCTTGGAGCGCGACGCGGTGGGACGTGCCGCGGGGGCCGCTACGGATCACGGCGTAGCGAGCGCGCCGCCAGCCGAACGCAGCACGCCGCCCGACGCGGCGCAACCGATGCTCCTCCCATAAGAGGCGATTTCGCCCCTACGGAAAGGTAATGGTCATGTCGACAATGCAAGGAATCGTGGTCGTCGCGCTGATCTTGGTGGCTTTCGTGGTGATGGCGGTCGTTACGACGGACAACGCGCGTCGCCGCCGCGAGAAACTGCGCCGCCGCTTTGGACCCGAGTATGACCGTGCCGTCCAGCAATTCGGAAGCGTACCCAAGGCCGAAAGCGAGCTGGCCGCGCGAGCGCGCCGTCTCGAACGGCTGCAACTCCGAGAGCTCAACGAGGCCGATCGCATTCATTTCACCAACGCGTGGTCCGCGGTCCAGGTGAAGTTCGTCGACAATCCTGCGGAGGCCGTGCACGACGCCAACCAGCTCATCAAGACCGTGATGCAGGCGCGCGGATACCCTGTCGAAGATTTCGAGCACCGGGTCGCCGACCTTTCGGTCGATCATGCCAACGTCGTCCAGCACTACCGCGCAGCGCGAACGCTCGCCGAGGCCAATCGCGAAGGACGCGCCAATACCGAGGAGCTCCGCCAGGCATTCGTCCACTACCGGGCGCTTTTCGGCGATCTGTTGTCCGAGCCCCAGAAAGTCGAGCATCCGGAAATGCACCAAGCGCGCGCGTGATATTGGCTGCGTGCGCTGACCGCTCACAAACAATCGCGCAACTCCCTCGTGCGCTCGCCGAAAGGTGAAGCACGAGGGAACCGCACATGAAAAGCCGCAGTTGGTCAGGCAGAACGATTGTCCGGGCGCTCATCGCGCTGTCTTACATGGCTGGCTGCTCGTCGGCGCCCGCCGCCGGCAATGAGCCGTGCATGGTCGGCTCTGAATCGTGCCCGTGCACCGCAGGTGGCGCGTGTGATCCCGGTCTCACCTGTCTGTCGTCCGTCTGCGTCGATACCACTGGCGCCGGTGGAACGACGGGGGGCGCCGGTGGCACGGTCGGCGGCGCCGGTGGAACGACGGGCGGCGGCGCCGGAGGAACGACGGGTGGCGCGAGCGGCGGCTCAGCCGGGAGCGGCGGGGTAGGGGGCATGGCTGGCTCGGGTGGTACGGCTGGGAATGGTGCCGATGCGGGGTCGGGTACCGAGCTCGAACAGGCCTGCGGCAACCTGGCCGACGCTTACTGCCAAAAGCTTTCGCAGTGCGCAGCGTTCGCGTTTCGCGCCGACTACGGCGATCTCGAGACGTGCCGATCGCGTGACGCGCGGGTGTGCACGACCTTTGGTGGACTAGCCGGCACCAGCGAAACCGCTCCCAATCGCCAAGCCTGCGCCGCGGCGTTGACGGCAGCGACGTGCGCGGCGTGGATTGGCGATTTCGAGAGCGCGCTGCCGGCGTGCCTCGAGATGCCCGGGTCTCGTGCCAGCGGCGAGGTGTGCGCAAGCAACAGTCAGTGTCAGACGGCCCAGTGCAAGGCTCCGAGCGGCGCGTCGTGTGGTGTCTGCGCTCCCGCCCACGGTCCCGGCGAGTCGTGTACCTACAGCGGCGATTGTATCAACCAACTGCCGTGCGTCAGCGGTGTTTGCGTCAAGCCCGGCGCGCTCGGCGCCTCGTGCGCGAGCACGAGCACGTGCCGCGGCGAGCTCGTATGCAAGGCAAGCGTGTGCGCGAAGCCGGCGCAAGCAGGAGAAGCGTGCACGGCGGGCATGTGCGACGGCTTCCAAGAGCTGTTCTGCGCTTCGAGCCGCGTGTGCCAGAAGGTCCGCTACGCGGCGCCGGGTGAAAGCTGCGATCTCTCCGCCGGGATCCACTGCGAAAGGAGCGGCATCTGTCGAACGAGCGGAACTGCTTCGCAGGGCACCTGCGTCGCCGCAGCGGCCGACGGATCGGCGTGCAACGCGACGGCGGGCCCGGCGTGTTTGCCGGGAGCGCAGTGCGTCAGCGGGTACTGCCAGGTCCCCGATCCCGCAGCCTGCAGGTGAGGCCGGTGCGCACCGTGCGAAAATTACCTTACGACGGCGCCATGCCCCGCTTCGACGTGTGCGACGCTGAGCTCGGATCCCTGCTGTCGAAACCCGCCGACGAAGGGTTCGGTTTGCATGAACATCGGCGTGTCGAGATCGGCATAAGAAAAACCGCCGAGGCCGGCGGCGAGGTGGACCGAGAAACTCATGGAAAGGGAGCTCTCTACCATGCCGCCGATCATGATGCGTTTACCGGCGGTACGTGCGAGGTTCCAGATGGTCATCGCTTCGACGACACCGCATTTCATCGGCTTGATGTTGACTGCTTCGATCGCGTCGTCGCGGATCAAGCGCAGCACGTCAGCGGCCGAACGCGCCGACTCGTCGGCGCAAATCGGTACGCGGCCCCGCGCGGTGAGACCGCGAAACTCCGCCCAGCGCGCGGGCGCCACCGGTTGCTCGAACAGCTCCAACGAAATCGAGCGCGCGTCGAGCCGCTCGATGAGCTCCACCGCCTGCTCGGGCGTATAGCCACCGTTGGCATCGACGATGAGTGGCGCTTCCGGCGCAACCCGTCGGACCGCGGCGAGTCGCTGCGCGTCCTCTTCCGCCGAAAGCGCGCCCACTTTGACTTTGATCGTCGAAATACCTCGGTCAAGAATGGCCGCGGCGGCGCGCGCGGCATGCTCTGCACTTCCCGCCGTGATCGTCATGTCCGTGTGAATCGTGGCGCCGTGCCCGCCGAAGAAGGCCCAGAGCGGCACGTGCCAATGCCGCGCCAGCGCATCGAAGATCGCCACTTCGAGTGCGCACCGGGCCGCGGCTTCTTGCCCGAGTTGTTCGCCGAGCTCGGCGGAGAGCGGACGATAGCCGCGCGCGTCCCGTCCGACGAGCCATGCGCGCGCCGCTTCGATGCCGCGGAGACAGCTCGCCTGCGTTTCTCCGCTGACCTCCGCGAACGGCGCCGCCTCCCCGAGACCCACCGTCCCGTCGGCCAGATCGACCTGGACGAGTACATTGGCGGCGGCGCTCGGCGCGCCGGTAGCGATGGCGAACGGCTCGGTCAGCGGAAGGTCCAACCTGCTCGCCGCGACGGAGGTGATGGTCGTAGGCGTCATGTCATGCGCTGGCCGTCATCGGCCAACCAGCTGCGAATTTTACGACTCTATACTCGAGCTTGCCGCGCGCGGCGCGGTCTTCTTGCGGACGCGCGCCGGCGTCGTGGGCTCTACGACGTTGCGCAGGAAAAGGCCGGTGAATGACGCCTCGATCCCGGCGACTTCTTCCGGCGTGCCTTCGGCGATGACCCGACCGCCGCCCCCGCCGCCCTCCGGCCCGAGGTCGACGACGTGGTCGGCGCACTTGATGACGTCGAGGTTGTGTTCGATGACGATGACGGTGTTGCCCGTCTCGACGAGGCGCGCCAAGACGCCGAGCAGTTTTTTGATGTCATCGAAATGAAGACCGGTGGTGGGCTCGTCGAGCACGTAGAGCGTGCGCCCCGTCTGGTTTTTGCCGAGCTCGCGGCTGAGCTTCACGCGTTGCGCCTCTCCGCCGCTCATGGTCGGCGCCGTCTGCCCGATTTTCATGTACCCGAGCCCGACCTCGCGCAGCATGGCCAAAATCCGGTGCAGCACGGGATGATTTTTGAAAATTTCGGCGCACTCGTCGACGCTCGTGTCCAGCACCTCGGCGATGTTCTTTCCCTTGAAGCGCACGTTGAGAGTCTGCGCGTTGTACCGTTTACCCACGCAAACCTCACAGGGAACATACACGTCGCTCAAGAAGTGCATCTCGACCTTGACCACGCCGTCGCCGCTGCACGCTTCGCAGCGCCCACCCTTCACGTTGAAACTGAAGCGGCCCGCGGTGTAACCGCGCGCTCGAGCGTCGGGCAGCTGCGCGAAAACCTCGCGAATTTGATCGAACGCCTTGGTGTACGTTCCCGGGTTCGAGCGCGGTGTGCGCCCGATCGGCTTTTGGTCGATGGCAATGACTTTGTCGAGGTGCTGAAGCCCCTCGATGCTCTTGTGCGCCCCGACGCGATCGATGCTTCCGTGCAGCTGGCGCGCGAGTGACGGCAGTAAAATGCCGTTCACGAGCGAGCTCTTTCCGGCCCCGCTCACCCCCGTCACCGCCGTCAGCACACCAAGGGGAAAGCGGACGTCGATGTTCTTGAGGTTGTTCTCGCGCGCGCCGCGAATGACGATGGCGCGCTCGGATTTGCGGCGCTCGTTCGGCCGCGGCGTCGCGATGCTCGCGCGCCCCGAGAGATAGGCGCCGGTGAGACTGCTTGGATGCTGCGCGAGCTCGTCGGGCGTGCCGCTGAAAATGACGCGACCGCCGAGATGCCCTGCGCCAGGCCCGAAATCGACGACATGGTCGGCGGCGCGTATCGTTTCCTCGTCGTGTTCGACGACGAGCACCGTGTTGCCGAGGTCGCGCAAGCGGCGCAAGGTCTCGATGAGGCGCTGGTTGTCGCGCTGATGCAGGCCGATGCTCGGCTCGTCGAGCACGTAGATGACCCCGGAAAGCTCGCTCCCTAGCTGGCTGGCCAGGCGAATGCGCTGCGCTTCGCCGCCGCTCAAGCTCGGTCCCGATCGCTGCAAGGTGAGGTAGTCGAGCCCCACGTTGAGGAGAAAGAAAAGACGGCTCTTGATCTCGCCGAGGGCCCCCTCGGCGATACGCTTTTGGCGCGCGGTCAGCGCGACGGTCGAAAAATGCTCGTAGCATTGACGCACCGTCATCGCCGAAACCTCGGCCACGCTTTTGCCGAAGGTTCGGACGGCGAGGCTCTCCGGCCGAAGCCGTCGCTTTTGGCAGGCGTCGCACGGCTGGTCGCTCATGAACTTGCGGTACTGATCGCGCGCGGCTTCCGAGCTCGTCTGTTGGAAACGGCGCGTCAAATTGGGGATGACGCCCTGAAATCGCATGCCCCAGGTGCCGTGGCTTTCCGAGCCTTCGGTGCCCCATTGCACCGAGATCTTCTTTCCGCCGAGCCCGTAGAGCACCATGCTCTGCTTCTTTTTGCCGAGCTTCTTCCAGGGGGCGTCGAGATCGACCTTGCACGCCTTGGCCACCGCGTCGGCGATGCGGAAAACCCAGCCTTCGCCGCGCGTCATGGCCGCTGCCCACGGCGCGATGGCGCCGCCGCGGATCGAGAGCTGGGGGTCAGGGACGACGAGGTTTTCGTCGACCTCTTGGCGCGCGCCGAGGCCGTTGCACGCCTGGCACATGCCGAGCGGGCTGTTGAACGAGAAGCTCTGCGGCGACAGCTCGGGAAAGGCGTTGCCGCAGCACGCGCGCTTCTCGCTGAAAACCAGCCTTTTGCCGTCGCCGGTTGCGACCTCGAGCTCCCCGCCGCCCTCGCGCAGCGCAAGCTCGATGCCCTCCGTCAAACGGACGCGCTCTGCCGCTTGCAGCTTGATGCGATCGACGACGAGCGAAATGGAATGCTTTCGCTTCTTGTCGAGCGACGGTATCTCGTCGAGCTTGAGCGTCTTATTGTCGATGACGACGCGCAGAAAACCGCGCGACTTCAGCTCCACGAAGAGCTCGCGGTATTCCCCCTTTCTGTGAACGACCAGCGGCGCCATCAGCGTCACCGCCGTGCCCGCGGGAAGGCGTGACACCTCGTCGGCGATCTCCTCGGAGGTCTGCGCCTTGACGGGCTTGCCGCAGAGGTGGCAATGCTGCTCGCCCATCTTCGCATAGAGCACGCGCAGGTAGTCGTAGACCTCGGTGATCGTTCCCACGGTGGAGCGCGGGTTACCGGACGCGCTCTTTTGCTCGATGGCGATGGTGGGGGAGAGTCCGCGCAAGTGGTCGACATGCGGTCGCTCGAGCTGCCCCAAGAATTGGCGGGCGTAGGCGCTCAAGGTCTCGACGTAGCGGCGCTGCCCTTCGGCATACAGCGTGTCGAAGGCGAGGCTCGATTTGCCCGAGCCGCTGACGCCCGTGAAAACGACCAATTTGCGCTTCGGAACCTCGAGGCGGTCGACGTTGAGGTTGTGCTCCCGCGATCCCAAAACCTCGATGAAATCAGGGTCGCGGGCGGCGCTGTGCAAAGGCGATGAGATGGGCATCCCGGGGCCATGAGGGATACTGCATCACCAGGGTTTCGCAACGGGGAGCGGACGAGCGCGGTCAGGCAACGTCCAATCCTGACATGATGTTGTCAGCTTCTCGCCGTCACTCGACGGCGCATGGCGTCAGCCCGCGGCGATTTGTTCGAGCACCGAGGAAAGGCCTTCGGGCGCAAATGGCTTGGTGAGACACCGGTTCGGCACACTCGCAAGGAAGGCCCGAGTCCGCGCAGTGTGCGCGCCTCCGCTCACGAACACGATGCGCATTTCCATGCCTGGACGCTCGCGCGCGATCTGCTCGTAGACGTCGACCCCGGTGAGCCCATCCATCATCATGTCGCAGACGATGGCGTCGAACGGGGGGTCGGAGAGCGCCAGCTGGACGGCACGCTCGGGGCTCGTTTCGCCGACGACGACGTTGTCCTGCCCCAGCGCGCGCACGATGGTCGACACGATGAGCGGTTCGTCATCGACCACGAGAATTCGCCGCCCGCACAACCGCTTGGTGGAGGCGGGGGGAACCTCGGACACCGCGGTGGACTCGGAGCGTTGCAACGTGACTGTCACTGACGTCCCTCGGCCGACTTCGCTCTCAGCGCGAATGGTTCCGCCCGCACGCAGCAAGATGTCCTTGCAGATGAAGAGCCCGAGGCCCGTGCCGGTGCCGGTGGGCCGCATGGTGAAGAACGGCTCGAAGATCCTGGCGAGGACGTCGGGCGCCATACCCGATCCATTGTCCGACACTTCGACGTCGACGGTATCGTCGGTGACGCTCGCCCGCACCGTGATCGTCCCGTTGTTCTGATCGTCGGGAAAGGCCTGGGCGGCGTTGAGATAGACGTTCACGAACACCTGCTCGAGGCGCCGCGCTACGCCGCGCACGGGTGGGAGGCTGCCCGTCAGGCGTACGAGCCGGATACGCGAGCGAAGCTCGTGCGCGACGATGCGGCCGGCGCCCTGCAAGACGGCTTCGAGATCCACGCCTCCCAGCGGCTCTTCCTCGTAGCGGCCGTAGACGCGCAAGTCACGCACGATGGCGGCGACGCGTTCGACCCCCTCCCCGATGTCTTCGAGCAGGCCGCGGCTGGTGGCGTCGTCGCCGCTCAGACGATGGCGAAGTAGATCGGTAGCAAGGGTGATGAACGTGAGTGGATTGTTGATCTCGTGGGCCACGCCCGCCGCCATCACGCCGAGAGCCGTCAAACGATCGGCTTGTTCGAGCTGGGCTCGCAAACGAACCCGCTCGGTCGCATCACGCGCGAATGCCAGGACGGCCGGCCGCCCGTCCAACTCGATGGGGATCGACGAGATCTCGGCGATCACCGTCGATCCATCGCGGCGCTTGGCCGGGTACTCGCGGGGAGCCATGCGTTCGCCGCTCGCCTGCATGTGGCGTATGCGGCGAATCATCGTTTGAATCGACGCCGCGTCGAGAAAAAGCCCCATCGATTTCCCGAGCAGCTCCTCGGTGCGGTCGTAGCGCAAGAGGGCGAGCGCCGCGCGGTTCACGTACAGAATGATGCCGTCGCGTGAGATGACGACGCCGTCCGGCGCTTCTTCCACGAGCTTGGCGAAGGTGGCAGCGGACACCGGGGGTACAACTTGCCGTTCGAACTCGTCCACCTCTCCTCCGCTGCGCCTTGGATCCCGTCGCTCTTCGCTCTGGGACCAGCCTTTTCAGCTTACCACGACCTGCACCATCGACCGCCTATCGGGCTTTCAGGTCGGGGAGAGGCGCCCACCGCGATTGCTGCACTCAGGTGAGACCGGAGAGCGCGCCGGTGGTGTGCTTGGGGTCGACTTGCGTTCCGAAGCTGTCGATGTTGACGCCGAACGCTTGCGCGATGGCGACGAGCAAATGGTTGTTGGTCAAGCCGCTGAAGCCGGCGGTGGTGGGATCGCACCACGGATTGCTGCTCGGGCAATCTGCCGCCATCCTGAGACGCCGGCCCATGCGAAACTTTCCCGCCGCACCGCCGGCCAGCAGCGTGGGCACGTTCTGCGTGCTGTGCAGCGAGGGATTGCCCATATCGCTGGCGCAATAGATGAGGGTGTTGTCGAGCGCGCCGAGCGCGTCGAGACGCTGCATGAGTTTCGCCACCTTCGAATAGCTGTAGCGATTGAACTTGGCGAGCGGCTCCCAGGTGGCCGGGGTGCCGGCGCCCGGTCGACCGTTGTTTCCAACCGGAGATGGATCGTAGGTGTGCGCCACGTCGGAATGGTTGTCGGCGGGGAGCCCCAGCGGATTGCCGGCGAAGCTGAGGTCGTTCATGAAGAGCGTGGCAAAACGCGTCACGCCGCAGGCAATGGCGTTGGCGATGAGCTCGATTTGAGCGTCGGTGATGGCGTCGAAGTACGGCTCGCCGTCATTGTACTGTTTGAGCTTCGGAAACAGCTTGGCATCCGGTTTGGCGGGGAGCGCGCACTTGCCGGCGGCCCCGGCGTCCGTCGTCGTTTGCAGGCGTTTTTCGATTTCCCGCAGTGATGTCATGTGTTGATCGAGCTTCTGCTGCTCGGACGAGCCGAGCTTGGGGCGAAGGTCGCCGATTTCGCCGCGCACGAAGTCGAGAATGCTCATCCCCACTTTGCGTTTGTGCTCGGCCGCGGCGCGGGCGGCCGGATCATCGGGCAGCGAGAAGTTGGCGAAGAGGACGTTGAAGGCTTGGACGGGGTCGATGATCTTCGGCAGCGCGGCCCCGCCGGGACCGAACGATAGCGAGAAGCCCGATTCGGTGACGTCGATCCCCACGCCCATCGAGATGCTCGTTACGGGCGTCATCGCGCCGAGCCCCTTCTCGACCGCGAGGAACTGATCGAGCGACGAGTTGGCCGGCTTCTTATTGCCGTCGATGCGGCTGCCCGTGAGGATGGTGCCCGCCGAGTCGTGAGCGCTGGCGTTGGACAGATGATCGATCCCTTCGAGAACGAGGATCTTGTCCTTGAAGCTCTTGCCGTAGGTGGCCGCGTCGTCGAACGGCTGGAGCGAGCACTTGTCGTAGGCGATGTCGAAAGACGTCTCGCTGTCGGCGGCTTTCATGGCCCAGAACTCGGCGCTCACGCCATGGGGGTGATAAAGGCAGATGAAATTGAGGGGCTGGTCGGCGGCGGTGGCGACCGCGGCCCGCTCGAAGAGTCGCGGCAACGAGAACGCAGCCCCGCCTGCCGCGGCCGCACCCAAAAGGCCGCGGCGGGTGATCCCTCGTGCGCTCATGGCTGGGTCCTCCGTTGTACGAACGTGTCGCTGCCCAGCCACGCGACCAGGACTTCGAGGATGTTGCTTTGCTTGTCGGGCGCGAGCGCGCTCCACGCGGCGAGGAATGAATCCTCGACCTGGCGGTTTGCCAGCTCGCTGTTGGCGGCCGAGGCACGAAAGAGATGCCGCGCGAAGCAAGCGCGAACGCTCTGGCTCGTGGCCATTTTGGCGACCATCGCCGAGCTGTCCGCGTAGGCGCCGTCGAAATCCATGCCGACCGCGACGCTGGTCGCACTGTTGACGTTTTTCAAGCTGGCCCCCGTTCCCTCGGTGAGCCGCGCCTTACCCATGCCGTCGAAATTTTCGAACGCGAAGCCGAAGCCGTCGATCTTGCCATGACAGGTCGCGCACACCGGATCGGTGGCGTGCACGGAGAAACGCTCGCGCGTCGTTTTGGTCGGATCGGGAACGGGCGGTACGACTTGGATATTGAGCTCGGTCGGCGACGCCATCTCGATGCAAGCGAGACGGCGGACCATGGCCACGCCGCGCAGCACGGGGCCGCTCTCCGTGGCGTGCGCGTACACCGACAGAAAGGCGCCCTGATTGAGCACACCTCGGCGCGGCACCGCGCCAAACGAGTATCGACCGGCGTGGGCTGGGTCGACGGTCGCACCGTACATTTGGGCGAGGTTCACGTCGTTGCCGAGCAGGGTCCAATCGGCCGACAGCAAATCGGCGACGTCGTGCGACGTCTTCCACATCACCTCGTTGACGAACGCGTCGGCCTCTCGCTTCATGGCATCTTTCAGCCCTGCGAACGCGGGATAGGCGTTGGAGTCCTTGGCGGTCTCGGTGATGCGGTCGATGCCGAGCCACTCTTCGACGATGCGCGTGATCTGCGCCGACGCGCCTGCCGACGCGAAGAGTCGTCGTGCCTCTGCTTGGCGCACGTCCGATTTCATGAGCTCGCCGCTGGCAGCGGTTGCGAGGAGCGCGTCGTCGGGTGGCGCCCCTGTGAGCAGATAGGCCATGGCGCTGGCGGCCTCGTGAGCGGTAATGGTCATGGCCGTCGCGCCCGCGGGCGCCACCGCACCGCCAATCTCGGTGGTGTAGAGAAAAGCCGGTGAAACGAGCACGGCGTGAATGACTGCCTCGATGCCATCGGCATAGGCGGACGCTTCGGCGCCGGCGCGGTACACGGCCATGAGCGCGTCGAGCTCGCGTTGCGCGGTCGGACGTCGGTACGCGCGCGTCAGGAACGCGCCGATGAACGTGGCGGCACACGCTTCGCCACCGCTCGTCGGGTTGGCGCACGGAGCCAGCGTGCCGAACTTGCCGCGCGTCTGCGCGGCGAGTTGCGTCGCTGCGTCGTCGATCTGCATCGTAAAGACGGGATCGACGCGCTGCGCGTCGTTGCGGGTGAAGCCGTCTTGACGCGCGTCGGGCGTGAACGTCGCACCGAACTTGGAGTCGATCCCGAGCAGTGCCTTTACCGAGGCGTCGTACTCGGCATTGGTCAAGCGGCGAATCCGTGCCTGCAACGTCGCGCTGGGGCCGATGCCGCCGTCGGCAGGTGCGCCGCCCGTTCCTCCGGGGCCCGTCGTGCCACCCGATGCTGGCGATCCACCGGATCCAGGCGATCCCGCGGATCCACCGGAACCAGGATCACCGCCGCTCGGATTGACATTCGATCCGGGCGAACCGAAGCCGGTCGGTGGTTCGCCGATCACGCCCTGGCACGCGGCGAGGGTGACCAGCGCCGCCGCGGCGAGCGCGGCCGATCGAGCTCTCTCTGGCGTCGCGCGACCGATCAGGCCGGTCATTCCGTTGAAGCGCCTGTCGGACATCGTGACTCCACTTCGCGCTATTCGGCGCCGAGGCACCGAATGCTGATACCGAGACCGGTCGTTCGTAATTTCATGCGAGAGCGCGCGAGCGAAACGCCCGGCCGCCGAGCTTTGCGAATTCGGCAAGTATGATTTGCACTCTCGGTACGCGCCATGACCAGTTGCGCATGGAAACGGTCGCTCGCGTTTGCAACTTGAGCGTCAATGCCGGTGAATTGCTTCGCCCTCGCAGAAACACCGCTATTTTCCAGGCCGAAGAGCCACGAATTCGATCGGCCCGAAATCCCCTACATGGGCGGCCGTGTCGTAAGTGCGACGCTTTTTCGTTGCCCCCGCCGCTCTTTGCGACAAAAACGTGGGCCACCACGGGAGTGTCGAGTCTCGCCACATCGAAGTCACGCCCGGCGCATTTCGGCATTTTTGCCGCGCAAGAGGTCATCCGCATGGAACTGCAAAGCTACATCGAAGGAAAATGGCAACGCGGTAACGGCAACGGCGCGACGCTCGTCAATCCCGCGACGGAGCAGACGCTCGGTACGGCGACCGCCGACGGCATCGATTTTTCCCGCGCTCTCGCGCACGCTCGCAACGAAGGCGGGCCGGCGCTCGCGCAAATGAGTTTTGCGCAGCGTGGAGAAATGTTGCGGACGATTGCGAAAGCCATTCATGCCCAGCGCGACGAGCTGCTCGCGCTCGCGATGGCCAATGGAGGCAATACCCGTTCCGATGCCAAGTTCGACGTCGATGGCGCCATCGCAACGCTCACCGCGTATGCCGATTGGGGCACCGAGCTCGGGCTAGGTCCGCTTCTTGCGGATGGCGACGCGACCCAGCTCGGTCGCAGCGCGCGTCTCTTTGGGCAGCACGTGTTCCTCCCCAAACCAGGGGTCGCCGTGCACATCAACGCCTTCAATTTTCCCGCGTGGGGTCTCGGCGAAAAAGCGGCGGCCGCGCTGCTCGCCGGCATGCCGATCATCAGCAAACCCGCCACGAGCACGGCCCTCGTCGCCTATCGGATCGCGCAGATCATCGTCGACGGCAAGCTCGCACCCACCGGTGTTTTTTCT
>Ga0193706_1000512_pt1 | contig 22323 bp, 18 predicted proteins | sample U3c1metaG_FD_160130 | JGI IMG/M metagenome (GOLD analysis project Ga0193706, IMG submission 160130) | Soil microbial communities from a riparian zone of the East river system, Colorado, United States - U3c1 | ecosystem: Environmental > Terrestrial > Soil > Riparian zone | place: USA: East River... | reverse complement strand
GGATAGACCAGGAGACCTTCTGGGTCTTTTGGCGGAATTGCGCCCTTTATCGTGGCGGCCAGAGCGATCGATGTCGACGGTGCTGCGAGTGTTGCAGAGCAAAGTCGCCGTCATTTCCGAACATGCAGATGAGCGTGCCAGACGAACTGACCGCCACGCAGGGCATCCTGCTTTCCTGGGTGTCTGTGCGCTTGTCTTTACAGTGAGTGCGGCGGTCACGATCATCTGGTGCGCATCGATGTCGGCGATGGGCGAAATGCCGATGCCCGGCGGCTGGTCGATGTCGATGACATGGATGCGAATGCCCGGACAGACGTGGCTCGGCGCCGCGGCGTCGTTCGTTGCCATGTGGGTCGTGATGATGGTGGCGATGATGATGCCATCGCTGGTCCCCATGCTGTCGCGGTACCGTGAGGCGATTGGCAGCACGGGCAAGACGCGCAAAGGTACGCTGACCGCGCTCGTTGTCATCGGGTACTTCTTCATCTACACCGCGTTCGGCGTCGCAGCGTTTCCTGTGGGTGTCGCGCTGGCGGCAATCGAGATGCAGCAGCCGGCGCTGGCGCGCGCCGTGCCCATCGCGGTCGGGGTGGTCGTCCTCATTGCTGGCGCGTTCCAGGTCACCACGTGGAAGGCACATCGACTCGCCCGTTGCCGAGAGACACCCGGGCGCGGCCGCCCCCTGCCAGCAGACGCCGGCACCGCCTGGCGACACGGCGTGCGCCTCGGACTTCACTGCGCCTACTGCTGCGCTAATCTGATGCTGATCCTCCTCGTCATCGGGATCATGGATCTGCGGGTGATGGCTCTCGTGACGGCCGCGATCGCGGTCGAACGCCTTGCACCGGACAGTGAACGCGTCGCGCGCACCCTCGGGCTCGTCATCGTCGGAGCCGGCGTGTTGCTGATCGCGCGAGCCGCTGCGACCCGGACGACGCAAACAGGCCATGGCGGTCGTGAGGTGGCTCCGCGCCAGGAACCAACAGAAACAAGGAGAGAAACATGGACAAGAATAGGGAGAGAGCTGTGGAGCACCGGAACGGGGATCTCCGAATCAACCCACCCTCGATCGTGTCGCCGCAGCAGTGGGAGGCTGCGCGCCAGCAGCTCCTCGTGAAGGAGAAGGCCTTGACCCGCGCCCGAGACGCGCTAGCCGCCGAGCGCAGGCGAATGCCGTGGCTGCTCGTGGAGAAGGCGTACGCGTTCGACGGCGCGAAGGGCAAGGCGAGCTTGCTCGACCTGTTCGACGGCCGCCGTCAGCTGATCGTCTACCGCGCATTCTTCGAGCCCGGCGTGGAAGGCTGGCCCGAACACGGGTGCAGTGGCTGCTCCTTCGTGGCCGACCAGGTGGCCCACCTCGCCCATCTGAACGCCCGTGACACCACGCTCGCGTTCGTCTCGCGCGCGCCGCAGGCGGACATCGTGCGCATGAAGGCACGAATGGAATGGAAGATTCCCTGGTACACCATCATGGACAGCTTCGACACCGACTTCGACGTGGCCGAGTGGCACGGCACGAACGCGTTCATCCACGACGGTGACAAGGTGTTCCGCACCTACTTCATCAATAACCGCGGCGACGAGCAAATGGGGAACACCTGGAACTACCTCGACATCACCGCGCTCGGGCGCCAGGAAGAGTGGGAAGACTCGCCGGAGGGCTACCCGCAGACCCCGCCGTACAAGTGGTGGAAATGGCACGACGCATACGGCGACACCTCGTCGTCGCAGCGGTCGAACGTCGTCGATCGCGGTCTCGCTCCCCAGAATCAGCCGGCCGCGCGCAACGCGGATCGCCGCGATTCCGCCGACCGCTGACCGCGTCCGACGGCACGGTGGCGTGCAAAGCACCGAGCGAACGGCTCGCGCTAGGATTGATGCGCCGATCTCGAATCACTTGGGGATGTCGCACTTACCGACATCAACGCCATGGCGGTTGTTGTCGTAATTGCATTCGACCGTAACCCTTCCGCCATCGCCGTTGTCATTGACGACCATCGTGATGGCGATCGCTGTTTGAATCGGCGTATCGATCTCGCACGACACATCGAGGCACGATCCGATGGGCACGGGTCCCTTGGTGTAGGCGGTGCAGAGCCTCTGGTGCTTGTCCGGGTCACCGAGATAGAACGTGGCCGGCAGCGCGGCCCCTACCGCTCGCCTTCCTCGGTTGCACACGGTCGCGTTCAGCGTGACCTTGCTGCCGTTGTATTGGCAGACCGTGCCGCCCGCAATCCGACCGGTGATGTCCGGATAGACCTGTCCTTTGGCAGACCCCTGAGCATTGGCGCGATAGTTGTTGAGGCCTTTCGTTCGGAAGTTCTGGTTCCAGGCGCTGCTCTTCGGAATGGTGCCGTCGTCGTTGATGTTCGTAGTCGAATAGGGATGCTGGTTCCAAAGCGGCCGCGACGACACCCAGCGGTCGAGCCTATCCTTCAGCACGCGCACTCCGGTTTGTCCTCGGCTCGCCGCCGGATGGTAGGCGCGGCACGTGTTGCCGGCGCCAGCCGTGCCGGCCAAAGGAGATGTGCACTTGTAGCCATCCGGACATTCCGCATCGGACGTGCATCGGCATAGCCCTTCCGTGCAGGTTCCGGAAAGGCAGCCGGCAATCGCATCGAGCGGGTCGCAACGGATCCCGCGATCGATGGGATCGATGTCGGGACAAGCGACGCTGCAGTTACGGTTGGATCCCACGACGATCTCCGTGTTGTCGTCGCGATCGGGGTCGGCCACGATGGGATTTTCGAACCAGGTGCACGACGTTCGATAGGCGGAAAACAGCACCTCCCCCGTCGGCCCCGCATGAACCCGAGTAAAACATTCGTCGCCGTAGACGACTTCGGCCTTGCCGTCGCCTTCGAAATCGAAGTTGGATGCGCCCGTGTTGTAAGAGGTCGAGTCCTGAACCAGCTTTTGCCAGCGGATGTACTTCGTGCTGGAACACCCCGGACCTGCTTGTTCGCAATCGATGTCGATGACCGCCAGGTACGTACGGGCCGCTGCCGCCACTTCGGGAAAACCGTCGCCGTCGAGATCGCCGATCGTCGGTGGACCGCCACCATCGCCATCGAAGATCGCGTCGAGGACCACTTGCCCTTCCAAAGTCGCGATGGTCACGTGCCCCCCGCTGACTCCAACGATTTCCGCCCGCCCGTCGAGGTGCTTCCAGTCGAAAATGCCCGCCCCTGGCGTACCGAAGTCGGCGAAAGCCTGGTGCCGCCGAACGGGGCCGCCTGGGTATTTCTTCTTCCACTGCCGAGCACCCGAGTCCCATCCGAAGGCCGACCCCGCGATGAACTCCGGTGTGCCATCGGCGTCGAGGTCACCGACGACGTACGACGTCTGCCCATCGCGGATGATCGTTGCGAGATCGGTGCTCACCGTATCGAGCCGCTTGCCGGTTTGCCCATTGTAGACCTCGGCCCAATACGTGATCTCCGGACGGCCATCGTCGTCGAGATCGTGGATACTCGGCGCGTCCCAGCGCTGCACACCGGGACCGAACGTCGACGGATCGCTCGCCCAATATTTGACGTGCTTGCGCAATCCCGGGTCCCATTGGAATGCGAGAAGGCCGCCCGCGTAGCTCACAACCACAATTTCCGGGATCCCGTCGCCATCGAGATCGCCAATCGCGGGCGTTGCTGTACCGAGGATCTGATGCGCTTCCTCGATGGTCTCGACGAGCGCGCAGGTCTGGCCATTCAGAATGCGAACCAGCCCAAAGAGCGTACTTCCATCGCCGCCACCTCCGCTCTCGTCATTGGTCGCCACGGCAATGATTTCAGCCGCTGCCCCGGAGTCATTGCCAAGGTTGGCCACGAGCGGTGTAGGAACCACGTTGACATGGTCGGGATAGGGATCACCGGCAGCGGCTCGGGACCATTCGCATTGCACCCGCGCCTCGAACTGGTTGATTTTGAGCTTCGGGTCGCCGCATCCGTCGACAAATCCTCCCTCAGCCGGAAACTTGACGCATTTGCCCTTCGTCTCGCCAGGCTGCAAACAGCTGCCCAAGCAGCAATACGTGTCGCCATTGCAGTCCTTGTTGCTGGCGCAATCTCCGTCGTCAAAAATGCAAACGCCATTGGCGCAGACCCGTCCGCTGCCGCACATCGCGTCCGCGGTGCACAGTTGGCCAATGGTACCGCCAGTAATGATGCCGCCGCCGCCCCCCGCGCCACCAGCAGGTCCTCCGCCTGTCGGGGCGCCGCCAGCCCCCGTCGCTGTGGCGTCCGAGCTGCTCGGCGTACCGCACGCCGTCAAGCCTGCGAGAAGGACGATGGCCAGGTGAACAGACGAGTTGGAGATGCCGACCATGAGTCATGTCCTTCGCCGCGTGGATCACGCGCGACGCGCCACGACGGTACGCAACCAGCGTGCCAAGAAATAGGCCGGGCTTGGCTCGCCGTGATGTCAGAAAACGAGGCTCGCGCCGTCAAAGGTGGATCCGCTGGATCCTCAGGGGTGTCCGGCTGGATCACCACGCGACCGCGCGAAAGGCACAGGGCTCGCTTGCAAGATTCGTGATGGGGGATGCACGATTTGCCGCCGGCGATCACCGAAAAATGAGCGATCGATGCGCGCCGATTCCCGCGCGAGCGCCGTCCGCGACAGCGAACGCCACCGACCCTGTGGGCAAGGCGGCGTCGCCGCACGCGAAGACGCCAGGGAGCGACGTCGTCTTCATCATGTCCGTCTTGATGATCGAACCGGTCGGCGCCTCCTCCGTCTCCAGTCCGAGATCGGCGACGAGGCGTCCCGCGATGCGGTTGCGGGGCGTGAGAAAGAGTCCCACGAAGGACAGCGCGCGATCGTCGGCCAGCATGACGGTCGCGCGCTGCTCGACGCGCACGACGGGGGACGGCTCAATCGTCACGCCGCGACGTTCGAGGGCTGCGCGTTCTTCGGGCGTCGGATCGAAGCCGCGCGTGAAGTAGGTCGTCTTGCCCCAGTCGGGCAGCATCATGGCCTGGTGCACGGAGAGCGGAGCCGTCGCGAGCACGCCGATGGGTCCGTCATCGAGCTCGTAGCCATGGCAGTACGGGCAGTGGAAGATGCTCTGCCCCCATCGCTCGGCGACGCCGGGCACGTCGGGTAGCTCATCGATCACGCCGAGCGCGAGGATCAGCCGCTCGGCCATGAGACGCTCGCCCGTGGCGACGGTGACCGCGAAGCCGTCGTCCATTCGCGTGACCGACTCCGCGCTGGTTTCGATCCATCTCGCCGTCGGATAGGCGAGCACTTCGGCGCGTCCCTTCGCTGCAATTTCGGCCGGATCTCGTCCATCCTGACCGAGGAACCCGTGCGCGTGCGCGGCGCTTCGATTGCGCCTTTCGCCGGCGTCGATCACGAGGACGCGACGGCGCCCGCGAGCGAGCTGCAACGCCGCGGACAGTCCTGCGTAGCTACCACCGATCACGATCACCTCGTCCATGCTTCACCTCTTTTTCGTCCGGCTCAACGTCGTGCCGTATGGAGCCGGCTGTGCTTGCGGCCGTACGCAAAATAAATCACGAGCCCCAGCAAGAGCCAGATCCCGAAGCGCCACCAGTTCGACGCCGGCAGTCCGAGCATGAGCAGAATGCAGCAACCCGCCGACAAGAGCGGTGTCACGGGATAACCGGGAACGCGGAACGGGCGCGGGCGGTCGGGGTCGCGCAGGCGCAGCGCGATGACGCCGCATGACACCAGCACGAATGCAAACAGCGTCCCGATGTTGGTAAGCTCGAGCGCTTGGCTCTCCGTCAAGAGCGACGGCGCCAGGGCGACCACCGTCCCCGTGATGATGGTGCCGACGTAGGGCGTGCGGAAGCGGGGATGAACGCGGCTGAACGCGGGGGGCAAGAGGCCGTCACGCGCCATGGCGAAGAACACGCGCGTCCCGCCGAGCTGGAAAGCCAGAAGCACCGCCGTCATCGCCACCACCGCGCCGAGGGCCATGAAGGAGGCGAGGTGTTGGAATCCCAGCAACTCCAAGGCGTGGGCGAGCGGGTCGGCCGTGGCGAGCTTCTGGTAAGGCACGAGCCCCGTCAGCACCGCGGCGGTCGCGATGTAGAGCACCGTGCAGATGAGGAGCGAGCCGATGATCCCGCGCGGAAGGTCCTTCTGCGGGTTCTTCGTTTCCTCGGCCGCGGTCGAGACCGCGTCGAATCCGATGTACGAAAAGAACGCGATCGAGGCGCCGGTCCAGACGCCCTTCCAACCGTTGGGGGCAAACGGGGTCCAGTTCGCCTTGTCCACGAAAAAGCTGCCGACAACGATGAAGCCGAGCACCAGCATCACCTTGAAGATCACGATGCTGGTATTGACACGCGCGCTCTCCTTCACGCCGATGACGAGAAGGACGGTGAGAAGCGCCGTGATGAAGAATGCCGGCAGATTGAAGGCGACCACGAAATCGCCGATATGGGGCGCGTGGGCGGCGATCTCCGGTGTTTTTGCGGCGGTTTGGAGATCGGTGGCGAGCCACGCCGGGAAATCGACCCCCAGCGTGCCGCGCAAGAACGAGCGCAGGTAGTCGGCCCAGCTCGCCGCAACGTAGATGTTGCCGACAGCGTATTCGATGGTGAGGTCCCAGCCGATGATCCACGCCACGACTTCGCCGAACGCGATGTACGAGTACGTGTACGCGCTGCCGGCGATGGGGAACATCGCGGCGATCTCCGCGTAACACAGCGCCGCAAACCCGCACGCCACGGCGGTGAGCAGATACGAAAGCATGAGCGCCGGGCCCGCGCCGAGCAGCCCGTCGCCACCCGCCGCCGCTTGGCCGAAGCTCGCGAAGATGCCGGCGCCGATGATGGCGCCGACGCCCAGCATGGTGATGTCGAAGGCCCCGAGGGTCCTCTTGAGCGAGTGCGCCGATGGTTGCGCGTCGCCGAGCACGTCCGCCGCGGACTTGCGCCTGAAGAGGTCCCATCTATCCACGGCGCGCCAAGGTGCCGGGCTCGACCAGTACAGTCAAGACCAGTGGGCGGTCGGGGCTGTCGCGCGGTGCGTCAGTCGCCGGCGTCGACTCGCGGGCAAGGGCGGCCTATAAGGGCCGTTCTTGACCCCCAAGGCCCTGCTCCTCGTTCCGCTGGCCATCGTCGGCCTGGCATTCGTTGCCTTCTGGGCCTGGCATTTCAAAAAGGCCCGCGCCACGGGCCGGCGCGACGATCCCGCGACCGACGCCGGCGCGCCGACGCTTTTGCAGATCGCGATCGGAGCGGTGACCAACTTTTTCGACACGCTCGGCGTCGGCTCGTTCGCGACCACGACCTCCATCTTTCGCTTCACGAAGATGGTCCCCGATCGCCTGATTCCCGGCACGCTCAACGTCGGACACGCGCTCCCCACCTTCGTTCAGGCCGCTGTCTATACGCAGATCATCGAGGTCGACATCACGGTCCTGGTGCTCATGATCGCCGCCGCGGTGGCGGGCGCGTGGCTCGGCGCGGGCGTGGTGGCGCGCTGGCCCAGGCAAAAAATCCAGCTCGGAATGGGCATTGCGCTGCTCGCAGCTGCCGCACTGATGCTGGCCAGGGTGGTGAAGGTCCTGCCCGCCGGCGGGGAGGCGCGCGACCTCTCCGGCGGGATGCTCGCCCTGGGGCTGGCGGGGAATTTCATGTTCGGCGCGCTCATGACCATCGGCCTCGGTGCCTACGCGCCCATCATGATTTTGGTCTCCATGCTGGGGATGGACCCGACCACCGCGTTCCCCATCATGATGGGCTCCTGCGCCTTTCTCATGCCGATCGCGAGCACGCAATTCATCCGCGACGGCGCCTATGCGCTGCGCCCTGCCCTGGGGCTCGCTCTCGGGGGCATGCCGGCGGTCCTCGCGGCCGCTTTCATCGTGAAGTCGATGTCGCTGGACACGGTCCGGATTCTCGTGGTCCTAGTCGTCGGCTACACCGCCGTCACCTTGCTGCGGGCCGCTGCCCGTGCGCAGGTGGGCGGCACATCGGAGGACGCTCCGGGACCGGCGTAGGTCCCGAGGAGAACAAGATGGGAAACCCGCTCTTCGCCACCAAGTCCGTTGACGAGCTCCGGGCTCATGCCGAGCACGGGCACGGGCTGAAGCGCACCTTGACGGCGCTCGACCTGGTCATGCTCGGAGTCGGGGCCATCATCGGGACCGGCATCTTCGTTCTCACCGGCCGCGCCGCCGCGGCGAACGCCGGACCAGCCGTCGCCCTGTCGTTCATCCTTGCCGGCATCGCTTCGGGTTTCGCCGGACTTTGCTATGCCGAGATGGCGTCGATGATCCCCGTCTCCGGCAGCGCGTACACCTACGCGTATGCGACCATGGGCGAGCTCGTCGCGTGGATCATCGGCTGGGACTTGATCCTCGAGTACCTGGTCGGCGCGGCCACGGTCAGCGTCGGCTGGTCGGGCTACGTGGTCGCATTCGTCAAGCACACCTTCGGCGTCGAGCTGCCCAAGGAGTGGACCAGCGCGCCCGTGATCTGGAACGAAGCGGCGGCAAGCTTCCAGTCGACCGGCGCCATCATCAACATCCCCGCCATCCTCGTCGTCCTCGCGGTCACCGCCATCCTCGTCGTCGGCATCAAGGAATCGGCGCGCTTCAATTCGATCATCGTGTTCATCAAAGTCATTGTCGTGCTGCTGTTCATCGGCTTCGCTTGGCGCTTCGTGAACCCGGACAACTGGCACCCGTTCATCCCCGAGAACCAGGGCACCTTCGGCAAGTACGGGTGGTCGGGCATCTTCCAGGGCGCGACCATGGTGTTCTTCGCGTACATCGGTTTCGATGCGGTCTCCACGGCAGCGCAGGAGGCGAAGAATCCGCAAAAGGATATGCCCATCGGCATCCTCGGCTCGCTGGCGGTGTGCACCCTGCTCTATATCGCGGTGTCCACGATCCTGACCGGCGTCGTGCCCTACCAGCAGCTCTCCGTTCCTCATCCCATGGCGGTCGGCATCGCGGCCACCGGGATCGGCTGGCTCGAATTTGCGGTGGAGGTGGGCGCCATCGCCGGCCTGTCGTCGGTCATGCTGGTCATGCTCCTCGGCCAGCCCCGCGTCTTCTTCTCGATGGCGCACGATGGGCTCTTTCCGCCGATCGCCGCGAGGGTCCACCCGCGCTTCGGCACGCCGCATGTCACGACCATGATCACCGGTGTCGTCTGCGCGATTGCCGGGGGGGTCTTGCCCATCGACATCTTGGGCGAGCTCACCAGCATTGGGACCTTGTTCGCCTTCGTGCTGGTCAGCCTGGGGGTCATGATCCTCCGCCTCAAGCGGCCGGACATCCCGCGCGCGTTCAAAGTGCCGGGCGGTTCGTACTTGGTCCCCATCTGCGGCGTCCTCACCTCGGGCGTCCTGATGTACACCGCCACCACCCCCACCCTGATCCGCCTCTTCGTGTGGATGGCGATAGGTCTCGTGATTTACTACTTCTACGGGCGCAAGCATTCGGTGTTGCGAGCGAAGCTCGGCGCTCAGGCGAGCTGAGCCTACGGATCGATTCACTCGAGGCGACCTCGTGCTCGCCACTGCTGCGCTACTCTCCCCCGTCATGATGGCGCTTCTCCACGGTCGCTGCGCGTGCGGCTCGGTTCGTATCGAACTTTCACCGCCGACGCTCTTTGCCTCTTATTGCCATTGCGAGAGTTGTCGCCGCGTGCACGCAGCGCCGTTCGTGGCGTGGACCGCCGTTCCGCGGGACGCTTTTCAGCTCGTCGCCGGCAGCGCCTCTATCTCGGAGTACACTTCCTCGCCCGGAACGGTCCGTGCATTTTGCCGTCAGTGCGGCTCGTCGCTATTTTATCGCGCCGATCACGCGCTCGATCGGACCTACGTTCCTGTCGCCATCCTCGACGCCATCGATCGCCCCATCGATTCTCACGTCAGCTACGAGGAGCACGTGGCGTGGCTGGCAGGAGCTCACGCGCTGCCATGCTTCGTTGGAAAGTCGGACCAGCCATTGGCTTGGACATAGCGACGCAACGAGATCGAATCCGCCTCTCGACCCATGTTGTGCGCAGGCACGTACTGGCGGCGACTGAGGCCGCTCGCCAAAGAAACGCCAAACTTCCCGAAGTGTCGATGCGCCGTATGATAAGGCTCCTGCGCGAAGGCACAAATGACAGCTCGACCGCGAGATTCCGGAGCGATCGGAATGCCTACGGTCACGCCGCTGTAACCAACTAACAAATCATTTACATCAGCGAGCTCGCGGAGCTACACCTTGCATGAAGATCCGTTCATCAAGGCATCGGTTCTTAGCCAAGAGGTGGAGAAATGAAACCAGAGTGCACGGGATCTCTTTGCGTGAACGGCGCTGCTTCGCGAGCTCGGTGGGCGCGCGCGACTTGGCGATTCTCCCTCGTGGCGTTGAACGTCGCGGCGCTCGGTTGCTCATCTTCTGACAGCACGACGGAGACGGCGGCCGGCGGACGAACGTCCAGCGGCGGCAATGGAAACGCGACGGCCGGCGGCACGGGCGGCGCGTCCACGGGCACCGGTGCGGGCGGCAGCAGTACCGGCACAGGCGCGGGTGGCTCAGGCACCACGGGCGGTTCGGGCACCAGTGGCACCGGCACCGGCGGCGCGACCACCGGCGGAACGACGACCGGCACCGGCGGCGCGACCACCGGCGGAACGACGACCGGCACCGGCGGCGCGACCACCGGCGGAACGACGACCGGCACCGGCGGCGCGACCACCGGCGGAACGACGACTGGCACCGGCGGCGCGACCACCGGCGGCACGACGACCGGCACCGGCGGCGCGACCACCGGCGGAACGACGACTGGCACCGGCGGCTCCTCTGGAGGAATGGGCGGCGCCGCGGGCACGGGTGGAGGACCGAGCGTGGACGCTGGTGGTCCCGACGGTGGCCCCGCGGGTTGCAACCTGAACACCGGCTACCTCGGCGACGATCAATGCCTCTTGCCACCGCCGCCCGACAAAGGGTTCCAGGTGCACATCGGTCCGACCGACTACAAGAACCCTGGTTCCGAATACCTTCTGCAACCGGGCCAAGAAATCACCAACGACATCGCGGGGGCTCCGTCACCCAACACCACGCAGCAATACTTCTTCTATCGGCAATACCGGATGCGACCGACGGCGCACCACGTCATCATCTCGGCGCCCAACGGAACGGACGTCGGACGACGGATCGGGACGGCCAATAAATCCGAAGATTATCCGGCGGGCGGTGTCATTGCGCCGGAAGACAAGAATGTCGGCATCCCCATCCAGCCGAACACCCCCATCAGCGTCAGCTTCCACGCCATCAACACCACCACCAAGCCGCAGCTGCGCGAGATGTGGGCGAACTTTTGGTACCGCGATCCGAAAGAGGTCACGCAGCCGGCCACCGAGTGGTTCGAGACGGGCAACGTGACGTTCGCCATCCCCCCGCGCACGAAGACCCAGATCGGTCCATCCACGTGCACGGTACAGGGCAATGGTCGCTTGCTATGGACGTACGGCCACCGTCACGCGAGCAACACGCGCTTCCTCATTACCCGCATTCGCGGAACCCAGCGCGACGTCATTTACGACGCGTACCACTGGGAGGAGCCGCTGCTCCTCGAGTTCAGCAGCACGGTGACCAATCGCGCCGCGGATTTCGCCAATGGCGTCGAAGGCGGTTGGAACGGCATTCTCGATCTCATGACCGGCGACAAGATCGAATGGACGTGCGACATCAACAACACGACGGACGGCACGCTGCGGTTCACCAACAACACGTACACCGGCGAGATGTGCATCATCGACGCCGAGGCCGTCAACTCGACCTGCCAATAGGCGCGTCCCGCGACCAGTAAGCATCATCGGTGACGGCGTGTTGGCCGGCGCGGGCGTCGAGCTTCGTCCCTCGCGCGAGGCGACGAATGCCTCCACCTGCCGGCAAAAATCCGATATAAACCGGACGTTGGGGGGCATGCCTTGCTCGGTGCCGCCCTGCGACGTCGCTTCCCGAATTGCCGCCAAAATCGGGCGAGAACTCCAGCGGTGAACTCGAATGTCCTTGGGTGAGGCGCCTTGCGGCTGGCGGTGAATGGTCCTTCAACCATTCGTGGCATCCTTCGCGACAGTTCGAAAAGCATCAACCACTCGGTAAGCAGGTGTGCGCGACGCGCCGTGCTGGTAGGCGCGTCGACGTCCGTTCTTCCCCAGCGGCGCGCGGCGGCGGCGCGCCGTCAGCGCATCGAGTTTCGCGCGGAGATCCTCAAGCCGACCAGGGTGTACGAATGAGGATCCGCGCCCAGCGCCTGCTCTCGTTCGTGGTGCCTCTCTCCGGTCTCTTCACCACCGCGAGCGCTCGAGCCACCGACGACACGGGCGCCGACGTGCAAGCGCTGCTCGACGAGAACATCGTCACCACCGCTTCGAAGTCGCTGGAGACCGGCACCACTGCGCCCGCGACATCGACCAGCATCACCGCCGAGGAACTGCGCCGCTTCGGCATCCACTCGCTCGACGAGGCCATCGATTTTCTCTCGCTCGGCGTGGTGACCGCCAATCCGCTGCGCGATCCCGACATCGGATCGCGCGGCGTCCTCATGACCGGCGATCGTGGCAATCACATCCTTCTTCTCATCAACGGTCATTCCGTCAACGAGCCCCTCTACGGCAGCGCGCAGTTCGGGCGCGGCATGGGCGTCCCCATGGAGATGATCGACCACCTCGAGGTCGTCATCGGACCGGGCTCGGTTCTCTACGGATCGAGCGCCATGTTCGGCGTCATCAACGTCATCACCAAGCGGGCCAAGGACTTCGCCGGCACGCACGTGATCGCCGAAACGGAAGTGGGAAAGTCCTATCGCGTCGGCGCGGGCGCGGGTTACCAACTCGGCCGCCAAACGGAGCTGACGCTCGGCATCGGTTACTACGCCCAGAAAGGTCCCACCTTCCATTTCGGCCCGCAGAATTTCGGCACCGACGACGTCATCGGCGCGCCGATCGTCACGACCTACAAAGGGCCGACCACCGGCATCTGGGGCGGCGACGCGCGAGAATCGTATTACAGCTACGTTCCGAGCGCGGTGGTCCGCTTCTCGAGCGGCAACCTGGAGGTGAACCTCCGCGGGACGACGTTCAAGCGCTCCGCGCCGTACGCTGCCTATCTCTCCCCGGTTCCGGGCGATTTCGACTATCACGACAACTACGATCTCGACCGCTCGGTCTCGGCCGACATCGCCTACCGCGTTCGCCCGACGTCCTTGCTCGAGATTGCGGCGCGCCTCTATGGCGACACGTTCGACACCCAGCGCATTTACACCGTATCCGCTCGAGCGAACTGCATCTACCCCGGCGGGGATACGTCGCCGTGCCGCTACCATTGGATCGGCGTCTCGCAGTGGGCCGGCACGGAGGTGCAAGGGTCCTTCAATTGGCTGCAGGACTCGAGCCTGGTGACGATGGTGGGCGCCGACGCGAGGATCGTGAGCGTGCAGGCCAAGCAAGACGTGCAAAACGCCGACACGCTCGCCTACCGCGAATCCTCCACCAACGTGATTCCTCATCCCGGCAGCAGCAGGTTCGAGGAAGTGCTGGGCGCTTATCTGCAGCAGACGTGGACGCCGTCCTCCTGGCTCGCAATCAATGCCGGCGGGCGCGTCGACGCCAGCGGGCGCTACGACCCGGTCCTGTCACCTCGCTTGGCCGCCAATTTCGCGGCGTGGCAGGGCGGAACCCTGAAGATCATTTACGCCGAAGCGTTTCGCGCTCCATCCTGGAACGAAGCGCAGTCGAGGAACGTCAACCTGCTCGAGGCCGACGACCTTCGCCCCGAGCGCGTCCGTTCGGTCGAAGCTTTGCTGGAGCAGAAACTCGGTGCGCAGCGTGTGCTGTTCGGTGTGTTTCGATCATGGTGGACCGACCTCATCGAGCTCCACCGACTCACCCTCGAGGAGTACATGCGTCTCGCTGCCGAAGGGAAGCTCCCGTCGCTCCTCAGTTTCAGCGCCCAGCAGTATCGCAACGTCTCTTCCATCGACAACTTCGGGCTCAATGCGCGCGTGGAAGGGAGTTTCGCCAGGGGCAAGGTGCACTACGGGCTGAACGCGACCGCCGCCTTCACCAGCCTAGTCGACGGCGAGTTCGGCTCTTCCCACCCGCCGGCCGTGACGCCGCAGATGTTCGGCAACGCGCGTCTCGCTTACGATTTCGGCGAGGGCTATCCGGTCATCGGGCTCGCGGCGCATTTTCTCGGTAAACGGCCGGCCGCCCGCGCATTCGAGAAATATTTCACGCCTCCCTACGTCGACCCACAGCTGCAGCTACGTCTCACCATCTCCGGGCCTTTCCCCGCTTTACCGGGGCTCTCTTACCGCGCCAGCGTCGACTACGCCTTCTCCGGCGAAGCGCCGTATATCGTCGGAAGACCGGTCGACAATCATAACCTACGCACGTCCCTGACCCCTCAGTTCGCTCCGGTCGACCAGTTTCGAGGAACGGTGGGACTGCAATACGATTTTCTGCCGTAGCGCCGTAAAGAGAAGAAGAATTCGATGAAGCAGCGCTGTACCGTCGTCATCATCGCCACCTTCACGAGTCTTTTGGCCGGTTGCCTCGACGCGTCGCCCATCACGGTGGCAAAAGAAGACGCTGGCCTCGTCATCATCGAAGCGGGCATCGGCGACGGCCCTTTGCCCATCGATGCCTACGCTCACCCCGGGTGTCGTGCCTGCGTCGCGGCCGACCCGGCTCTCGGGCCCGGTTGCGGCGACAGTCTGGCCAACTGCGCCGCCACAGAGCACTGCGTGGATATCTACGAGTGCGCTTACTTATTGGGTTGCGTGACCAAACCGACGCAGAGCGAGTCGATCTCCTGCGCCCTCCCTTGCGCTGCTGCTCTCAACCTCACCGACGTGAACGACCCGTCGATCCAGCTGGCCATCCGTTTGACGGAATGTTTCCACGGCAGCTGCGCGAGCCAATGCGAAATCTCCGAGCTCGGCGCCGCTCTGCGATCCTACCGAGCGCGCTAACCTCGCGGTGACGAAGGCGGCGACGAAGCCGCTTGACGAGAACGCGGCGTGTCGGCTTCTATGAGGCTTCCATGCCGAGACTACGTCGCGCCGTCGGCGTCTTCACGTTACTCGCAGGCGCCGCAGCCTGTACGTCACCGCGCGCCGGACAGCTCAACGGACGGTGGGTCGCGATAGGCGGAACGGACGGCGCCTCGGCGGGCGTCGCCGGGCCGCCCACTGCCGCGCGCCCCCTCGCCGTGAATGCGCCGCCTCCTGGTTGCTTCGACAGCGGCACGCTCGACGCCGAGTTCGGCGCGCGATGCAAAGAGAACGAGCCGGAAGCCGCGGGGAGCGTCGCCCTCACCGACGAGGTCCCGACCGGCAACCATCCGACGCCCGGCGAGGTGCGCTGGTACTGCGATCGGCGCACGGTCGTTCGTCTCGTCATCGAACGCTGCGGCGCGACCAACCAATTCCGCGTCCGGCAGATCGCCGTTTCCATCGACGGCAACCGCTGATGCCGGACTTCGACCAGGTCATCGCCGAGTTTGCCCAGTTTTTGGCCAGGAGCCAGCTGGCCCTGCAAGCGACGGACGTTCGCGTCGTTTTCGCCTCGCCCATCATCGACACGGCCATCTTCGCGATACCCGACGTCCACCTCTGCCAGGGTGACGCCGGCGACATCTTTCTCAACGGCACGCCCGAGAAGGCGTCGGCCCTGGCCGGGACCTTGCGCGCCATTTACGCCTATCAAGAGATGCACCCGCAATCGTCGCGCGCCGTCCAGCTCGGCGATTGGTTCGACGTCTGGCGCGTGTGCGGCGAGGATCCCATGAGCATGGCGTTCGGCGCCATCGAGAACGCCGCCGCCTTCGCCGACATCCTCGACTACGACGCCCGCATCGGCCTCGCGCACGTCATTGGCAATCACGACGCCGCGTTTCTCAATGCCGTGCCCAATCGGCGCGCCGCGCAGGCCAACCTCTTCCGGCTCGGTTTCTGGCTCGGCCCCAACGTCTACGCGCTCCACGGTCACCAGACGTCGATCGCCCTGCCCGTCAACAAACGCTTCGACGAAGTCGTGGTGCACATCGCCACCCTGCTCGGCAACTTCATCCCCGGGGTGACGAAGATCCAGGAGTTCATCGACAAGCAGCAGATCGCCGCCGAGATCAAACTGTGGCTGCGCGACGTCTTCACCGGCAGCCACGAGGACACCGGGCCCCACCTCCGGCCGCACGACCGAAGTCGCCTCCCCGGGACACTGAAAGCAGGCGATTTCGTGGTCCGCGAAGACCTCGATGCGCTCGTCTCCATCGTGCACGAGGTGGAGCAGCTTCCAGCCGCGCAGGGGCGTGCGGCTGACCTCTTGTTGGTAGGGCATAGCCATGTACCGTGCGCGTCATGGTCCGACGCCGGAGGTCGGCCCCTCGTCCTCGTCGACGCGGGCGCTTGGGTGTACGGACAATCGAACATCGCGATTGCCGCCGGGGACACGGTCGCCGTTTTCGACATCGTGTAGAAACCTCGTACAGGTGACCGGTCGGACGACCGCGGACGCCCCGCCGCTGCTTGGCGGCGAGAAATCGACGAGTGGGCCGTCGGGCGGACCCGGTCCAATCGCCAAGCGTCCGCCGCGGCCTGGACCGTGATCGGTTGATCGTGGTCGGCACAACGGCACGCAAGTTTTTTCCCCTACGACGCGCTGTCCCAGGAGGCATTCGCATCCCCCACAGCGGTTTCTGACGCGCTCAGCGCTCCGCTGTGGCGAGAAAAGGCGCGGCTACGCTGCCAACCGGGGGGTCGTTCCGTCGTCCGGGGTGCGCGGATTCGGGCCGGGACTCTCGTTCGGTGCGTTGGGACCGTCGCCCCGCACTGCGGCGGCAGCGTTCCGCGCGTTTTTCCACCGTCGCATGTCTGCAATCAGCAATGGAAGGAGCAGGATCCCACCAGGAACCAGGAGCACGGCAATCAAGAGAGCGATTCTTCGGAACATGACGGCGGCACTTTTCATCGTTGCACGTTCCGTACCGAGTGCACGGCGCGCGCGGGATGCCCACCAATCGCTGGCGAACGACGCGGGGTTTCACGGGAATGTTGGACTTTCCCGTCCGGCGCCGCGGAGATGCGCCCGTGGAGGCTCGGACACCCGGTGTGGCTGCTTGGTGACAGTCCAACCGCGACGGCAAGGCCGGCCAACCCGACCGCCTGGTAGCCGAGGGGTAGCACGACGCTCTGACAGCGAGTGTTAGGCCGGCTCGAACGCCGCGGCGAGCGCGCGCGCTTCGACGATGTTGTCCTCGATGGAGCAGTAGGTCCATCCGCCGTAGCGGCCCGCCGGATAGACGCCTTGCGCGTTCAGGAGGCGCGTCAAGCGCCGGTGCTCGGCCAGGGAAGCGCGCGTGATGTGCACGTAGGCGGGATCCATCACCACGGCGTGCCGGGCCACGAGCTTGTGGTTCGTCACGACCCCCTCCGCGCGCAGGTCGTCGAGCACCCGCGAAAGGGCGCCCTCCACATCGACGACCGCGTCGCGCGCGTAGCCGAGCTCGACGTACAGGCTCATGCGATCGGTGTCGAAAATGTTGTCGTAGAAACCGACCCGATAAAACGAGCGCGCGCGATCGGGATAATAGATCCAGTGCGCCCCGCGGGGCCCCTTTTGATCGAAGCCCAGATTGAAGACGAGGACCTTGTTCCAGGTGAAGGCCGCGGCGTCGTGCGCCAATCCGGTCGCGCGCACGAGGGCGGGGAACGGCGCCGACGATACAAGTCGTTCGAACCGGATCTCGCGCTTGGAAGTGCGCGCCACCCGACGGTCGAGATCGATACCGAGGAGCGTCTCCTCCAGCGCAATGCCTCCCGGCCGCACGGCGCTGGCGAGCGCCTTGATGTACTCGATGGCGCCGCCGCGGGGATAGGAGAACGTGGCGTTGTAACCGGCGTTGTCCGGCGCGCGCATGTTGCGCACGATGTCGGTGAGATCGGCGTGGGGAAAGAAGCGCCCCATGGCGTCCTCGTCGAGCGTGGCGAGGTCGCAGGCATAGAGCTTTTCGTTATAGGGAATGAGAAACTTTTCGGCGATGCTGCGGCCGAAACGCGCATAGAGCATCTCTTGGAAGCTCGCCGGGGCCGGCGTCGCCGTGCCCGGCAGGCGCGCGAAATAGAGGTCGTGGAGGCAATCGATGAACTCGTCTTGCGGCAGCTGATGGATATTTTTCTGAAAGGGGAAATCGATCAGCCGTCCGCCGTACGAGATGAACGACCGCCGCTGGATGGTCCGGACCTCTTGGCCGGCCATGCGCTGGCGGAGCCAACTTTCGATGTCGGGGTGCTTGAAATGGAAAAAGTGCCCGGAATAGTCCCACACGAAACCGCTCTGCTTGACGGTCTTGCAGTAGCCGCCGATCTCTCGGTCGGCTTCGAGCACCAGGTAGTCCGCGTCCCGCAGGAACGCGGCGGTGGCAAGCCCCGTCACCCCGGCCCCCACGATGAGGTGGCGAATCGCTTCCATGCGAGGCTCGTCTTACAGCCTTTGAAATCAGGGCGCAATTCCAGCTCGATGCCCCCGCTGCCTCTGCCGATCGCGATCGGGTGAGGCGAAGACCGAAAAGGCGCCGTGCTGGCTGCACCTGCCATAGACGGCGTGAGAGGTGCTACTAAAGGCTCGAGATGCAGCGCATCCTCGTGGTCGAAGACGAGCCCGCCATCGCGGAGTCGATTTCCTACGCCCTCAAGCGCGACGGCTACGCCGTCGCCATTGCCCCCACCGTGGCCCAGGCCGAAAGAGAGCTGGAGGGGGTCGATCTGGTGGTGCTCGATCTGATCTTGCCCGATGGCAGCGGATTCGATTTGCTCGGGCAGATCCGGCAGCGGGCGACCGGCATCGCCGTCATCATCTTGTCGAGCCGCGACGAGGAGGCCGACCGCGTGGCCGCGCTGGAGACAGGAGCCGACGACTACGTCACCAAGCCCTTCTCGCCGCGGGAAATCGTGGCGCGGGTGCGCGCGGTGCTGCGCCGTGCCCAGCCGCGTGAGGCAGGAGCGATCCCTTCCAGTGTCGTGCCTTCCAAGGCGCCCCCTCCGGCGCTGATCGTGGAAGAGGCGACCCGGAGGGCCTTCGTTCTTGGTCAGCCGCTCGAGCTGACGCGAGTCGAATTCGATCTGCTCACCTGTCTGCTCGGCGCGAAGGGGCGCGTCTTCACGCGCGCACAGCTCATCGATCGGGTGTGGGGCGACGGATTTGCCATCACCGATCGCACCATCGACAGCCACGTCAAGAGCCTTCGGCGCAAGGTCGGCGAAGCCGGGGGGCATCCGGCGATGATCGAAACGGTGCGTGGGGTCGGCTACCGCATCACCGAAGGACTCCCTCCACCGTCGAGCGCGCCATGACGCGGCTCGTTCTCGTAGCGGCCGCCGCCATCGGACTCATCCTGCTGGTCGCCTTCATCACGCAGCGGCTGGTGCGCGCGCGCACCGCCGGCATGTCGATTCGAATGCAGATCTTCCTGGCGCTGGCCGGCATCGTGGGAGCCTTTGCCCTCGGCGTCGGCCTCTTGGTGCTCGATCGCATCGAAGCGCGCGCCACCCTCTTGGCCACGGAGGCAGCGCGCGACGAAGCCCAAGCGATCGCGCGTTTCGTGGGAGCGGAGATGAGCTCGGGATCGGTGTCGATTCAGGACATCGCCAAAACCCTGCGGCGCGAGGGCGAGGGGCATGATGTCCACCTGGTCCTGCTCGACACCCGGGGGCAGGTCGTTTTCGGCGAAGGAGCGCAGGAACCGGGCACGGTCGTCGTCGAAGTGCCGATCGTCGCCGAGGGACGCGTGCTCGGCTCGATCCGCGTGCTCAAGCCGACCATCATCATGCGGCGCCTCTTGGCCGATTTCGCGCCCACCGTCCTCGTCATCAGCGTGACCCTCGGCGCCGCCGCCGCGCTCGCCGCCGCGGTGATCGGACGGGCGATTGCGACGCCCATCGAGGGGCTCACCGCTTTCGCGGTGCGGGTCAGCGAGGGCGAAACCAGTGTCGTTCCGCCGCTCGTCCACGGCAAGGAGGTGAAGCGCTTGACGCGCGCCATCGACTCCATGCGCCGGGAGCTCGAGGGGCGACCTTTTCTCGAGACTTTCGCCGCCGATCTGTCGCACGAATTGAAGAATCCCGTGGCCGCCGTGCGCGCCAGCGCGGAGGTGCTCGAAGAGGGAGCGCTCGCCGAGCCCGAGGAAGCGCGCCGCTTCGTGGCGCGCATCCGCGAAGCCACGGCGCGTATCGAGACGTTGCTGGGGGAGATTCTTTCGCTGGCCCGCATCGAAGCGCGCGGCCTGGAGGAGTCGGACGAGGTCGACGTCGGCGCCCTCGCCCGCGCCGCCAGTGAAGCCGCCAAAGACCGCGGCGCAGCCGTGGAGCTCAGCATCGAAACCAACGCCATCGTGCGCGGGCAGTCGAACTGGCTGGCGCGGGCCATCGATAACCTGATCGACAACGCCATCGTGCACGGCGACCCCGAGGGCCCCTCGCGCATCGTGGTCCGTCGCGAGGGAGAAAGAATCGCGGTCTTGGTCGTCAACCAGGGCACCGTCCCCAAGCACGTGAGAACCAACCTTTTCCGGAGGTTCGTGACGACCCGCGCCGCGGGCGGGGGCACGGGGCTCGGGTTGGCCATCGTCAGAGCCGTCGCCGAGGCCCACGGCGGAAAGGCTGAACTCTTGCGCCCTGGTCCCCCCCAGGTCGAATTTCGGCTGACTTTCCCTGCAGTTTGAGTCGTCCGGCCCCCACGGGCCGCAGTGGGAGGCCGTCACGACACAGCGCGCCAAGATGGGAACTATCCATCGTCATTGCCATTTAGACGACAGCGCTGGAATCGAGCGGCCTCCTCGAAACCTCCACGGTTCCACCATGGAGGTTCCCCTCTGATCCGCCCTTTGTCGTGCCACGCTGCCACTCACTCGGCATGAGCCGTGTAGCCCCTACCCCCACGCTTTCAGAGGTTCCGTCGATGCGTTCGAGCACGTTGTCACGTCGCCGAGAGTTGCCCCGGCACATCGCAGTCATCATGGATGGCAATGGCCGTTGGGCCAAGAGCCGCGGGCTCGAGAGGTCCGCCGGTCACGACGAAGGGGCGCGCGCCGTCCGGGAAGTCGTGCGTACGTGCCGCGATCGCGGCGTTCGCTACCTGACGCTCTACGCGTTCAGCCTCGCCAACTGGTCGCGGCCGAAGCTCGAAGTCGAATCGCTCATGAGGCTCATGATCCGCTTCGCCGAGAAAGAGCTGGCGGAGCTCATCGAGAAGAACATCAACGTCAGGGTCATCGGCGATCTCGAAGATCTTCCCACGCCGACCCGGCGGGCCGTGGAGCATCTGGTTCAAGAGACCAACAGGCTGCCCGCAGGGGAGACCGAGCACGCTCTGACGCTCACCCTCGCGCTGAGCTACAGCGGCCGGCGCGATGTCGTCGACGCCATGCGCGAGATCGCCGCCCGCGCGCGCGCCGGACTGCTCCTTCCCGAGGACATCGAAATCGGCACCTTGCGCCAGCACTTCACCACCAACGAACTGCCCGACGTCGACCTGCTCATTCGCACCGGCGGCGAGCAGCGTCTCAGCGATTTTCTGCTCATCGAGTCAGCCTACGCCGAGCTCTTTTTCAGCGATGTGCTGTGGCCCGATTTCACCTCCGACGATCTCATCGGAGCGCTCCAGGTGTTCACCAGCCGCGAGCGACGCTTCGGGCGCACCGGCGAACAAGTTCGCCTCGCGCGCGTCAAGTAAATCGCGGGAAAAAGCGCCGGTAGCGGAGGGCCAAATTCCCCACTGCGACGGCCGATATCCCCTTTTCAGGCACGGCGGGGTGCATGCTAGGCTCCCGCCGTGTCGAACGCGATCACGAGCGGCATCCGCGTCACCGTTTCCTCGAACTACATCCCGGCCCAGTCCGCGCCCAAGGCGCGACGCTATGTCTTTGCCTACACGGTTCGCATCGCCAACGAGGGGACCGAAGCCGCGCAGCTGAAGAGCCGGCACTGGATCATCACCGACGGCAACGGCAAAGTCGAAGAGGTCCGCGGGCCCGGCGTCGTCGGCGAGCAGCCGATGCTACGGCCGGGAGAGCACTTCGAATACACGAGTGGTTGCGTGCTCGAGACGCCGCGCGGTTCGATGGAAGGTACGTACCAAATGGTGCGCTCCGACGGAGCCGAGTTCGACGCGACGATCGCGCCGTTTGCCTTGATGTTGCCTTATTCGTTGAATTGAGCTGACGCCGCTGGGTGGGGAACGAGCGGCGCTTGGCCGCCGCACGACCGCGTGCGATCGGGCCCGTCACGGTCCGCCGCACGCCTACCCACGTGGAGGAGCCTGTAACCTCCCGTGGGCCCGATG
>Ga0193706_1000511_pt1 | contig 22347 bp, 17 predicted proteins | sample U3c1metaG_FD_160130 | JGI IMG/M metagenome (GOLD analysis project Ga0193706, IMG submission 160130) | Soil microbial communities from a riparian zone of the East river system, Colorado, United States - U3c1 | ecosystem: Environmental > Terrestrial > Soil > Riparian zone | place: USA: East River... | reverse complement strand
GCAAGACGGGCTCGCTATCGCGTTACGACGCGTCATTGCCGGGGTTGGTTCGAACACGCTGGATATCGGGTTCAACTCAGGTGATCTCTGGGGTTAGGCCAATCAGCGGGATTGCGCGGAATGAGTTCCGAGCGGTACGCATCGCTGAACATCGCATTGATCGGCACGAAGATATTGAAGATAGATTTTCGAGTCAGCGTTCCAGCGCGTCCCTTGTCGTTAACGTAGGGCTCCTCGAGCGCGTCCTTGAGCTGCTTGAGATGCACATACCGTACGTCAGCGAGGCGCAGCGCCGGAAACCAGGGGCATCGCTTCGCGACGTGATTGGCCCACCAACGTTTCTCGTCGTCGACGGTTCGAGTCTTGCGCGCGGCGATCCAGGTTTGCCAACGCGATCCGACGGTAGCAACGCCCGTTGGCTTGCCCACGTACCGTCCGCGAGCGATCTCCCGCTTCATCGCGGCATCACGCCGTTCCGCCACGCGCCGGTCTGTTCCGACGCGCTCAAATTTAGGGGAGCCACCTACGCATAGTCTGTTGGCTACGTAGAAGACGACCCCGCTCGCGAGCTTACGTTCGACAACTGCCATGCGCGCATCCTCCGAAGCCAGGGTATCTGGTCGGATGCGCAGCTCAAGTTGGGTTTGATGTTGTGTCGAAATAAAAACACTAATGATTACAAATGGTTAGCCGTGGAGGCGCCGGGAATCGAACCCGGGTCCGGAAGCTCGTAACCTGTACGTCTACGTGCATAGCTCGCGTTTTATTTAGTCTGGCTTGCGCCCACGAGCGGGCTCGCCTCAGACGAGCGATCCTTTGTTTCGCCCTCTAGCCGGACCGCGACGCTAGAGGACTAGCCAGATCGGTGACGCCCTCCGGTGAGCTCTGGCTGGCTCATCCTTTGGACGGCTCACTTCTGTTTTTTAGGCAGCGAGAGCAAGTGCGTTATCGTTGGCACTTATTGGTTTCCAGCCGGGATTTACGAGGTCGGATGGACCCTCGGACACGCAGCACAGATCTCGTAGCCCCCGTCGAAGCCGATCGCCCCCCTTTCGTGGGGTAAGTTGAGGTCGCTCTTCCGTCGAAGAGACCCCGCAACATAAAGATCTTCCGCGAAGAAGCAAGCCGCCGCTTCGGGCATCGGTTGCCGGCGCGGTCACGGCCGGCCCCATCCCGGCCGGCGCGGTGCCGCCGGGCCGCGCGGTCCCGACCGGCCCGAGCGCCGCTCAAGACGTCGGGACCGCGGTTGTGCTGCTACGCGCGCTGGCCGCCGGACGCTGGCGCGCTGTTCATCTGCGCTGCGCCGATCTCCGGGTGGGTCGGACACCTACGGGTGCGCCTACAAACCGCGCCCGTTTCGACGTTGGGGCGAATGTGCGCGCTGAAAAATCTCGCCCCGATTGATCGCATTGTCACAAATTCGTTGTTTTCGGCCGAAAAGGCGGCCTGTTCAGTTGATGGAGTGGGGGAGAGGCGTCACCATGGTCCTTCGTCCGAAGTCTTTGGTCCGAGCGGCTAAAGGCCCACTTTCCTGGGAGGATGCATGTCCGAACGCCGATCCGCCCGCCAGGGGCGCTGTTTTCGAAGTCTCTTTACCCTGACGGCAGTCGGCGCGTTGCTGGCGGGTTGCTCCGACGACGGCGGATCGACGACGGGCGGCACACGCACGGTCTCGGGGGGTCGCACGGACCAAGACGCTGCATCGACGGGCGGCGCGGGCGGCGGATCGACGGGCTCGGGCGGCACGACGGGCACCGGCGGGACCACGGGATCGGGCGGCTCCACAGGAACGGGAGGCACGACGGGCGCCGGCGGTTCGGGGGGCACGACGGGTACCGGGGGCACGACCGGAACCGGCGGGGCGACGACGGGAACGGGCGGCAAAGGTGGAACGGCGGGCGCTGTTGGAACCGGCGGTACGACCGGCGGCACCGCGGGCTCGAGTTCGACGGGCGGCTCGGCGGGCAAAGGTGCATCGGCGGGCACGGGCGGGGGGACGAGCAAAGACGGAGGCGTCCCCGACGTCATCATTCCTCCGCCACCTGGCGATGCAGGCGCGGGCATTGGAGGAAAGCTCGGCAGAAATCATTTCATGATCGGGCTCGGTCCGAATGAATCGGCTTATCCGGCGACGGGTCAACTCGACATTCGCTACACGTACCTCGTTGGCAATGCCGATCCCAATAGCTCTTGGACGAAGTGGAATTCGCCGGACGGCGAGTTTGCCGCGATCGCGGCGCGCACCGCCGATCAGCACGGCGCGATTCCGATGTTCGATATGTACGAGTTCGCTGCCGACGGCGACGGTAACTTCGCCATCGTCAACGACGCGACGTTCATGGCGCGCTACTGGTCCGACGTCCAGCTCGTTGCCGACAAGATCAAAGCCTTCGCTAAGCCGGCCATCGTGCACATCGAGCCTGATTTTTGGGGCTATGCGCAGGCCAACGCGACGAATGGCGACCCTACCAAGTTTGCCGCCAAGGTGAAGATTGCGCCCGGGTGCAGCGATCTCGCCGACGATCTCACGGGGCTCGCACGCTGCGCGATTCGCATTTTCCGTACGACGTCGCCAAAGGCCGTCGTGGGGCTGCACGCGTCGCAATGGGCGGCGTACGATGCCAAGGGCAAGCCGGATGGCGCCGCGGTAGGACGGTTCTTGGCGCAAGTGACGGGCGGGCAAGCGGATTACATCGCGACGGACCCTCTCGATCGCGACGCGGGATGTTTCGAGGCGAAGCCGGCGGAGTTCGATTGCAGTCGCGGTGACACGACGGGCTGGTACTGGGACGAGTCGAACGCGACGAGCCCGAACTTCAAGGACTACCTGGCCTGGTCCAAGGCGATGCACGACGCCGCCGGGCTACCCATGATGTGGTGGCAGACGCCGATGGGCGTACCTGCATCGTCGCCCGGAGGATCGGCCAACAAGTACCGCGACAACCGCGTGCGTTACATCTTCTCGCACGTGCGCGAGTTCATCGACGCGGGCGGGTTTGCCGCTTGTTTCGGCGCCGGCGCCAAAGGGCAGACGACAGTCAGCACCGACGGCGGTCAGTTCGAGCAAGCACTCGTGAAATACAACGGCAGCCCCGAGTCGCTCTGAGCCGGTTCAAAACGAGACGGTTACGCGGTTCACGGCGAGCTCTTTGATCCACGTCATCTGTCGCACCGAGCGCTCGATGCAGAAGTTCAGCGCGCGGTCGTTGGGCGTCGTCTTCACGTCGACACCGAGAGCGGCCCCGTTGTAAACGACGGCGGCGATCTCGCCGTGCGTGCCGTAGGGAATGCGACAATGATCGAAGTGCGCACGGTCGCGCAAGGGGGCCTCGAGCTGACTTTTGCTCAAGGTGCCGACCGGAATCGTGCTGGGGACAGCCTTGATCGCCGCGGCGACGCCCGCTTGGGGCGGCGTATCGATCCTGGTGGGGTAGGGGATGGCGTTCGAGGAGGGATCGACGGTGCCACGCGACTCGGTGAGCGTGAGCGAGCGGCGCGCTTTGGCGCTCGTGTCGGTGTCGGGGGGCGGGAGCGCGTCGAGTGACGAAGACGCGGGCGGCTGGATGGAGCTTGCTTCGCTCGGTGTCGCGGTCGAGCTCGAGGCCGGCGCACTCGCCGCCACGCCGTCGTTACCCGTCTGAGACTCTTGGCCGCGATTGCGCTGCGAGCCGCCGCACGCCGCGGCGCCAAACCATACGATTCCGACAAGACCCGCGAGGGGTCGCAAAGCACTGCGATGGCTCATGTCACACCCCACGCGTGGGTGGTTCGTTGCCATTCAATCTGACAAGAACGGCGCCTGTTCGCAAAGCGTCTGCGCGAAATGACGTCGCGGGGCTCGGGAATGCCCAAGCCCCGCGATGAAAAGGGACAGACGCGGCTGCCTATGCGCTGTCGACTGGTGCTTTAGTACCTGTAATGATCCGACTTAAACGGACCTTCCACCGGAATGCCGAGGTAGTTGGCCTGGGCGGGCGTCAGCTTAGTGAGCTCGACGCCGAGCTGGGCGAGGTGGAGTGACGCGACCTTCTCGTCGAGCTTCTTCGGCAAAACGTGCACGCCGAGAGCGAGCTTGCCGCGCTCGCTCCACAGCATGATCTGTGCGAGCACCTGGTTGGTGAACGAGTTCGACATGACGAACGACGGGTGACCCTCGGCGCAGCCGAGATTCACGAGCCGCCCGCGCGCGAGCACGATGAGCTTTTTGCCGTCGGGGAAGACGAACTGATCGACGAGCTCCTTGATGTTGATTTCCTTGATCTCGGGGTTCGTTTCGAGCCACTTGATCTGGATCTCGGAATCGAAGTGACCGATGTTGCACAGGATGGCGCCGTCCTTCATGCGCTTCATGTGCTCGGAGGTGACGACGGCCTCGCAGCCCGTCGCGGTGACGACGATGTCGGCCAAGGGAGCGATCGTCTCCAGCGTCTTCACTTCGTAACCTTCCATGGCTGCTTGCAGCGCACAGATGGGATCGATCTCCGTCACGACGACACGCGCGCCGAACGCGGTGAGTGCTTGAGCGCACCCCTTGCCTACGTCGCCGTAACCGCACACGACGGCGGTCTTGCCGGCGATCATGACGCCCGTGGCGCGCTTGATGCCGTCGATGAGCGACTCGCGGCAGCCGTACAGGTTGTCGAACTTCGACTTGGTGACGGAGTCGTTGACGTTGATGGCCGGGACCTTGAGCGTCCCCTTTTTGTGCATTTCGTAAAGGCGGTGCACGCCGGTGGTGGTCTCTTCCGAGATGCCGACGATACCTTCCTTGCCGAAGAGCTCGGGGTGCTTCTGGTGTGCGATGGCGGTGAGATCGCCGCCGTCGTCGAGGATGAGGTTCGGTCCTTTGCCGTCCTTGAAAGCGATGAGCTGCTGCTCGATGCACCAGTCGTACTCGGGTTCGGTCTCGCCCTTCCAGGCGTAGACCGGCACGCCGGTGACGGCGATGGCAGCCGCCGCTTGGTCCTGCGTCGAGTAGATGTTGCAGCTCGACCATGTGACCTCGGCGCCGAGCGCCGTCAGCGTCTCGATGAGCACCGCGGTCTCGATCGTCATGTGCAGACATCCCGCGACGCGCGCACCCTTGAGCGGCTTCGAGGCGCCGAACTCTTTGCGCAGCGCCATGAGGCCGGGCATCTCTTTTTCGGCAATTCCGATTTCCTTACGACCCCACTCCGCGAGTTTGATGTCCGCTACCTTGTACTTATTTTCCATTTGTTCTGTTCTCCCTTTGCGAGTGGGAGGGCACGATGCCGCTCGCCACGAAAAGCTTGAGTGGATGTCCCCCGCTCTTTTTGTCTGTTTCGACGTGAGACACAATCTTGAAGTTCGGGCGCGCGAGCCCTGCCTTGGCGAAAAAGCCGAGCACCTCGTCTTTGGTGAAGCCGAGCCAGACGTCGCCCTGCTCGTCGCGCAGCCATTCGTGGCCATGAGCGCAGAGATCGACGACGACGAGGGTGCGGCCGGGCCGGAGGATGCGGGCCATTTCTTTGATGGCGGCACCTGGGTTCGGCGCGTGATGGAGCACGAGCGTCGCGAACGCGGCGTCGACGCTCTCGTCGTCGAGCGGCAGATCGCGCAGATCGGCTTTGAGAAAGTCGACGTTTTCGAGTCCCAGCGATTTGGCGCGGGCGCGCGCGCGCCGCAGCATCTCCTGCGAGATGTCGACGGCGATGATCTTTTCGGCAAACTCCGACAAGAGCGGGAGCATGCCCCCCGTGCCGGTGCCGATGTCGGCCACGGTGAGGCCGGAGGGAAGCAGCGGAACGAGCGCCCGCAGCCCCGCGGCTTGATCGAGCAGCTGGCCGCGCAGATCGTCCCAGCTTTCTGCCTGCTCGTCGAAAAAGGCCTCGGCTTTGGCGCGTCGGCGCGCGACGACGCGTTCCGTGCGCGAAGTGAGTCCGAGCTCGACCGAGCGCCGCCGCAGCTCGGTGCCGACGGCTCCCTCTAAAAGCGGGTCGTCCGGCTGGATGCGGTAGTACGTGGTGGCGCCTTGCTTGCGCGCGACCACGAGCCCGGCATCGCGCAGCGCCGCGAGGTGACGGGAGACGCCAGGTTGTCCGGCCTGCATCACCTCGGAAAGCTCACCCACCGACAGCTCTTCGGAGAGCAGCGCGCAGAGCAGCCCGAGGCGCGTCTCGTCCCCCAGTGCTCGAAAGCGGCTGATCCAGTCGGGCGAAGGGGTTTGCATATATGCGTCTAGTCGCATGAAAGCATACTCGGCGAAGCGCGCGGGTCAAGGCAGTGGCCGATTTCGCCGCGCACTCAGCACGAAGGCGCGATCACCGCGCGAACCGCTACGGGCACTTGGGCGGCTGAGGCATGCAGCGCTGATCGTGCTTTTCCGTGGCGGCCGAGGTCAGCGGAACCATGTGCGTTTCGAGCCACCCCCCGCCGACGAGCGGGGCTGCATGGCTGTAATCCTCGACGAAGTTCAAACCGAGCGAGATCGGTTTCAGCGCCGCGAGTCGAAGCAAGAGCGCCCCCCGGGTCTCTCCGGGCTCGATCTGCAGACGACCTTCCGCGGCGAAGGGGCCGCCGCGCGCGTCGAGGATTTGCACGTCGGTCCAGCGGCAGAAGCGCTCCACACCGAGGTCGAGGCTCAGTCCTTCGAGCGGCAGCAAGCCGGGAAGAAAGCCGGGGATCTCGTCCTCGGAGGCGAGAATGTAAAGGGCGGGCAGTCCGTCGCGGAAGCGCGCCTTGACCTTGCCCCTCAGATTGAAATCTTGGCGCATATCGAGGCGTGCGCGCTCGAGATCGAAGCTGGCCCACCACCCCTCGATGTCGTGTTCTTTGGTGGCGAGAGCGACGTTGCGCGCTTGGACACGGCCCGATACGTCGGCGGTCCGGAGTGCCTCGTTCGGTGCGGTCAAGGTAAGGTGGGCGACCAGATCGCCGCGCACCTTCGTTTTGCCGACTTGCCCCGTCGCGTTGCGAATGTCGAGGTGCGCCGGACCTTGGGTTTTCTTTTCGCCGAACGCGAGCTCGGTCGTCGCCGCGATCGACGCGACCTCGGCTTGCCAGCCGCGCGGGGCGCCGCCCGCGTTTTTCATCTCGAGATCGCTTGCATCGAGCTTGCCGGTGAAGAGGGTCCGGTCCCAGCGTCCGAGGATCGACGCCTGCGCCGCGCGCGCGTCGAATTCGCCCCACCGAATCGAGGCTCCGCGGAGCGTGGCGAGCACGTTGCCCCGCGCGTCACCGTCCTCCGGCGTATCGATGCGAGCCGCGATCGTCCCTTCCTCGGCTTCCGCCCAAGGGCATGAACCGAGGGCGCTCGTGCGAACCCGTCCGACCGTGGCGCTCGCGGTGATGCTGGTCGGCTCGAAGCGCGCCCTTCCGGTGAGCGCCGCACCGGAGAAGCGCGAGCTGCCCACGTCGCCGATCCATTCACCGGATTCGACGCGCACGTCGCCTATGACGGTGCCGCGGGGCGAGACGGCCACATCCGCGTCCACGCTGGCGCGGCCGAGGAGCGAGGCGATGGCGGCCTCGGTGGCGATCTCGAGCTCATCGCTCAATACGCGGCCTTTCACGGTGACGCCGCGCGCTGCGCTGACGTGGGCCGTCGCGAGCACGTCGGCCGTGCCGCGCACTTGGAAGGCTTCGGTACTGACGGTTGCGCCCGAAAAACCGGCCGAGATAGAACCGTCGATGGCCTGCGACGGCTGTTGCAGCGCGACGACGCCGCCGACATGGCCGCGCCCCTGCTTGATTTTCCAAGTGTGCGGGCGGCCGAAAGGGAGATCACCGACCCACGCCAGATCGGGGAGCACAATGTCGCGGAAACGGGCTTCGCTGCGCACGAGCGGAAAATCCTTGGTGACGTCCGCATTCGACGTGTCGAGCTCGACTTCGACTTGACGGAGCTCGGGCGCCCGGTGGCGGCTGGAAGCGACGACCAAAGCGGCGTGAGGGATCGCGAGTCGCAAATGGCCACCCGGCTCGGCTGCGGGCCCGGACGCGGAAACCTCGATCTCGCCGTCGAGTCGAAAAGGGAGCTTCGCGTTGTCGACTCCGACGTGGCCCGTTCGGTAGGCGAACCGCGCATCGCGCGTGAAAACGCCGTGATCGACGGTGATGTCTGCGTCGATGAGACCGCTGCCATCCTGCATGTCGAAGCTCGGCGATGGTTCGGAGAGGAAATTCACGACGTCGAGGTTGGCGATCGCCGCCGCGAGTGTCAGGCGTGCGGTGATGAAGCGAAACGGCTCCATGCCGTGGACGGGCTCGACGTCGAAGTCGTCGACCTTGACCGTGAGCTTGCCGCGCATGTCGCGCAGGACGTCATACGCGCCGGTCGTGAGCGAACCGCCGCGCAACTCGAGGTCGGCGGGGCCGACCCACAAACGTTTGGCGGGACGAAGACGGAATGCACCGACGACGTGCGCGTCGCCTTCGTAGCGCATCATCTGCGCCCAGAGCTCGCGCACGGTCACGTCGACGTCCTCGATGTGAACGGTCCAGAGATTGTAATGGGCTTCGTCGAGCGGCGCCTCGGGGGGACCGAACTCGCGCAGCGGCGGATCGTTGAACTCGGGAATGGGCGGAAGCGCGGCGACGAAGGGGAGATCCTGCGCCTCGTGCTCGATGCGATGGCGAAAGCGGAAAGAAACGCCGGAGCCGCGCACGCGCGTCACGTGAAAGGTGCGGCGAGCGAACGCCAGCAGATCGATGTTCACATCGACGGTGTCGAGATCGAGCGAGAATTGGACGTTGCGATCCTTCATCGTGACGCGACCCCCTTCGACGTGGACGCGACCAGGCCAAAAGGACCAGGCCCGCCGGAAGTGGACCGCCACGGTGTCGGTGCCGGAAAACGCCTTTTCTACGCCGCCGAAGGCGAGAAACGCGTTGGCAGCGATGGGATAAGCCGCGAGAAGGAAGAGGACAATCGCGATAAGGATGCCGATCGTGCGTCGATGTTTTCTTGGTGCGGTACGCTCGTTCACGGTTGTCCGACTTTCGTTACTTCGGACGGGTCAGTTGCACGAGACATGCCGCGACCAGGCGCGCAAAAACACGAGAACGCGCGCGATTCAGCCGAAGCGGTGGGCAAACCACGCTTGCGCGAAGCTCGGAGCGCCCGCCGTCAGCTGAACCCAAGGTGCAGGACGGCGCGGCTCATGATGACGGCGCCGATGCCGATCATGGCCCAGCCAAAGCCTCGGACCAGCCGCTGAATTGCGGTCGGCTGGAGCCGGTCGCGAAAGCGCCGGACCACGACCTGAATGAGAAAGGCGAACCATCCGACGATGCCGATTCCGACGCCAAGCGCGAAGGGAAACGCGCCGCGGGGACTCGGCTCGACGAGCGAAGCCGCATGAAGGCCGGTGACGACTGTCGTCCAGGTCGCGAGAAGCGTCGGATTCAAGACGGCGCTGAGAAAGCCCCTGAGCCAGCGGCGCTCCTGGCGATCGGCCAGGTTGGCGGCGTGTACTTCCTTCGGATTCACGCGGCGAACGACGAGGTAAATGCCGAGCACCATCACCAGCACAGCACCGGTGATCTTCGACGCCGGTATGAGCACGGGGAAGCGTTCGAGCACGGTCGTGAGCCCCCAGAACGCGACGAACGCGTAGATGGCCTCGCCCAGCGCGGCGCCCCCGGCGATGTCGATGCCTTGCCGGCTGCCCTTTTCGAGCGCGTTTTTGAGCACGAGAATCGATGCCGGCCCAGCGACGGGAATCGAACCAAAAAAGCCGAGCCCGAGGCCGGCAAACAATGCCATCCACATGCAGTTGCGAAGCTCCGAGTTCGAGTTCGAGCGTGCACAGCCGTGACGCGCGAAAGGTACGGTTCGGGTAATGCATCGACTGTGCCGGCTGCGGCCAGAGAGCGAGAATCTGACAAAGTTTCGCCAGGCGTAGTAAGAAATGGCCCGTGCCTGCCAAGAGGATCGTCATCGCTGGAGGGAGCGGTTTCATCGGACGCCGCCTCGTGCGCCGTTTGCTGGCCCGCAAGGACCTGGTCACCGTGTTGTCGCGCAACCCGGTCGAAGCGCGGTCGGGGCTGCCCGAGGGCGTACGCGTCGCCGGGTACACGCCCAACACGGCAGGACCGTGGTTCGACGAGCTGGCGCAAACGGATGCGGTGGTGAGCTTGTCCGGCGAGCCGGTCGTGGGCGTGCGCTGGTCGCCCGCCAAGAAGAAGGAGTTCGAAGATAGCCGTATCGGCGTCGGCCAGACGCTGGTCAAGGCGTTAGAACGCGTTCCCGAACAACATCGCCCGAAGGTGCTCATCGGCGCGTCGGGCGTCGGGTATTACGGCGCGCGCGGCCCGAATGAGGACGTCGACGAAGCGGGGACGCCGGGCCGCGACTACATCGCCCTTCTGGCGCAGCGCTGGGAAGAGGCGATTGCCCCCGCCGCAGCTCTCGGCGTACGCGTCGTTCGCGGGCGACTCGGGCTCGTGCTCGGCAAGGGCGGCGGCGCGCTCGAAAAAATGGCGCGCCCCTTCCGCATGCACGTTGGCGGTCCCATCGGATCCGGCAAGCAGATGGTGTCGTGGGTCCATATCGATGACGTCTGCGGCATGACCCTCATGGCCATCGACAAGCCGGAGCTTTCCGGGCCCATGAACGTGACTGCGCCGAACCCGGTTACGATGGATCAATTTGCCGAAGCGATCGGCATCATCTTGCATCGCCGGTCGTACTTACGCGTTCCAGAAGGCGCCGTGAAGGCGCTGTTTGGAGAGGGCGCCGAACCGCTGCTCACCGGTCAACGCGTGCTCCCCAAGGTCGCCGAAGCGATGGGTTACGAGTTCGAGTATCCCGAGCTGCTCGCCGCGCTCGAGTCGGTGCTCGGACCGGACTGACGACTACGGCCCGGAGATCATGTTCGACTCGGCTGACCTGTGGCTGCTGCGCGCGGTCTACGCGGGAGGCTCTGGCCCTATTTGGCTCGATGTCGTTCTCCTCGTGACCTTCCTCGGTTCGGGATGGATGCTGCTCGGCCTCGTACCCCTCTTCTTCACGCGGATGCGGGCAGGGGCCACGACGTTGCTCGTTACCCTCGTCGCCACGAGCTGCGTCGTTGCGTCGGCGAAAGCGCTCGCCGGTCGCGTGCGTCCGTGCCACGCGCTCGCGTTTGCAAACGCGCTTCCCATCGAGCTTCCCACCGATCCGTCGTTTCCAAGCGGCCACGCCGCGGGAAGCTTCGCGTTCGCTGCTTTCGTGTTCGCTGTGCACCGGCGCGCTGGCCTCGCGTTCGCCGGCCTCGCGATCTTGGTTGCACTTTCGCGTGTCGCGCTCGGCGTGCACTACCCGAGCGACGTCGTCGCGGGCGCGTTTCTCGGCGGCGTGTTCGGCTGGATGGGCGCGCGAAGACTATCCGCCGTCCGTTTGACCGACGCAGATTCCGAACCCGTCCGGCAGTGAGCGGTTGCCGCCTTGGCAAGTGCCGGTGTTGCAATCGAGCGAATCGACCTGGCCGACGTGGCAAATCTTGACGCACTCGTTCGCGAATTTGGAGCAGAAAAGCCCTTCCCCGCAGCGTTTTGATTCATCGCACTTGTCGCCGACCTTGGCAGGCCCGGGCTCGATGCACGTCGTTTCACCCTCGCTGCCCACCACAGCGCAGATTTTGCCGTTGGCGCAAGGATTCGGCGTCGCGAGCAAGGTGCAATCGTCGACGGGGAGGCACACCGGCACATTGAGCTCGCGCCGGGTGATCCCGTTCACGCGCAGCGGCGCCTCTTGGTAATACGTTCGTTTCATGCAGGTGGGAGGCAAGGCGCAGTAAACCGGACGGCACACCGCTCTCTGATCGACCTCGATACATGCGAGCAGCGGCCCGCACTCGTGCGAGTCGTTGCACGGATCGCCAGCGAGGCCCGGGCCGATGGGCGCGCATTCGGTGATGACGCCGGTCGCACCGGGCTTGACGTAGCAGCTCTGCGAGATGGGCGGTTCGTCCGAGGATCCGATGTCTCCCGTTGCGTCGCGGCGACCACCGCTGTCCGTTCCGCTCGCGTCGGGGGTGGGGGGCGATCCCCCGTCGGTGGGGTTGCCAGCGTCTTCTGTGGCGTCGGGCTGGGGTTCACCGACGGCGTCTTCTGTGGCGTCGGGCGGGCCGCTGTCGACGGAGACGTCGCCGCTCGACCCGTCGTGCGACCGATCGAGACATGCGTCAGAAGCGGCGTCGGCCGAGCCGGCAGCGTCCCCGCCATCGGCGCCGGCGTCACCCGTGGCGTCCGTCGCGTCGTCATTCGAATCGGAGGCATCGTCGGCCATCAGCGCCGGCAAGAGCGTCGGGGCGGCGAAAGGCGCCGGGCCGCACGCGTTCCAATTGCCGGGGAAACAGCCGGTCGTTCCGCATAGCGGGCTGCGCGACATGCCCGAATCGGGCAAGAGCGCATCGGGCGGCAACAGCGTGTCGCGGCGCGCTCCGTCGGTGGCCGCATCGCGGTGGCATTCGGGATCGGAGCAGTCGTCGACGACCGGCGGCGAATCGCAAGCTACGACCGTTGCCGCCAGCCATGCCGCGACGAAATGCGCCCCTGTCGTCTTTGCGTATCGGATTGGACTCATAAGAATGACTGCGAGATACGAAAACTTTAGCGATAAGGCTAGCACATTGCGACGCCGTTCACTTCACCTCTACGTCTCTTACGACGAAGTTGCCCGCTTGGTCGAAAACCCGAACCGCGATCAGATGATTGCCGGGGCCCGCCAAGGTCGAAACGTCGAGATCGAAAGCCTCTACCGGCTCGTCGAAAATGCCGTCCGCGGGTGAGAAAGGGCGCCATTCGTTCTTGCCGTCGATGGCAACGTCGATGCGCGCAATGGGTCCTACACCGTCCACCGCGTCGCCGCGTACCCGCCGGCCTTGGGCGGCAAGCGCGCGAAACACGGGTGGCGTGTTGTCGACGAGGACGATCGCCGATTCGAGCGAATGGCGAAACGTGCGGTCGGGCGGATTGACCGATTCGTCCGTCGCTTCGACGCGGACGCGGTACGTGCCCTCCGGCAGTGACGCGGTTTCCCAGTCGTATTCGGCTTTGCCGAGCGGCTCGTCAGGCCGAGTCAAATCGCGGTAGACCGTCTGTCCGTCGAGCCGGTACTGGAGGCGGTAGCGCAGCGCATCGCCGTCGGGATTGTCGACGCGCCAGGTGACCTTGATGACGCTCGTGTGGCGATCCGGCTCGCCCGGCGTGGCGTTCTCTTTGGAAGCGGCCTTCGGCTGTGCGTCGACGCCCGTCACCACCGCGCGCAGGTTGTCGGGCACGTAGGGGAGTACGATTTCCGACAGAACGGCGTTGGGGTCGCGCGCGAAACGGGCACGCACCTGAACGAAGCGTGCCGCCGGGCTCGTCACTTTGCCGGGGGCGGGTAGCGCCTGGCTCCAGTCGCTCCAGGTCTTGTCGGGAACGAGCGTATTGCCCGTTCGCGTCGACATGTCGAGTGGACCGGACGCGCGCCAGATGAGACGACCGAAGTTCGACCGGAGGCTCGCGTCGAGCACCTTGCTCGTCCATATCGCGTCGGCCCCTCCCACGCCGCGCACTTCGTGCAGCACCGCGGGGTCGCTCCCGGCCACGAACCGCTTGCGCCCGGCGAGAAGCAGGAACGTGACCTGCCGCTCGTCGGTGTCCGCCGCGAGCGTCGAGGTGTGCGATTCGTCGACGGAATAGACGCGACCTTCCGCGCCCGTTCCGACGTAAGGGCGGCCATCGACGCCGACGGCGAGGGAGGTGAAATGCGTGTCGTCGCGCTTCAAGAGTCTCTCCGGGCGACCGTCGGCGTCGAACACGGTGAGTGTGCCTTTGCCCGGCTTGGGGCGGGCAGCCGACACGGGCGCGCCCTGCGCGACGCCGGGCGCCGTGCGCTTCGGTATTTCCGGCAGCTCGGCGTATTCGTTGGAGATGGCGAAGACTCTGCCCCGCGGGGCGAGAGCGATGCCTTTCACGTCTTCGCCGGGCAGATCGTAAAGGACGGTGGCCCGCCCGGGGCCCGTGATCTTGTAGAGGACGGCCTTGCCGCTCGAGCCGGCGTAGAGCGTGCCGTTTTCCGCCAGCGCCAGAGAGACGAGGTGAGGCTCGTCGCTGTCGAAATAGACCTGCGCTTTGCCGTTGGCGTCGATGCGAAAGAGCTTGCCGTCGGGACCGGTGGCCGCGAAGAGCGCATTTTGTTTTTCGTCGAAGGCGAGCGCCCACACGTGATCGGCGCCCTCGAGGTCGACGAACTTGAAGGCCCGGTTTCCGTCGATTCTGACGATGCGCCCGTTGGGGATCGTGCCGCCGAAGACGGCCTTGTTGAAGCCGGTGACGAGGGAGGTCACCGCGAGCTGCCCGGTCTCGGTGAACGGCGCGACCTGCCCGTTGTTGACGCGCAGGATCTTGCCGGTATTTCCGGTGCCGACGAGGACACTGCCGTCGGGTTGCACGATGGCACTCCAGATCGAAGTCGCGTCGCCGAGCGGCAGTGCGCCGAGGTCGAAGCCCGCCCGGACGCGACCGAGCGAGTCGACGGTCGTCCCTTTCAGGTCGCCGCCGGAAAGCTCGTCGAGTGAGTTGAGCTCGAAGGTGCGGGTGCCTACGGCACGCGCGGACGGCGCGAGAGCTAGGAGAAGTGAGAGCGCGAGTGTGGCGAGCGAAGATCGAAGTGTCATGGCGAGCGGGTAAGCCGGAACGAGTGGGCGGCGGGACAGCTCAACGAAGTACGGGGCGAATGCGCACCTTGACGTGGTCCTTGCCCTCGAGGAGCCGGTGGATCGGGATCGCGGTGCGCAAATAGGAAACGAACGGCTCGGGTGCCTTGGTGTCGCTCGCCGGCCGCAGCATATCGAGCGCGCCGGGGGGGAGCCTGTTCGCGACTTGGCCTTGGAAGGCCACGCCGTGCTCGGCGAGCTTGATCGAGGCGACGACGCTGTCGATCGGATAGAAGCGGCGCGGCAGGTTGGCGATGAGATCGGCCAGCTTTTCGGGCGCGGGGAGCTCGGGCGACTCGGCGTAACCGGGGGAGAGCTCGATGTCGACCTCTTTGCCGGCGAGCTCGCGCGGAATGGGAACCTCGATGATCTTTTGCTCCTCGGGGCCGGCGAACGGGACGAGATGGAGCCGGAGCGTGGCGGGCTGGCCGGCGTCGATGACCTCGGCGAGCGCGTCGACCCCGCGCAAGCGCACGCTTTCGCGCGCGAAGCGGACTTCTACTTTGGTGTGTACCTTTTCGACCTGCGCCGATTGCCAGCCATTGTTCAAGATGGAGCCGATGGCCTGCACGGCGCGCGAGCGCGACCAGTCGTCCGCATCGGGCGTGCCGCCGACGGCGACGCCCCCGTCTTCGATCTTGAGATTTCCGAAGCCGGTGAGGGTGATGTCCGTCGTCGCGCGCCAGGTGACATCGCGCCGCTCGGAGGTGGTCGATTCGAAGGCGCTTCCGACCGCGAGCGCGACGAAGGACGGCGACATGAATTTGTCGTGCGCGATGGTGAATGACCAGTGGGTGTGGGGCGCGCCTTCGACACCCACGATGTCGACCGTGGCCGGAAAGCTCGGCGCATGGCTCTTGGCGTCGACCACGATGGCCGCTTGCCGGTCGTTGACGAGGGCTCCCAGCGGGCGCACGGCTTCGCCGAGCTTGAAGCTGCGTGCTTGGGTCGCCAAGATCCAGAGCACGCGGGCCACGGCGGTCGGCATCGCCCCGATGCCGCCATTCATCATGGGATGGCCGAAGGCGACGAGCTTGTCCCCCTCGACGCGCGTCACCGTGCCGAGGCCCATGGCCGAGATGTCGCCGGTCACGAGCTGCACGCCGATCGCGCCCCCGTTGACATAGTGCTTGGGAGCGTCGGGATCGGTGGCGGATCCCGCGCCCGTTCCCTGCACAGGCTCCAAGCCGAGTGGTTCGAAGAGATCGCGCGCCACCTTGCTGGTGCGGTCACCGAGCCCACCGAGCAGAATGGGGGTGGCCACGGGCATGAGGTTCGGCCCTTGCGCGGCCCCCGTCGGGCCGCTCGTCCGCGATGCGATTTGGTGCGCGTGCTCGCGCAGATCGTAGCGGCCGGCGTCTCCTTGGTAGGAGGTTCCCGGTACGGCGGCTTCGGCGCGCCATCTCGTCGAGCATCGATTGGATGGGGGTAACGCCGGCGATGGGCTCGGAACCGAACTGCCAACCGTAGGCGTAGGCGCCGATCATGCGCCCGTTGAGGAAGACAGGACTGCCGCTCATTCCAGCGACCACCTTCGCGACCTCCAGCCTGGGGTGACCCGTTTTGATGAGAACGAGGTCCTGATGCGGTCGAAAACGGCGGATGGTTCCGAGAACCTCGACGTCGAAGCGTTCCGGCTCGGTCCCGCGGAAAACGGTGAGCCCGTACCCCTTCATGCCGACTTTGATCTCGGAGATCGGCATGATCGCGTCGGCGGGCCCGGGCACCGCTTGCGCCAGCTTGAGGGTGAGGGGCAGGGATAGGAGCAGGCCCAGCGAAGCCGACAGCGGAATGAGCGGCAGATGACGCAAGGCAACCTAGAATACCGGATTCCTTCGCAAAGCACAGCGAAGGTGGGGCGCGCGCCCGGAATGGAGCGCCCTTTTTATCTAGGACCTCTGGACCGCTGGAGCCCGCCTGCATTGCGTTCCCGGAGGCGCCTAGGTAGGGAGGTGCTCACCATGATGAGCCGACAACTGCGTTTTGCGTTCGCCGCCGCGCTACTGATCCCCGCTTGCGGAGGTTCGCAGAACCCACCCGCCGAGCCTCCGCCGCCTCCCCCTCCGCCGGCCGCGGCTGCTCCGGCCGGGAGCGCCACGCCCGCCGCGCAGGTGAGCGCCACGTCGGCACCCGCGGCGACCGGGACCGCCAAGAGTGAGCCTGCTCCGGCCACGACGCCCAAGCCGGCCGTGCGTTTTACGGGCGCTTTTGCGACGCCCGAAAGCGTGTTCTACGACGAAGCGGCCGACCGTTATCTCGTCAGCAACGTCAACGGAAAACCGTACGAGGCCGACGGCAATGGTTTCATTTCCGTTCTCTCGCCCGACGGCACCGTCACCACGCCCAAGTGGATCGCAGGTGGCGTGAAGAAGGCGAAGCTCGACGCGCCCAAGGGAATGGGCATCGCGCAGGGCATCCTTTATGTGGCCGACATCACCGTGGTGCGGAGATTCGACGCCAAAGACGGCACCCCCAAAGGTGATATTCCCATCGAAGGGTCGACCTTCCTCAACGACATCAGCACGACGCCGGACGGAAGGGTGTACGTCTCCGATTCCGGACTGAAGGGCGGGGCCACGGGCCTCGAGCCGAACGGGACCGATGCCGTCTACCTCATCGAGAAGGGCAAACCTCGAGCGATTTCGAAGATGAAAGATCTCGGCAATCCGAACGGCCTGCTCGCGACCGACACGGGCGTGCTCGTCGTTACCTTCGGCACCGGGGAGCTCTATCGGCTCGACAACGAGGGCAAGCGCAAAGACATTACGCCCATCCCCGAGGGCATGCTGGACGGCATCGTCGCCTTGGAAGACTCGCTTCTTATTTCGAGCTGGAAGGCGTCCGCCATTTACCGCGGAAAGCTGCACGGCAACTTCGAGGTCGTGGTGCCCAACGTGAAGGCCCCGGCCGACATCGGCTTCGATAAGAAGCGCTCACGCGTGCTCGTTCCACGGTTCACCGAGGATGTCGTCGAGGCGTACGACCTGAAGTAACGGCGCGCGGTTCCCCTTTGCCCCGCAGAGGGTAGGCCGGCATACTTCGCCGACCATGCACGCCATCTGGTTCATGCTGACCGCCCTCGCGGTGCTGGCGATCGGCTACCGCTACTATTCGGCGTTCATCGCGGCCAAAGTGCTGGCGCTCTCGGACGAGCGCGTGACGCCGGCCCACACCCGTCGCGACGGCAGCAACTTTCACCCGACGAACAAGTACGTCTTGTTTGGGCACCATTTCGCGGCCATCACCGGCGCAGGTCCCCTCATCGGGCCCGTCCTGGCGGCGCAGTTCGGCTTTTTGCCGGGCTACATCTGGATCTTGTTCGGCGTCGTGTTTGGCGGCGCGGTGCACGATTTCGTCATTCTCGTCTCCTCGGTGCGGCGCCAAGGGCGTTCGCTCGCCGACATCGCGCACGAAGAACTCGGCCCGGTGCTCGGCATGGTGACGGGCGTGTCCATCCTTTTCATCGTGGTCATCGCCCTCGCCGGGCTGGGCACGGTGGTCGTCGGGGCGCTTGCCGAATCCGCGTGGGGCGTCTTCACCATCGGGCTCTCCATTCCGATCGCCCTCGGCATGGGTCTCTATATCTACAAGGTGCGCGGCGGTTCCGAGCAGGGGATCCGCGAAGCCACGGTGGTCGGCGTCGTGCTCCTCATGGCGGCGCTCATCTTCGGCAAGGTCGTGCAAGACGGCCCCTGGGGCGAGCACCTCAAGCTATCGCGCACGACGCTCACCTACGCGATGGCGATATACGGCTTTGCCGCCAGCGTGCTCCCCGTGTGGATGCTCCTTTGTCCGCGCGACTACCTGTCGAGCTATCTAAAGATCGGCACCATCGGGCTGCTCGTTTTGGGGATCATCCTCGTCAATCCCGTCATCGAGATGCCGCTTCTCAACGACGTGAGCGCGAAAGCCGTCATGGTGGGCGGCGAGAGCTACACGCCGATCGTCGCAGGTCAGCTCTTTCCGTTCGTGTTCATCACCATTGCCTGCGGCGCCATCAGCGGGTTTCACGCGCTCGTTGCGAGCGGCACGACGCCGAAGATGATCGACAAGGAGAGCCACTGCCGCGCGATCGGCTATGGCGCCATGCTGATGGAGGGCCTGGTCGGCGTGACCGCGCTTCTCGCCGCGACGGCGCTGCCTCCGAGCGACTACTTCGCGATCAACACCGACCCGCGCATCGCCCTCGTCGCGCCCGCGGGCGGACATGGGCTCGCCGAGAGCGCCGATGCGCTTGCGCGTGTCGAGCCGCTGCTCACGCCGCAAGACCGAAAACATCTTGGCCTTCGCCCAGGGCAGCCTCTTGCCGAGATCGCAAGCTCGAGCGTCAAAGCGAGTGAGCTGCTGCACCTCTCGAACCGCGCGCTCGGTGCGCTCGGATACAACGTCGATGCGACGAGCGAGACGGCCATGGAGCTCACGGCGGGCGATTTTTTGCGCCTCGGGATCCGCGTGACCGACCTTCCCCTTCTGGCCAAGGAGAGCCAAGAGGTCATCGCCGCACGGACGGGGGGCGCCGTTTCACTGGCGGTGGGGATGTCGCGCGTTTTCTCCGGTTTGCCTGGAATGAAGACGTTGATTGCTTATTGGTATCACTTTGCGATCATGTTCGAGGCGCTGTTCGTTCTGACGACGATCGACACCGGCACGCGCGTGGGGCGTTTTCTCCTGCAGGAATTCGTGGGCCGGGTGTGGACGCCGTTTCGCGAGCCGGGCTGGGCTCCCGGCGCAATCATCGCGTCGGCGGCCATCGTCGTGGGGTGGTGCTACTTCATCCTCACGGGAAGCATTTCGACCATCTGGCCGATGTTCGGCATTGCCAACCAACTCTTGGCTGCGACGGCCCTGGCCGTCGGAACGACGATCATCCTGCGTGAGTCGAGCAAGCCGACGTACGCGCTCGTCACGCTGGGGCCGCTCGTCTTCGTGGGGACCACGACGATCACGGCGGGCATCACGGCGATCAAGGTCATGTACTTGCCGCTCATGGCCAACGCGGAGACGTACACGCGCGGGTTCGTCAACACCTTGGTGACGGGCACGCTGCTTCTCGGCGTCATTTCCATCCTCATCGGCAGCGCCGCGCGATGGGTCACACTCTGGCGCCAGCGCACCACGACGGAACCCGCAGCCGCATGAGAGACGTCATTCTGGTGGGAGGTTTGGTGCTCGCTTTTGCCGTCCTGGTGACGGTGCACGTCGCCATCGTGCTCGGCCTTGCCTGGCGCGACCCGCGCTGGCGTGCGCTCGCAGCGTTCTTCGTTCCGCCACTGGCGCCTTATTGGGCGCTGCGGAGCGGAATGATGGTGCGAGGCGCGATCTGGATCGGCAGCGTCGTCCTTTATTCCTCGCTCCTCGGATTTTCGGCCATTTGATGTTTCGCTCGCTTCTCCGTTCCACTGCGCGCATTGCGCCTCTCGTTGGGCTCGCGCTCTCGGCCTTCGCCGGGGTCGCGGCGTGCAATGGCTGTCGCAGCACACCGCAACCGGAGTCGACGTCACCCGCTGCTCCTTCCTACGGCCCGTCCACGGTGCGCATTTACGCGCTGTCCAACTTGGCCGGCGCGCTCGAGCCCTGCGGCTGCACCAAGGATCAGCTCGGGGGCATCGACCATCTGGCGGCATTTTTGACGCGCGATCGCAGCGCCGCCCACGGCTCGCTCTTTCTCGCGGTCGGGCCGACGTTGTTCCTCGATCCGACGCTCGACGAGAAGCGCGGCACGCAGGATCGCTGGAAGGCCGAGGCGATCAGTGCGTCGCTCGGTGAGATCGGGCTCGCAGCGTGGACGCCTGGGTATAACGATTGGGCGGGAGGTGCGCCGCTTCTCGCCGCGCTCGCCAAGAGCGCACAGGGACCGCTGGTGGCCGCCAACCTCGAGGGAGTCGATGGCGCCGTGAAAAGCGTGGTGCGCGACGTCGGCGGGGTCAAAGTCGGCATCGTGGGGGTGAGCGCACCCGCTCTGTCGGGCGGGGCTCGGCCAGCAGGGGTCGAGGTGAAAGACGCGGCTGCCGCGCTGACGGCGGCCATCGCGCAAGCACGTGCGCAGGGAGCCAAGATGGTCATCGGTCTCGCGGCGCTCCCGCGCGGGGAAGCGCTGCGCCTCGCCGAGCGCGCTCCCGAATTGTCGGCGCTCCTCGTCGGCAAGCCGGTCGATTCGGGGGAGGCCAATGACGCACCTTCTGCGCCTGTCCTGATCGGCAATGTGCTGGTCGTCCAAACCTCGAACCACTTGCAGACGGTGGGCGTCATCGATTTCTTCGTGCAAGGGGACGACTACAAGTTTCAAGACGCGACGGGCATGGCCAACGCCGAAGCGCTGGCTTCTTTGAACAAGCGCATCCGCGACTACGAAGCGCGGCTGGCGGCGTGGGAGAGCGACACCTCGCTGCGCCCCGACGATCTAGCGGCGCGGCGCGGCGACTTGAAGAAAATGCGTGACGAACAGGCGCGACTCGCCAACCGCGAGCCCCCCCGATCGGGAAGCTTTTTTCGCTACACGCTGGTGGAGGTGCGCGAGAAGCTCGGCCGTGACGCCAAGGTCGAACAACGCATGGGCTCCTTTTACAAGCGCGTGAACGAGCATAACAAGACCGCGTTCGCCGGCCGTAAGCCCCCCGCGGTAGCGGCCGGCAAAAGCGCCTACACCGGGATCGAGGTTTGTTCGAGCTGTCACCTCGAGGAGCGACAGGTGTGGGATCGCACGGCGCACGCGCGTGCGTACGCCACATTGTCGACGCAGTTCAAGGAGTACAACCTCGATTGCGTCAGCTGTCACGTCACTGGCTACGAAAAGCCGGGTGGCTCGACAGTCACGATGAACACGGCCCTGCGCGACGTGCAATGCGAAGAGTGTCACGGCCCGGGAGAAGCCCACGTGAAATCTCCCAACGCCAAAGGGCTCATCGATCCTTCGCCCCCTCTCAATGGATGTGTCAGCGCGTGCCATCATCCGCCCCACGTCGATGACTTCGATCCTTCGCAAGCCAAGCAATTCATTTTGGGTCCGGGGCACGGAATGCCCGACCAAGCGCCATGGCCGGCATGGGCACGCGACGGCGGCGCGCACTGAGCACCTACGCGATGCACGTGGCGCAGAAGGGCCGCGCGCGGGCAATCGGGACGAATTGAACGTAGGTCTTTAGGTCAGCACGCGGCGATACCTACGCGCGCCCCGCACATCCGTTGAGCAGTTAATTCTCCCTGCGCCGCGTTTGGGGCTGGCATGCGCGTTGCTGAGTAGCGGCTCGACGCGCCACCCCACGTGTGGCCGGGCCGATCGGCCGATGCGTCAGTGCTCACGCAAGAAGCGTCACGAGAGGAGCAAAGATCATGAAGGCATTGCAGCTGGGATTCGGTGTCGGATGGGGATCGCGGCGTTAGGTCTCGTTGCGTGCGGGAGTGTTCCTCCGCCGCACGAGCGCGAGGCGTCGTCCCAGGCAGCCATTCGAACGGCTACGGAAATGAACGCACAACAAGTACCGCAAGCGGCGCTCCACCTGAAGTTGGCGCAAGAACAGTTCGAGAAGGGTAAAGCGCTGATGAACGACGGTGATAACGGACGTGCGTCGTACGTCCTCATGCGCGCGCAGGCCGACGCCGAGTTGGCGCTCGCACTCGCCCGCGAGAACAAGACGCGGACTGACGCTCAGGTCCTCATCGACCGGCTTCGCGCGGCCCGCGGACCGGTGCCGACGTCGGC
>Ga0193706_1000510_pt1 | contig 22366 bp, 25 predicted proteins | sample U3c1metaG_FD_160130 | JGI IMG/M metagenome (GOLD analysis project Ga0193706, IMG submission 160130) | Soil microbial communities from a riparian zone of the East river system, Colorado, United States - U3c1 | ecosystem: Environmental > Terrestrial > Soil > Riparian zone | place: USA: East River... | reverse complement strand
GGAGCAGAGCGCGAAGGACTGGGCGGCGCTGGCGATCGGCACCCCCCTCGGCTTCATCGTCATGGTCGGCGGGCCGCTGACCGGTGGTTCCTTCAACCCGGCCCGCTGGTTCGGCCCCGCCCTCGTCGGCAACACCTTCGGCGGCGTCTGGCCCTACCTGGCGGGTCCGATCGTTGGTGCGCTGCTGGCTGCCGCCGTCTACAGGTTCGTGCTCGAGCCGGGCGGCCTGCCGCCGACCGAAGCGCCGGAGCGGATCCGGCCGCCGATCAAGAAACGGGCCGAGCCGAACAACCCGACCGAGCCCGCTTCCTGATCTGAGCTTCAGACCGCCGGGCCTGGCCGGCCCGGCGGTTGCAGTACCTTGGGCGGCGTGCGAAGGGTCACCTTCTCCCGCAACTACACGCTCTCTCTTTCCCGCACCTGCCAGTGCTATTGCAAGTACTGCGCGTTCGCGACGCACCGGGCGCATATCCACGCGCCCGAGAAGGTCGAGCGGCTGCTGGACGAGGCGCTCAAACGCAACACCAAGGAGCTGCTGGTCCTCACCGGCGAGCGGCCGGAGGTCAATACCGAGGTGGCGGCCCGCCTGGCCGAGTGGGGCCACGAGGACTTCACGTCCTACGTCGTCTGGGCCTGTGAGCGGGCCCTGGAGCGAGGGATGCTGCCGCACACCAACCTCGGCGTCCTCGACCGCACCGACCTTGCTCGCCTCAGGGAGGTCACCGCTTCCCAGGGCCTGATGCTGGAGTCGATCTCCGAGCGGCTGATGGAGACGGTCCACGCCGGCTCGCCGACCAAGCATCCGGCGCGGCGGCTGGAGACGATCGAGGCCGCCGGCGAGCTGAAGATCCCCTTCACGACCGGGATCCTGGTCGGCATCGGCGAGAGCGAGGACGAGCGCGTCGAGTCGCTGGAAGCGCTCGCGAAGCTGCATGACAAATATGGGCACCTGCAGGAGGTGATCCTCCAGAACTTCGTTCCCCATCCGCGCTACTACGGCGCCGAGGTGGCGGAGATCGCCGATGCGGCGTCGCGCAAGCGGTGGACGGGGGATGGGGATGCCTCCACTGCAGCAACAGATGGGGAGGCTGCCGTGGAGGCATCCCCATCCCCCGCGCACGGCAGCGGGTCCGCTGACGGCGAGCTGGCGATGCCGGAGTGGGCGAACCCGGTGTCGATCGAGGAGATCAAGCGGCTGATTCAGGAGTCGAAGCGGCTGATGCCGGATGTCGGGGTGCAGATCCCGCCGAACCTTTCCGACTGGTGGCCGGAGCTGGTTGAGGCGGGGGCGACTGACCTTGGGGGGTTGTCGGCCAATGGGGACCACATTTCTCCGGAGGAGCCGTTTCCGAGTCCGCACCAGGTGCGCAAGGAGCTGGCGCCGCGGGGGTACGCGCTGACCGAGCGGCTCTGCGTCTATCCGCAGTACATGGATCCGGAGTGGATGGAGCAGGGGGTCCTCGATGTGATCAAGCTGAAGTACTGGAGCTTCATTCCGCGGCGTGGGTCGGGGCGGCGCTCGGAAGAGTCGCTGGACCCGGCGCTGGCCGAGGCGGCGATCGCGAAGGGGCGCGAGGGGGAGGCGCTGAGCGAGGACGAGCTGACGGCGCTGTTCTCCGAGGGACGGCCGCAGGTGATCGAGGAGATGCGGGTCGCCGCCGACGAGCTGCGGGCCGAGCTGCACGGGGAACGGGCCACGTTCGTGGTCAACCGCAACATCAACTTCACCAACATCTGCGTGGTCGGCTGCGCCTTCTGCGGCTTCGGCCAGGGCAAGCGCTCCCCGGACGCCTACGAGGTCTCCGAGCAGGACTTCGCGGCGCGGATCGAGGAGGCGGTCGATTTCGGCGCCACCGAGCTCTGCATGCAGGGCGGCATCCACCCGGACCTGACCCTGGAGGAGTACGGCAAGTGGCTGCGCCTGGCCAAGGACGTGGCGCCGCAGTTGCACCTGCACGCCTACTCGCCGATGGAGGTCCACTACATGTGCGAGCGCTCCGGCAAGCAGCCCGGGGAGGTCTTCGAGTACCTGCTCGAGTGCGGCCTCGGCTCGACGCCGGGCACGGCGGCGGAGGTGCTCGACGACGGCGTCCGCCAGCGGATCTCGCCGAACAAGCTCCCCGCCGACCGCTGGGTCGAGATCATCGAAGCCTCGCACCGGGCCGGCCTGCGCTCGACCTCGACGGTGATGTTCGGCCACATCGAGGAGCCGCGCGAGCTGGCCCGCCACATGCGGGTCGTGCGCGGCCTGCAGGAACGCACCGGCGGCATCACCGAGTTCGTCCCGCTCAGCTTCATCCCCTTCAACACGATGCTCGGCCGCACCCACGGGATCGAGGAGATCTCGATGGCGGACAACCTCAAGCACACCGCGGCCTTCCGCCTGGCGCTGGGGAGGACGATCCCCAACCTGCAGGCGAGCTGGGTGAAGATGGGCCTGGAGGGGGCGACCGAGTCGCTGCGCTGGGGCGTCAACGACCTCGGCGGCACGCTTATGGAGGAGAACATCTCGCGCATGGCCGGCTCCCAGCACGGGGTCAGGCTGGAGCCCGAGCAGCTGATCGAGGCCGCCCGCGCCGCCGGTCGCGAGCCCGCCCAGCGCACGACGCTCTACGAGATCGTCGAGAGCTACGAGCTGGCGCCGCTCTGAAGGCCGATCTTTAGCCGTTCCCGATCCGGGTAGGCGGTACTCGAGAGAGACCGTACGACCAGAGAGAGACCGTACGACCATGGAGGGACGAGATGAGCGAAGGTTCAGAACAAGGACGACGCCAAGGGGCGCGTCAAGGAGGCGGCTGGCAGCCTGACCGGCGACGAGGACTTGAAGCGGGAGGGCAAGGTCGACCAGGCGGGCGGCAAGGCCAAGGAGGGTGTCGAGAAGGTCACCGACAAGATCAAGGACGCCCTGAGGCGGGACTAGAGGTTCAGCGGAAGAGGTCCTCGGCGCGCGGACGGTGCAGGGCCGCCGCGCCGGGGCCGTCCGCGGTGCTGACGTGGCGGCCGAGGCCGCGGACGATCGCGGCGGGGATGCCGCTGGCCTTGTCGCGCACCAGGTCGGCGGCGCCGGCGGCCTCGTCGGCGATCGCGATCAGGGTCGCCTCCAGCTCGCGGCCGCTGGCGTCCCGGCGGCCGCGCCAGTCGTCCAGCGGCGCCAGGCCGGCGCAGCCGATCGCGACCTCGGCCTGGCCCAGCCGCCAGGCGCGGCCGAAGCTGTCGCTGATCACGACGGCGATGGTGGGGGGGAATCGGGGATGGGGCTCGCCGGACACTCCCCGCTTTCGTCCGCCGAGCCCCATCCCCGATTCCCCGGCAAGCGCTGTCGTGATTTCGCTGCGGATGTGACGAGCTGAGGCGTCTGGGTCTTCGGGCAGCAGGCAGACCGTGTCCTCCTCCGGCAGGTTGGAGCTGTCGATGCCGGCGTTGGCGCAGACGAAGCCGTGCCGGGTCTCGACGATGAGGACGTTGCGCTCCGCCCTCAGCACCTCCGTGCTCTCCTCGAGGATCAGCTCGACCAGGGCCGGCTCCTTGCCGAGCACGGCGGCCAGCTTGCGGGCTCTGGCGCTCGGCAGGACCGAGGAGAGCCTGCGAACGCGGCCCTCGGCCTTGGAGACGATCTTCTGCGAGATCACGACGACGTCGCCCTCCTCGAGTGCGGCGCGCTCGGCGATCAGCTCGCCAACCCGCATCCCCTCGGCGAACTCCGGCAAGCCGAGGACCGGGACGATCCGCAGCCCGCCGCTCATATCCCCAGTGCCTTGGCGGTACGGCGGGCCCGGCCGGGGCGGGACTCCAGCTCGCGGGTGAGGGCGATCAGGTCGGCCGGCGTATCGAGGTCGAGGCCCAGCGAGGGCAGCTCCTCGACCCCGAAGGCGATGCCGGCCTCGCGGGCGGCGGCAACGTGGCGAGCGCAGCTGCCCTCGCCGAAGGAGGGGACGATCGCGTCGGGCGGGCTCAGCGCCAGGGCGTTGGTGCCCGGGCCGTGACGGTCCGGGACGATCCCGACGTAGCGCTCGGGAATGCCGGTCAGCAGGCCATCGAGCTCGCGCGGCTCCAGCAGCGGGCAGTCGCCGGGGAGGAGGACCACGCAGGTTGCTCCCTGCGCCTCGGCATGGGCGATCCCGGCCAGCGCCGCGCCGACGTGGCCGCCCTCGCCGGGGTCCGCAACCACCTCGGCCCTGGCGTCGGCGGCGAGTTCCCGGGCGACCGGGTCGTCGCTGACGACGATCGTGCTCTCGATCGTGCGCGCCGCGCCGATCGCCTCGAGCACGTCGGCGACCATTGCCGCCGCCAGCGCCCGGCGCTGCTCGCCGTCGAGGCCGGTGGCCAGTCGCTGCTTGGCCGCGTTGAAGCGCTTGACGGGGAGGACCGCGGTGGCCTTCAACTCGGGCCGAGGGTCGTGGCGTAGTCGAGCACGATGCGGGCGAGGCGGGCGCGGCCGCTGGCGCCCTCCATCAGGGTCGCGGCGACGAGCGTGGCGACCTCGACCGGCGGCGGGTCGGGATCGCCCTCGTCGACGACCATGCCGTCGATCAGCCCGGCGTAGAGCGAGGCGACGCCGGCGGCGGTGGTCGGGCGGCTGAGCGCCTGCATGAAGCGGTCGGTCGGCCCCTTGACGACGGCGCCGGCGACGTAGGGGCTGACCGCGACGACCGGCGCGGGGGAGGCGGCGATCGCGTCGCGCAGGCCGGGCACGGCGAGGATCGGGCCGATGCTGATCACCGGGTTGGAGGGGCCGATCACGATCGCCTCGGCGGCGCGCAGCGCATCCAGCACCTCGCGGCTCGGCTCGGCGTGCTCGATCCCCTCCAGCTCGACGCCGAGCACGTCCGGCTCGCCGCGGTCGACGATCAGGTACTCCTGCAGGTCGCGCCGCCCGCCGGCGGTGAGGACCTTGGTGCGGACCGGTGCGTCGGTCATCGGCAGCACCTTTGCCTCGACCCCGAGGCCGCGGGCGATCTGCGCCTGGGCGGCGGTGTGCGTCCCGCCCTCCTCGATGAACTGGCGCCGGTAGAGGCAGGCGGCGAGGTCGCGGTCGGAGAGGCCGAACCAGCTCGGCGCGCCCAGCTTTTGCAGCCGCTCGAAGACGGTGAAGGTGTCCTCGCGGATCCCCCAGCCGCGCTCCTCGTCGATTTCGCCGCTGAGCCAGTAGGTGACGAGGTCGGGGTCGGGCGAGACGTGGACGCCGAGCGCCTCGACGTCGTCGCCGGTGTTGGCGATCACGGTCAGTTCGGAGCCGAGCTCCTCCTGCATCCCGGCAGCGAGTTTGGCGCCTCCGGTACCGCCGGCCAGGAGCGCGACCCTCATCTTCCGTCTATCCCCAGTGGTCGGCGTCGGGCAAACCGGTGAGGCGGATGCCGGCGTGGGCCTTGTAGCGGCTGTTGACCGAGATCAGCATCGGGGTCAGCTGCTCGACGATGCGCGCCATCTCCAGCGGCCCGGCGTTGACCGCCCGCAGGCCGGGGATCAGCTCGATCAGCCGCGCCACGCGCGCCTTGTCGGCCTTCTTGTCGCCGCAGACGAGGACGTCCTCGCCCAGCTCGGCGCCGCTGTCGGAGAGGGTCGGGGCGCCCACCGTGTGCAGGGCAGCGACGACGGTGACCCCCTCGGGCACCATCTCCTGCGCCTGCTGGGCGGCCGAGCCCTGCCAGACGCCCAGCGAGCGGGTCGCTTTGCCGCTCACGGCGGCGGCCAGCGGGACCGTGCAGTCGCAGAGGATCTGACCCGGCGCCAGCGCCTCGCGCAGGTTGTTGAGGTTCTCCGACTGGGCGCGGAAGGGGACGGTCAGGAAGACGACCTCGCCGCGCTGCGCCGCCTCGCCGTTCTCGAGCCCGGTGACGTCGGCGCCGGGGACCGCGGCGCGCACCCTGGCGGCCGCCTCCTCGGCCCGCTCGGCGGAGCGGGAGCCGAGCACGACCGGTGCCCCGGCCTGCGCCCAGCGGGTCGCCAGGCCGGCGCCGAGGGCGCCGGTGCCGCCGATGATCGGGATCGGTGCGAGGTCCGACATGCGCGCGCCAGTCTATGCTCATCACCGCATGAGGCTGGAGGGACGCAAAGCACTTGTCACCGGGGGCGCCAGCGGCATCGGCGCCGCGATCGCCGCCAGGCTGGCCGCCGAGGGCGCCGAGATCTGGGTCGGCGACATCGACACCGAGGGGGCCGAGAGGGTCGCGGGCGAGGTCAACGGCCACGCGATCGAGCTCGACGTCACCGACCTCGAGTCGGCTCGCGCCGCCGTCGCGGCCACGGGCACCTTGGACATCCTCGTCAACAACGCCGGGACCGACGAGTTCGGCTTCTTCACCTACACCACGCCCGAGCAGTGGCAGAAGGTCCTGGCGATCAACCTCGTCGGCGTCCTCAACTGCACCTACGCGGCACTGCCGGCGATGCAGCAGGCGAAGTACGGCCGCATCGTCAGCATCTCCTCGGAGGCGGGACGGGTCGGTTCCAAGGGCTCGGCGGTCTACTCGGCGGCGAAGGCGGGGATCGTCGGCTTCACGAAGGCGATCGCCCGCGAGAACGCCCGCTATGAGATCACCGCCAACGCAATCGCCCCCGGGCCGATCGAGACGCCACTGCTGATGGGCGCCAAGGAGTTCGGCGAGATCGGCGAGAAAGTGATCGAGACGATGAAGGGCTCGACCCAGATGGGCCGCCTCGGCCAACCCGAGGAGGTCGCCGCCGCCGTCGCCTTCCTGGCCTCCGACGACGCCACCTACGTAACGGGCGAGACCCTGGGCGTCAGCGGCGGCCTCGGCATGGTCTGACCCCCGCGAGGGCTCGGGGCGCTCGCAGGCCACGGGGGGAGAGATCGCGCCGCTCGATGCATTGACCTCCCTGGGATGGGGTCAAACGATCGAGCGGCGAGTCAAGGTGGGGGTGGTGCCCATGTCTGGGAGTTGGCGGACGCGCAGCATGGGGTGGTTTCGCGTCGGCAGCTTCTGGACTTGGGGTTCAGCGCTAAAGCAATCGAACATCGGCTGGTGAGTAAGCGCCTCCATCTCGTGGGGAGAGGCATCTACGCGGTTGGGCGCTCTGAACTCACCCAGCACGGGCAGTGGATGGTGGCGGTGCTGGCCTGTGGGCCCGAGGCGATGTTGAGCCATGGGAGCGCGGCGGCGCTCTGGGGGATCGGCCGGGAGTGGCGGGCAATCGAGGTCAGCGTGCGCAGATGCTCGCCGCGTCGGCGCGACGGCCTGCGGGTGCGGCGGCGGCCGACGCTGGCCGACCGGGATGTGGACGAGCACGAACGGGTGCCGGTGACCGGGATCGTCCAGACCCTGGTCGACCTCGCCGCGGTCCACAAGCGGCCCGCGGTCGAGCGGGCGGTGAACGAAGCGGACCGGCTCGACCTGATCCACCCGCCTGCCCTGCGCCGGGAGCTGGAAGCGCATCGCTGTGAGCCGGGGGTCAAGCCGCTGCGCGCCATGCTCGACCGGCGCACGTTCAGGCTCACCCGCGAGGAACTCGAACGGCGCTTCCTGCCCCTGGCCGAGCAGGTCGGCCTGCCACTGCCACTGACGAAACAGTGGGTCAATGGGTTCGAGGTCGACTTCTACTGGCCCGACCTCGGCTTCGTGATCGAGACTGACGGTCTGCGTTACCACCGCACGCCGGCCGAGCAGGCACGGGACCGGCTACGCGACCAGGCTCACACCGCTGCCGGGATGACGCAGCTCCGTTTCACCCACGAGCAGGTCCGCTACGAGCCGGAACACGTGCGTGCCGTCCTGGCCGAGGTCGCGCGACGCCTCGGAGCCACCGGGAAGCGTGTTGCCGCCGCATAAGCTCTCCCGCATGGCTGAACTGCCCAAAAGCGTCCGCATTCGCGAGGTCGGCCCTCGCGACGGGTTCCAGAACGAGCCGGAGACGATCGACACCGCGGAGAAGGTGCGGCTGATCGACCTGCTCTCGGCGACGGGAGTGGGGCGGATGGAGGTCACCTCCTTCGTGCGTCCCGACGTGATTCCGCAGCTCGCCGACGCGGCCGAGGTGCTGCTGGCGGTCCAGCGCCGCCCCGGCGTCTCCTTCTCGGTCCTGATCCCGAACGAGCGGGGGTTGGAGCGGGCGCTGCAGATGCGCGATCGCTTCGACGAGGTCAGCGTCTTTCTCTCCGCCTCGGAGACCCATAACCAGCGCAACGTCAACCGCTCGATCGCGGAGTCGCTGGTGGGGCTGGAGGCGACGCTGGCGCGGGCCGGCGAGGAGGGGCTGCGCCGCGAGGGCGTCATCGCCACCTCGTTCGGCTGTCCCTACGAGGGCGAGGTGCCCGAGGAGCGGGTCTTCGAGATCGCCGAACGTCTGGCCGCCGCCGGCTGCGAGGAGGTCGGCTTCGGCGACACCACGGGGATGGCGAACCCGCGCCAGGTCCACGGGTTCTTCGCCGCTGCCCGCGAGCGCCTCAGCGGCGTCGAACTGACCGCCCACTTCCACAACACGCGCGGCCAGGGGCTGGCCAACCTGGTGGCAGCGCTGGAAGAGGGCGTGGCGTCCTTCGAGTCGAGCTTCGGCGAGCTCGGCGGCTGCCCGGTGCCACCCGGCTCGACCGGCAACGTCGGCAGCGAGGACGTGGTCTCGATGCTGCACGAGATGGGCGTCGAGACGGGCATCGACCTGCCGCGCCTGATCGCGGCTTCTCGCGCGGCGCAGGAGGTTCTCGGGCGGCCGCTGGGAGCGCACGTGCTGCGCGCCGGGCCAGTTGACTGGCACGCCAGCCAGGACTGAATAGGCTGGCGCCGTGACTGACTTCGCCAAAGCCCTGGAGGCCGCGCTCTCCGGTGGCCCGCAGCGCCATCACGAGAAGACCGCCGAACAGGGCAAGCTGCCGGTCCGTGAGCGGGTCGAGCGGTTGGTCGACGCCGGCTCCTTCGCCGAGGAGGCGGCGCTGGCGAACTGGGAGAAGGAGGGGCTGGGCGCCGACGGCGTCGTCACCGGCCTGGCCACGATCGACGGGCGCCGCGTCGCCCTGATGGCCAACGACCCGACCGTCAAGGCGGGGTCCTGGGGCCCGAAGACGGTCGAGAAGATCCTTCGCATCCAGGAGCGGGCGCTGAGCCTGCAGGTGCCGCTGGTCTACCTGGTCGACTCGGCCGGGGCGCGGATCACCGACCAGGTGCAGATGTTCCCGGGCCGTCGTGGCGCCGGGCGGATCTTCCACAACGAGGTGCGACTCTCCGGCCAGGTGCCGCAGATCTGCCTGCTGTTCGGCCCCAGCGCCGCCGGTGGCGCCTACATCCCCGCCTTCTGCGACGTCGTCGTGATGCGCGAGGGCAACGCCTCGATGTACCTGGGGTCGCCGCGGATGGCGGAGATGGTGATCGGCGAGAAGGTGACGCTGGAGGAGATGGGCGGGGCGAAGATGCACACCGGCGTCTCCGGCTGCGGCCACTTCCTGGTCAAGAGCGACGAGGAGGCGATCGACCTCGCCCGCCGCTACCTCTCCTTCATGCCGGAGAACTGGCGCCAGGAGCCGCCGGCCGCTGACCCGGCCTCGCCCGCCTCCGACGCGGCGATCGCCGAGATCGTCCCCGCCGACGAGAACCAGCCCTTCGACATGCGCGAGGTGCTCGACGTCCTGCTCGACGCCGACAGCTTCCTCGAGGTCCACAAGCGCTGGGCGAAAGAGCTGATCGTCGGCTACGGGCGGCTCGACGGGCGCGTCGTCGGCATCGTCGCCAACCAGCCGAAGCAGAAAGGTGGCGTCCTCTTCGTCGACTCCGCCGACAAGGCGGCCCGCTTCATCCAAACCTGCAACGCCTTCAACGTGCCGCTGCTCTTCCTCGCCGACGTGCCCGGCTTCATGATCGGCACCGCGGTCGAGCGCCACGGAATCATCCGCCACGGGGCGAAGATGATCAGCGCCGTCTCCGAGGCGACCGTGCCGAAGCTCTCGGTGATCGTCCGCAAGGCCTACGGGGCGGGGCTCTACGCGATGGCCGGCCCGGCCTTCGAGCCCGATTGCTGCATCGCCCTGCCCAGCGCCTCGATCGCCGTGATGGGCCCGCAGGCCGCGATCAACGCCGTCTTCTACAACCAGATCCAGGCGATCGAGGACGAGGCCGAGCGCGCGGCGTTCGTCGCCGCCAAGCGCGAGGAGTACGCCGCCGACATCGACATCCTCCACCTCGCCTCCGAGCTCGTCGTCGACGCCGTGGTCGAGCCCACCGAGCTGCGCGCCGAGCTGATCCGCCGCTTCGCCCACGCGGCCGGCAAGGACCGCTCCTTCGCCGAGCGCCGCAACCCGGTCACCCCCGCCTAAGCTCGCCCTTAACCTCTCCCGCTACCGTTTTTGGGGTGGCAAGGAACGCCAAAGCCCCGCTTGCGGCATGGATCGCCTGTGCCGGCGCGCTGGTTCTGTTGGCCCTGGTCGCCTACGGGATCGACGCGGCGCAGCGGGCCGATGCGACCCTGCTGTCGAAGGCCATCGTTCACGGGGCCAGACTGGAATCGCCCGCTCGCCTCGTCGCCCACCTGGCCGATCCACTCTCGCTGTTGTTGATGCTGGCCGTGGCCTGCGGGATCGCGCTGCGGCGCGGCAGGCCGCTCGACGCGATTGCCGCAACGGCCGTGGTCGCCGGCGCCAACCTGACCACGCAGATCCTCAAGGTCGCGCTCGCGCACCCGCGGTACCAAGCTGCGCTCGGCTACAGCCAGCCCACCGCGGCCGCCTTCCCGAGCGGCCACGTCACCGCCGCCGCCTCGATCGCGATCGCCTTCGCGTTCGTCGTCCCCCGTGACCTGCGAGCAATCGTTGCGGTGCTCGGCGCCTGCTTCGTCGCCGCGGTCGGCTGCTCGGTGATGATCCTCGCCTGGCACTTCCCGAGCGACGTTCTCGGCGGCGTCCTCGTCGCCTCCGGCTGGGGCTTCGCGGTGCTGGCGCTGCGGCGGGTCGCCGAAGGCGGCGGCGCCGCGCCCCCGGCTCAGGTCTCCAGCCGGCCGGCCATCTCGGTGAAGTAGTCGAGCGCCGCCGGGTTGGCGAGCGAGTCGCGGCTGGCCGCCTTCTCGGCGGGTGTGCCCATCAGGATCCGCTTCACCGGCACCTCCAGCACCTTGCCGCTGAGCGTGCGCGGCACCGCGGCGATCTGGAAGACCTCGTCGGGGACGTGGCGCGGCGAGCAGCGCTCGCGGACCCGGCGGGCGATCTCCTTGGTCAGGCCTTCGTCCAGCTCGGCGCCCTCGCGGAGGACCACGAAGAGCGGCATCCAGCCCTCGGTCCCGGGCCGCGGGACGTCGACGACGAGGGCGTCGACGATCGCGTCGATGCTGAGCACGGCGCGGTAGATCTCGCTGGTCCCCATGCGGATGCCGGAGCGGTTGATGGTCGAGTCGGAGCGCCCGTAGATGACCGCCGTGTCGCGCGAGGTGATTTCGATCCAGTCGCCGTGGCGCCAGACGCCCGGGTAGTGCTCGAAGTAGGCCTCGGCGTAGCGGCTGCCATCTTCATCGCCCCAGAAGCGGACCGGCATCGAGGGCATCGGCTCGGTCACGACCAGCTCGCCGACCGCGTCGACCAGGGCATTGCCGTCCTCGTCCCAGGCCTCGACCGCCGCGCCCAGCGCCCGGGCCTGCAGCTCGCCGCGATGGACGGGCAGCAGCGCCGAGCCGCCGACGAAGGCGGTGCAGAGGTCGGTGCCGCCGCTGGTCGAGAACAGCCAGGTGTCGGCGCCGACGTGCGCGTAGATCCAGTCGAAGCCCTCGGGAGAGAGCGGCGAGCCGGTCGAGCCGACGGCGCCGAGGCGGCTGAGGTCGCGGCCACTGCCGGGCTCGACACCGGCCTTCATGCAGGCGGCGATGTAGGAGGCGCTGGTGCCGAACATCGTCACCCCGGCACGCTCGGCAAGGTCCCAGAGCACGTTCATGTCCGGGTAGCCGGGGCTGCCGTCGTAGAGCACGATCGCCGCTTTGGTGAGCAGCCCGGAGACGAGGAAGTTCCACATCATCCAGCCGGTCGTCGTGAACCAGAAGAGGCGGTCGCCGGGGTGGGCGTCGACGTGGAGGTCGAGCTTCTTGAGGTGCTCGAGCAGGATCCCGCCCTGGCCCTGGACGATCGCTTTCGGCAGCCCGGTCGTGCCGGAGGAGTAGAGGACCCAGAGCGGGTGGTCGAAGGGGACGCGCTCGAAGCTCAGCTCGGCGCCCTCGCCGCTGCCGAGCAGCTCCTCCCAGGTGGTTGCCCCATCCAGGGACGAGAGGTCGGGCGCGGGGTCGAGGTAGGGGAGGACGACGGTGCGGACGAGGCTCGGCATCGCCTCTTGGAGGCTGGCGATCGTCTCGCGGCGGTCGAAGTCCTTGCCGCCGTAGCGGTAGCCGTCGACCGCGAAGAGGACCTTGGGCTCGATCTGGGCAAAGCGGTCGATGACGCTGGCGGGGCCAAAGTCCGGCGAGCAGCTCGACCAGACCGCGCCGATGCTGGCGCTGGCGAGGAAGGCGACGATCGCCTCGGGGATGTTCGGCAGGTAGGCGACGACCCGGTCGCCGCGTTCGACCCCCAGGCCACGCAGCGCCGCCGCGCAGGCCGCGACCTGAGCGCGCAGCTCGCCCCAGCTCAGCTCGTCCAGCTCGCGCAGCTCGGAGGCGTGCAGGATCGCCGTCTCGGCGTCGTCTACACCGGCGAAGACGTGCTCGGCGTAGTTGAGGCGCGTGTCGGGGAACCACTGCGCTCCCGGCATCTCCCGCGAGGCCAGCACGGTGCTGGGGTCGCCATCCGCCTGTACGTCGAAGAAGTCCCAGATCGCCCGCCAGAAGCCGTCGAGGTCGTCGACCGACCACTGCCAGAGGGCGGCGTAGTCGTCGAAGTGGAGGTCGCGCTCGGCCGCCAGCCAGCGCATGAACGCGGTCAGCCGCGAGCGCTCGACCAGCTCCGCCGAGGGCTCCCAGAGCAGCTCGGGGGCTGCCGGCGCGTTCACGCCGCGTTGGCGAGGCGGGCGGCGCTCTGCTCTCGCTCCAGCTCGTGCGGGTCGTGGGAGCAGAAGAGAGTGACCTCGTCGCCGTGGGAGGCGGCCAGCTCGCGCAGCCGCTCGCTGTTGGCGGTGCGGGCGCCGTTGTCGGAGGCGAGGACGCGCTGGAACAGCTTCAGACCCGGCGGGCAGCTGGGTGGGGTGGCGACCTGCCCCCGGTTGAAGTAGGAGTCGCCGCAGTGCAGGAGCCAGCCCTCGCCACTCTTGACGGCGACGCCGGTGTGGCCGCGCGAGTGGCCGAGCAGGGGGATCAGCGCCACCTCGACGTCCAGTCCGGGCAGGATCCGCACGCTCTCGAAGCCGAACCAGCGCTCGCCGCCCTGCTCGGAGCGGTGCTCGACCCAGCGCGGCCCGTGCTTCCAGTGGACGCCGCCGACGTAGCGGCGGCGTTCGCGCAGGCTTGGCCGCAGCGCCTCGGCCAGCTCCGCCGCGAGCACGTGGATCTCGGCGCCGGGGAAGTCGGGCAGGCCACCGGCGTGGTCGACGTCGAGGTGGGTGGCGACGATGTGGCGCACGTCGGCGGCGGCGAAGCCGAGCGCTTCGACCTGGGCGATCGCCGTCTCGGCGAGCCGCGGCCGCGGTTGCAGGGCCAGGCGAAAGGGCTGGCCAAGCTGAGCCGGATTGCGGGCGTCCTCGCTGCCGAAGCCGGTGTCGACCAGGACCAGCCCGTCGGAGCTCTCGATCAGCAGGCAGTGGCAGACGACCTCGGCGCGCGAGAGCACCCCGCCCTGACCTCCGACCAGGCGTCCCCCGTGTGGGCACAGCGACCCGCAGCTGAGGTGATGGATCCTCATCCCGCGCGCAGTCTAGTTCGGTCTATCGTTCCCACGGCGCCGGAGTGGCGGAATTGGCATACGCGATCGGCTCAAAATCGATTGCCCTCACGGGCTTGTGGGTTCGAGTCCCACCTCCGGCATCACCGTGAAGACCCCCCTCGACTGCTCAACAGCCGCCCCGGTCTGTAGAAACCCGGTGGACAGCGAGGGCTGAACCGGCTCTGGCACCCCTTACTTCAAGGAGACGACATGGCAATCACCACCAAGGACGAGCTGGCAAGAAAGGTCGCGGAGCGCAGCGGACTCGAGAACGGCCAGGCGAAGCTCGCGGTCGAGGCGACGATCGAAGAGATCACCGCCCAGCTCGCCGCCGGCAACGACGTCAAATTCACCGGCTTCGGCAAATTCTCGACCGTCGACAAGCCGGCGCGCGAGGGCCGCAATCCGCGCACCGGGGAGTCGATGCAGATCGCCGCCAAAACCGCGGCCAAGTTCAGCCCGGGCTCGGAGCTCAAAAAGGCCGTCAACAAGTAGGGGCAGTTGCGAGCCGGGCGGTGCATCCGCACCCCCGGCTCATCTTTTTGCGGCGTGATGCAGCTCGGCTATGCCGGCTGCGGGGCGCTGTCGTCGGGCGCGGCGCCAGCGCCGTAGTCCTCGCCCGAGCCGATCGGGCGCTCCTCCTCGACGTGCCACTCCTGATTGAAGCCGTAGAGGGCGAAGGCGATGAGGACGATCTGCAGCAGGCCGAGGATCACGACCAGCAGGCCGATCAGCGAAGAGGAGAAAGCCGCTTCGTCGAAGCCGGCCTTTTCGCGGGCGAACCAGCTGTCGGCGCCGACCGCGCAGCAGATCGCCAGGATCATCGAGAGCGCGGCTGCGACCGGGAGGATGCCGCGGTTCCAGCGGGCGACGAGAAAGCCGAAGAAGGCGTAGAAGATCGCGTAGATGGCGCAGACCGCGCCCATGCCGCTGCCGCCCTTCAGTAGCGACCAGCCGCCGATCGTGATCAGGGCGGCCAGAACGGCCGTCGCGAGCAGCAGAAGGACGATCACGAACTTGGTCGTGACCGATCCGGCTTTCTCCCGATTTGGCCGCCACAGTTCGTAGCCAGGCCGTACCTCTCCAACCGCCATGCCGTCGATCATAGAATCTGTCAGCGACGACGCGACATTGGTCGCGCGTTAAGCCCCGATTCGGGGCGCCACGCGGGCGTGGTGAAATTGGCAAACACGCTGGCTTTAGGTGCCAGTGCTCGAAAGAGCTTGGGGGTTCAAATCCCTCCGCCCGCATCGCCGTTCCCCAGCGGCGCGCCGCTCGTTACGATCCCGGCTCCCTCTGGGGCAGTGGCCCAACTGGCTAAGGCACCGGTCTCCAAACCCGGCGATTCCAGGTTCGAGTCCTGGCTGCCCCGTACTTTGGATTTGGCCTGGGAAAGCCGCAATCCCGCCTCTAGAGCGGGATTGCGGCCAGGTGGCACCGTCTCGGCCAGGAGGTCAACGGAAGCAACGGAGGTCAGAAAAAGGCTGTTTCCGACCCCTTTCATTCCCCGGGGACATTCCCCTGAGACACGGCCTACGATCTCTCGCGTGATTGTCCGGCCCATGCGCCCCGGCGAGCTTGATGCAGCGGTCGGCGTGTGGCGTGAAGCAAATACCGCCCGCGGCGCTCCGCACGGACCTCAGCGCACGGCGCGCATCCGCGCGAAACTCTCCGCCCCGGCCGCGCTGCCATTCCTAGCGCTCCGAGCAGGGATCGTAGGCATGGCACTTGCCGAGCCGGGAAGGTTCGACGACGGCGCCGGTGATCCCGATCCGGCGCTCTTGCATATCTCGATGGTGTTCGTGCGTCCGGCCGAGCAGCGGACCGGGGTCGGACTTCCCTTGGTTCTCCATATCCTTGAGGTCGCGGGTTCGCTGGGCTACCAGCAGGTCGGTGTCTGGACCGCCGAGGAGAACATCGCCGCCCGCAAACTCTACGAGTGCGCTGGTATGGCCCTCACCGGCAGGAGCGGTCCGTTTCTCTCGGGGACCCAGCTCCAATACGGCTACCTACTTGACGGCAAGTCGCCGCGGGTAGCCCTGGGCTTCCTCGGCAACCCTTAGCTTGTCGCGGATGTGGAGGAAGCTGGCTCGCCGCCGATCCCTCATCTTCCTGGGGGCAGCGGTTGTCATGTTCGATCTTGCCCTGGTTTTTCTGGATCGCAAGATGCAGGCTGCCGGCGGGCCTTCAATTCTCGGCTTTGAGTTTGCGGGGAGTAAGGAGCGAGCCGTGGCAATCATTGCCGAATGGGGCGAGCCGGGACAAACCGCTGCGCGCTGGTCACTCCGGATCGACTTTGGATTCATGGTCAGCTACGGCGCCTTTTTCACCTTGGCTGCCCTCGCCCTACGTGATTACGCCATTGCTCGTGGATTCCGCCGATTTGCTTTCGCAGGGATAGCGGCGGCAGCCGCGGCAGCCGCAGCCGCGTTCTTCGATGCCACGGAGAACGTGCTTTTGCTGCTCGTGCTTGGCGGTAATGGGGGGGAGTTGGCCCCTCTGGCGGCAAGCTTGTGCGCCAGTATCAAGTTTCTCCTCATCGGCTTTTCGATCGTCTACGCCGTTACCGGGCTAGGGATCCGTCTTCTCAACGGCCCCGCAGGTGTCTCGTCGTCCGCACAACCTCGATCAACCGAGTGACTTCCACGACGCGCTCGGACATGAACAGGTCGGCTTCAGTCACGGCCCTCGGCAACCTGGCACTCGCGTGTCTCGCTGCTACCGAGCGAGACCCTGGGGTTCGGATCGACGACGCCATCTCCCTCAGCTGCTCCGGTGGAGCGACGGCAGCGCAGCAGCAGCGCGATTGGTTCCGTTTCACTGGTCGAGCGGGCGGCGGACGATCCCGTTCCTGCGCTGTCGCTTACCAGGGTGAGCGCGGCAAAGGCTGCGTAGACCGTCGAATCCGTAGATGGCGCCAAAATGGCGCTAAAGTGTCCACCAGGAGGTTTCGACCATGCCAAGCGTCCAGATCAAGAACGTTCCGCCTGACGTGCATCGCGTCCTGCGCGAGCGAGCCGCCGCCGCCGGGCAGTCGCTGCAGGAGTACCTGCTCGACCAGCTGACCCGACAGGCCGGGACGCCGACGCTGGAGGAGGTTCTAGACCGAGCAGGTGGCCGCAACGGCGGCTCGCTCGGCTTCGCCTTCGCCGCCCAACACCTCCGCGAAGATCGCCAGCGCGCAGCGTGATCGTTGTCGACGCATCCGTGCTTGCTCCAGCCCTCGCCGACGACGGGGACGACGGCGACCGCGCCCGCGAGCGCTTGCGCGGTGAAGAACTCGCCGCGCCGGAGCTGATCGACCTGGAGGTCTTGTCCACCTTGCGGCGGGCAGCGAGGGCAAGGAGGCTGGATGAGGACCGATCTCTTCAAGCGCTCACGGACCTTGCCGCGCTGCCCCTGCGGCGCGTCCCGCACCTGCCGTTGCTCACCCGCGCATGGGAGCTGCGCGACAACCTCACCGCCTACGATGCCTCCTACGTCGCTCTCGCCGAGGCTCTGGATACGGTGCTGGTGACGGCCGATGGACGGATCGGGCGAGCGAGTGGCATCAACTGCGAGATCGCCGTCCTCGGCTGACAATCCGCAGAGCGCTTCATTTCCCTACGCATTCCCCTGGCGCCAGCGTCGACTAGGATTTGGCTCTGCAGCACCCTGGGGCACTGGCCAAATTGGCTAAGGCACCGGTCTCCAAAACCGGCGATTCCAGGTTCGAGTCCGGGCTGCCCCGCTCGCTTCGCTAGGCGCTATAGGCCCCATTCCGCTTTGCAGACGGGTTTACCCCCCGAATCGGGCTAACCCCCCGAATCGGGCTAACCCCGCTCTACATCGCTCGCAATTGAACATCTGGTCGGTTGCTCCTGTCTCGAATGCGACGGAGTGCCCGTGTGGCCCTGGGTCCGACGTTGGTTCGTCATTCCTTTCCAACGTCGGAGATGACGCTCCGTCGGGGCGTGCCCAGGCAATCGACCTGACAAGGGGCGCCAGATCGCGTTGTAGGAGACGAAATGAGTTGATCGAAAGAGGGCTCCTTCGAGGCTCCCCCTCGAAGGAGCTGCGAAATGAAGCGACTTGTTCCTGTGCCGGGCTCCCGCGGCGCCTCCGGCCCGATGCCCGTTGCGCCAACAGGTCCACGGCCCCTACATTGGACTGGATGCAATTCGATGAGGCGAGCCCCCCGTGAGCGGCGCGACAACGGACGACCTGGCCCGCGAGGCGAGCCGCGGCGAGAAGCGTGCGTTGGAGAAGATCTACCGCGAGTATCACCAACCCCTCTACCGGTTCTGCCTGGCGATCGTCGGCAATCCGCAGGACGCCCAAGACGCTTTGCAGAACACGATGGTCAAGATGCTGCGGGCACTGCCCGGGGAGAAGCGCAGCATCGCGCTGAAGCCCTGGCTCTACCGGATCGCCCACAACGAGTCGATCGACCTGCTGCGGCGACGGCGCCCAGACGTTTCGCTGCAGGCAAGCGAGCCGCAGCCGGGCGAGGACCTCGCGGTGCAGCTCGAGATGCGTCAACGGCTGCGCCATCTGATTGCCGATCTGAGCGCACTGCCGGAGCGCCAGCGGCAGACGCTGCTGATGCGGGAGGCGGCCGGGCTGAGCTTCGACGAAATCGGTACTGCGCTACAGACTTCTTCCGCGGTGGCGCGACAAACGCTCTACGAGGCACGCCTGGGGCTACGCCAGATGGATGCAGGCCGTGAGATGAAGTGCGAGGCCGTAACCAAGGCTCTCTCCGACGGCGACGGTCGGGTCCGGCGCCGCCGGGACATTCGCGCGCACCTGCGCGATTGCAGTCACTGCCGCGGCTTCGCGGAGGAAATCGACTCGCGCAGCGACGCCCTGGCGGCGATCTCCCCGCTGCCGGCGGTGGCGGCGACGGCGATGCTGCACGGTCTGCTCGGCGGCGGCGCGGCAGGCGGCGCGGCTGCCGGAGCCGGTGCGGGCGCAGGGACGGGCGGCATCGGTGGCCTAGTCGGCGGAGCCGCGGTCAAATCGGTCGGGACGGCGACCCTTCTGAAGGGTGTGGCGGCGGTCGCTGTGGTCGCGGCGATCGGAGTCGGAGCTGCCGACCGCGCCGGCCTGATTCAGAGCGGGGGCAATTCGGAATCGAAGGCCCCCGCGGGTGCCAGACCATCGGGCGCGGAGGCCGCTCCTGCAGGCGCAGCTTTGGACTCCTCCGCAGCCCGGTCGAGGGGGGAAAGTCGGGGGTCCGCCAGGAACTCCCTAAGTAGGGCCGCCTCGGTCCGTGGAGGCGGCGCAGAACGCGCCGTTGACCCTGCGCACAGCACTTCCCAGGCAGCTTCAGCGGGGGATCCCGTGGCCAGCGGACCCCCGCCCGCGGGCTCGGGGAGCACCGACACCGCCACCTCCCCCGGTGCATCCGGCGAACACCCACACGGACGCGGCCACACCAAGCAGACGCCGGCCGCCGCCGCCCACGGCCAAGAAACGGCCGCGAGCCACAAGCCGGAAAAGTCCCATAGCTCGAACGGCTCCGAACCGGGCTCTGCCAAGAGCAAGAGCGCTGAACATCCGGTTCACCAGACTCACCCCGCGACGCCGGCAGCCTCCTCGCCGCCTCCTGCCGCCGAACCTAAAGCAAAGTCGCCATCCGGCAAGCCTTCTGAGTAAGGCCTGACGACAGCGCCGCAGCTGCGTTCCTTCTCTGTACTCGAACCGACCCGACCGCAGAGTCGACTGGAGGAAGACGATGAACTTCAAGAGCAAGATCGCCATGCTGGTAGGAGCGCTGGTGTTGGTGTTGGCGCCCAGTGCCGCCCTGGCCCAGGGCGTCGAATACGCGCCCGCGCCTCCCGAGCATCCGACTCACCCCGCCCACCCAGCCCCAGGTCCCAAGGCCTCGTTGCCGGAGAAGGCGAAGGCCTACGGCGTCTACTGTCGCGGCTTCAGCAAGAAGCACGTCAAAGGCGAGAAGGGCACCTCCTTCAGCCGCTGCGTAACGGCGATGGCGAAGGCCACGACGAACGACGACACGACGACCCGCGAAGCCTGTCGGGTTTTCAGCAAGAAGCACGTCAAGGGTGCCAAGGGAACGCCCTTCTCGCGCTGCGTCGTCGCCGCCGCCCAGGCGAGGAAGGCCCAGGAGGTCTAGCTGACGGCCGCTTGCTACCGGGTCGACCGGTCTGGGCTCAAGGGCTACGCGGGCCGGTTGAAGTTGCCGTCGCCTAGCGAAAAGGAGAGAGATAGATGTCCACCGTGTTGATCGTTGTCATCGTGATCGTCGTCCTGGTTTTGGCCGCTGCCGCGGTCGCGCTCGCCCGTCGGGCGAAAGAGCGGCGCCGACTCGAAAGAGAGCGATTGGCCGAGCGGGCGGACTCCCACCGCGACGAGGCGGAGACGAGAGCTGCCAAAGCGACCACCCTCGCCGAGGCGGAGCAGGCCAAGCGGGCCGAGGCCGCAAAGGCGGCCGAGGCGGCCAAGGTGGCCGAGCGCGTCGCCGAGGAGCACCGCAGCCGCGCCGACCAGCTGGCCGACGAGTCAGAGGAGGCCGCCGCTCGCAAAGAGCGTGAGCGCGAACGCGCCCGCCGCCACGGCCAAAAAGCGGACGAGATCGAGGATGACCTGTGAGCCACGAACACCTCAACCAAAAGGCCGACCGATGCTGATCGCTGGCGTAATCGCCATCTGCATCCTGCTCGCAATCCTCGGCTTCCTGCTGCCGCGGCTCTCCGACCAGGCGCGCTCCAAGTCGCCGCTATAAGCCCCGGCCCCACCATTTTCACCACCCAAGAAACTAAAAACCAACCAAGGAGCCCGTCTTGACCATCGTCGGAATTCTCATCGTCATCATCCTGATCCTGCTGGCCATCTATCTTTTCCGCCGGGTCTTTTAAGGGGCAGGGAATATGACCTTTGCGGGAAGCATCTTCCTGATCGCGGTCGGCGCGATCCTGCGCTTCGCTACCCATTTCCACGTCAAGGGCCTGGATCTGAGGACGATCGGTTTGATCCTGATGATCGCCGGCGTCGTCGGCTTGCTCATCGCGATCTGGCAGTGGGCCGTCTGGTCTCGCCGTGACCACCGCGCACGGTCCACCATGAATCCCAGGTGATCTTGATGATGGCGGCGGTGATGGCGAGGCCGATCAGCGGGTCAGCGATCGGCAGGCCGAGGCCGACAACGATGGCGCTGGCGACCACAGCCAGGCTGACGTAAGCGTCGGCGCGGGCATGGTTGCCGTCCGCGACAAGCGCCGGGCTGTCGAGTTGGCGACCGGCGCGGCTGCGGATGATTGCTGCGAACCAGTTGCCGCCGAAGCCGATCAGGCCAGCGGCCGCCAGGGCGAGAAGGCCAGTCGGGGTCTGTGGATGGATCAGCCGGGACACCGCCTCGATGCCGGCTACGCAGGCCGAGGCGAAGATGGCGAAGACCACGAAGAGGCCGGCCGTCCGCTCGGCTCGCTCGGAGCGAAGGAGGAAGGCGATGGCGAGTGGAATCGCCGTCGCCGCGTCGCCGAAGTTATGGATCAGATCGGCGAGCAGGGCGACGCTGCCGGTGGCGGCGTAGATCCCAACTTGGGCAAGCGCGGTCAGTCCCAGGATTGCGAGGGAGAGCCCGACTGCCCGTAGTCCCGCCCTGGAGCGCTTGATGCTGGGGTCGACGAGGCCGTGGCTGTGCCCGTGGCCGCCGTGGTCGTGCCGATGGTCCTCATGGGCGTGATCGTGCGGGCCGCGGTGAGGGTGGGAATGCACAGCAGCCCCGTGACGGTGTCGGTCGCCGCCGAGGTTCGAGTAGTCGAGCGCGTTGTCCATGCCACTCAATGTTAGGCATGCGCTTTCGCGCAATCGGGGCGTGTTCGCCTGCCTGCGCCGGATGGCTACGTCACAGGGCCGACGCAGCGCCCGGGAACTCGGCGAAGAGGCGCCGGGGGAGGGGGAGGGTGTTCGCCACGGCGCGATCCTAAGCATTGACAAATACAAGTTCAATAGATATATGTAAATGGATGACTGTCGATCTCGAGCTCGCGCCCAAGCAAAAGCGCCCGGCCGGCGAGCTTTGCTGCGAGCCGGTGGTCTACCCCGATGTCGAGCGCTTGGAGGCCGAGCGCATGGCGATCGTCGCCAAGGCCCTCGGCGACCCGGTGCGCCTGCAACTGGTCGATGTGCTGCGAAAGCACGCCGGCAAGGTCTGCGTCTGCGAGCTGGTGCCGCTCTTCGACCTCTCCCAGCCCACGGTTTCCCATCACCTCAAAAAGCTCCGTGACGCCGGCATCGTCGGCTCCGAGCGCCAGGGCCTCTGGGCCTACTACTACGTGATCCCCGACGCCCTAAAGGAGTTTTCCGCATGGCTGAGCTGACCGACACCAAGGCCGCCGATCCCGACCCCTCTTCTTCGTGCTGCGCCCCCGAGGCTCAAGCCGACTGTTGCGAGCCCGAGGCGAAGGCCGACTGCTGCGAGCCGGAGTCCTCGAGCTGCGGCTGCTCCGCGGGGGAGGCAGATGGCGAGAAGATCCGCGACGCCGTCCGCGCCCGCTACGCCGCCGCCGCGACCAGCGTCAGCGCAGGCGCCGAGGCCGGCGCCGCCTGTTGTGCCGCTGAGACCGTTCTCGGCGAGGAGGAGACAACGGT
>Ga0193706_1000509_pt1 | contig 22377 bp, 23 predicted proteins | sample U3c1metaG_FD_160130 | JGI IMG/M metagenome (GOLD analysis project Ga0193706, IMG submission 160130) | Soil microbial communities from a riparian zone of the East river system, Colorado, United States - U3c1 | ecosystem: Environmental > Terrestrial > Soil > Riparian zone | place: USA: East River... | reverse complement strand
TAACCAGTCATCTTTAAGTGATACAACATAATGCTTTGATCTATATCCGAAATAATGCACTTCTGTATCTTCTAATATATCAACCGTTGATCTAATGATAAAGTTTTCAGAAATTACCTTATTTATCTTAGGTAAGTCACTTAGATAAAATGAAACAATTCGAAATCCACAAAAATCTTCATTTTCTTCAAAGGGCAATTCATATTTTTTCCGTCTAACCTTTTCAAAAAACTTTGGAAATTCTTTTATTCTGCAGCTGAACATTTCACAGTTTATTTTTTCATCTTCAATCAATTTTCGAAAATCGCCCTCAAGATTGGCTTTTAAGATCTCGAACTTTGGAATTATATTGTCATAAGTCCTCTTTAACGATATGTTATCGAATAGCATTCCCATATAGTGAATAGTTTAATAGAAAAAATAAATTTAAATTTCAGGAATACTGGATGTTAAGGCACATTCATAAATATAATAAAGATTGTTAAAGTATTTCGGTTTTATTTAGCAATAAAAGCAATTAAGGGTGCGAGGGAAATCCATCTGGCCGGAATAGATAGATTGAAAAACTGATGATATAGTTAAGATATTCAGTTCAGAGTTATTCGTTCAGCTCACACTGCAGTTGATCTCATCATTAAAGAGAAAACCAAAACTTTGTCTGAAGACAATTTACTGACTTTTTAAATTCTCATTTATTGATTTGAGATACGCTTTCGCATCGGTAATGAGGTCGTCATATGTTAATATGGTCATGCGGCCTCTAGTATTTATATTTTTCCTCTTCAATTTTTTCCGATCGTCATTAGTGAGACTGGCGGATCGACCGATTATTAAAATACCTTCGGGCGATGATATGTCAGGATATTTTCTTTGAACAGAAGGAAGGTTGTCTTCTATCCATTCTTGCCAATCCTCGATTTGACCAACTGCATGTGAAGCCGCGCTTGTTAACGAACCAGATTTTGTAAATAGTTTATGTCTTGGGTTTTCAATTTCAATCAGCACATAGGTTCCATTGGGGCGCCTGATTAAAAAATCAATTTGAAATTGTTTTCCAATTCCAATTTGTTGTTCTGAAAGAATCAAAGCAGCAAAAGGTGATAAAATAAATGTATGCTTTTTTAAAAATGGATGAATGTCCCTTTTTTCATGGACCCCAGGTTTGTCGAGCAAAATATTAAATTCATTCAAAGATTTTTCTAAATGATAAGTTTTATTAAGCGCAATCTTAATTTTTGTTGAAGAAGAATCAGATTCAGAATATTTTAATTCATGCTGTAGAATACTCCATGCCTCTGCCAATCTTGTTTTTACTTGAATTTCAGCTTGCAAATCCAGAAAATTTTGTTTTTTTGAAATTTCTGAGATAATGGCATGATACGATTGATAATTTGGATTGTCATCCCAAATTAAGCTTGTTGTTCTCAGTATTATGAATTTATCGAATAAAAGATTAAGGATATTTCCGATGTCTTCTTCCTTTTTAGTTACTATTCGAATTCCAACAATATCACTTATTTCATGTAAGTATTTATATCTAGTGCTTTTTAATTTTGCTTCAATACTTTCCCAAGTCTTGATTCTAAATTCGATTTTTTCAATACTTGGAATATTCCCTAGGATCTTCTTGATTTTAACACTTATATGTGTAGCCCATAATTTGTAACGAGTTGTATTTTCCTTATATTCTTTTTTCGCTGCTAAAATCGGATTTATCATGCTGAAATAACTTTACATAAAACGTAAGACTTCCCTCAAAATGAATACCCTATTTGTGAGATTCGTTTAGGTGGCCTACAACAATTAAATATACGTATACTTTCCTCCTTCATTTACTATAAAATATAATGTTGGTGAATAAGCCTAGTTGTAATGGTATCTTTGTAAACTACAACACTATTTCTACGTTTTGTATCAACATATCTCTAATCACAAATGTATAGTAGTTCCACTGTCCAGTTTGAAAAAAAATCCCCGCTTTAGCGGGGATTAAAATAAAAAAGGGACTACTCTTTCCTTTTTGTTGGATATACCCTCTTACACCCATATTCCCCCTTAACCTTCTCTAACACCTCCTCAATCCTCTTCCTGTACGGCCCATGAATAATAATAGCCTTCTTAATTGCAAGGCTTGTAAATATCGGGTACTTCCTTCTCAGGTAGCCCACTTCATTAGGATCATTCGCATCTACGCGGATCCTGTCTTGTCTGCCTTTGTATTTTTTATTGTCGCTCATTGTTATATGTTTAATGTTAATTGGCGGGTTAGGTTTTGTTTCCCGCCAGAATGATTGAATGATTGGATTTTAACAGCGGCTTCTTTGTTGTGGAGCGCTTTTCTTAATAGGCGCTTTGTTTCAAGCTCAGCATTTTCCTTTGCTCTCTTATGATTCAGCATGTATTCCTTCACTGCAGCATTGTATACCCCATTTGTTCTTCTAAGTTTTTTTTGCCAGAATGATTTTAATAAGGGATCGTTAATAACGGAACGTGCATATTTGACGGCTTCTTTAAATAATTTCCTGTAAATAGCCTGGTGGTCACTGGCTACAACATTGCTCATGTCGGGATACTTTGATGTAACAATTCCATAACGGTAATGCTTGATCACTATTTCCTTTCCTATACTTCCGCGTATAAGGCGGTATGATAATGGTAAATATTGTTTCATAATTATTTTTTATCTTTTGTAAACCTACATTGCAAAATATTTATTTGCAAACAGCCTGATGCATAATGATCATTATGATTCATAATGAGGCATAATGATTCATATTGTTCATACTGATCTTTCGTCCATCCTTCGTAATAGTCTGCCGGTTAACTGGGGGTTAACTGCATGTTAGCTGTATGATAGCTGGGTCTTAACTGTATGTAAATTGCCTTCAAGGCTGATAAGATGTAACGCATCACTATAAATACTCAATTATTTTTTGCCACAAAGGAGCTAAGGACAAAAAGGAAGGAATTATAAATCATTTGATTCAATTTGTAGAACCTTACATTAATGCTGCCTTATTTTTCTCCACGAAAAAGTACTTCGTGTCCTTGTGCCTTCGTGGCCAATAAAAACCTTTGTGGTTAATAATCACCAAGTCAATATGAATCATTTTGCATCATTATGCATCAAAGCGATCATCACATTTGGTTTGTGATATTCCATCATGTATTCTTGCAATTCAAAGGCGAATATGTTCATAACGGACATGGTGAAACGCCTGATATTTATTAACAATTTAAAAAAATAACAATGGCTAAACAAAATGGCATATTGAAAATAAAAGGTACCGTAGAGGACCTTACATTCCTGGACACCAAAGACGGTCACCAGGTAAGAAAAAAAAGAAGGGCAGTTTCAAAGGAAACGATTGCCACAGATCCCAGGTATGCGAGGCTGCGGGAGAACATGAGTGAGTTCAACCGTGCCGCGAATGCTGCAAAGCTTTTCCGCTCTGCAGTGCAGGATGTGCTGGTTGATTCAACCGACAAAAAAGTGCAAACAAGGCTTGGGAAAGCTATGATGGCAGTAGTTATTTCCGACCCGGTAAGCAAACGTGGCATGCGTAATATTACCGATGGCAAAGGAGAAATAATTAAAGGCCTCAACTTTAATGAAACTGCTGTGCTGTCCGTTGTATTACGAGCCACTATTAACGCTGTGATAGACAGGGCGGCGGGAAAGCTCACTGCAGAGATACCCTCGTTCATTCCGGAGAGTAAGATGACGGCACCCAAGGGTACTACTCACTTCAAGATACATTCAGCAGGTGTTGAAATAAACTTTGGAAACAATTTGTTTATCACCAAAGTTTTTGAATCTGCAGGATTTCTTGTTGGAACTGATCCAACACCAGTGGTGAACATCGTTCATGATATCCCGGTTAACAGCACGAACCCATTGTTCCTGCTGGTAGGCATCCGGTTTTACCAGGAAGTGAACGGCACCCTTTATTCATTAAAAAGCGGGGCTTATAATGCACTCACAGTAATGGTAGCAGAAAGCGCCCCATAAAAAACAAAGCAATGGAAATAGAACTCACCCGGACCTATTTCAAAAAAGGTACAAATGGAATGCTATACTATCAAAGCAGTTTTCAATGCTATACCATTGAGCTGCCCTGGCTGAATAACCAGCCCCAGCATTCCTGCATACCGGAAGGAAGGTACCGGGTTATCATGCGATACAGCAAAAAGCACAAAACCCATATGCAATTGCCGCAGGTACAGGACAGGGCCCTGATCCTTATACATCCAGCAAACGATGCATTAAAGGAGTTGAAAGGTTGTATCGCACCTGTTTCAATACTAATCGGTGAAGGAAAAGGGAGCTATTCGCGCAGGGCTTTTGAAAAAGTGAAGCAGCTTATTCTCAGCCTTGTGGATGAAGGCCCCATATTTATAACAATTAAATCTAACAAAAATGAACATAGTAGAAAGGATACAGGCACCAACGCCGAAGTTTTTCATTAAGCTTCGCAATATCAGTCTTGTGTTTGCAACACTTGGAGCATCGATACTGGCCGCTCCCGTAGCATTACCTGCAATAGTATTGAAGATCGCTTCATACATTGCAGTTGCCGGCGGGGTAGGAACAGCAGTAAGTCAAACAGCTACAACGGCGGATTCGGAGCCTGTAAATAATAACGGCTATGGAAGCCCCGGTTCAAAATGGTAATACCTTTGCAGGAACCGTTGGCGGAACGATGTTGGTCGTACTGTTAAAGATCAACATTGAAGAGCTGCAAACTACTGCAGTACTTGCAGCAGTGGGCGCCACGGTAAGCTTTGGTACATCCATGATCTTTAAATACATAGTGAAACGGTATAACCGTAAATAATGAGAGGCCGCAAGGCCTCTCTTTTTGTTTATATAATATTTATTATTTTCAGGAACTTCACAGGAGTTGTATCACCTTTTCTTCGGGAAGCCCCATATAGGTGCAAAAATCCTGTAAGGTGATCATTGATCCCGGTCGCCTGTTAAATTGTTTACGGACCTTTCGCATCAACCTGGTTGCAGTAGCGCGACTTTTTCCTGTAATCCTCATAATATCTTTATTATCGATAACAAGCCTTGTTGTATGATTCATTTGGAAGAAGTTTTAAAGTAATAAGAGCAGAATACACGGAACAGCTTTAGTTCATCATAAGCATGCTTTGCCGCGAACCATCTTGTCCAATAATCAAAATTGGATGATGATGGCTCCTCGGCGATCTCCAATGCAGCTTCTGCCAATGCCTTATATGTGTGCAGGTTCAGTGGCAAGGAGATCCTTACATACTTTAAAGATGCATACCAGGATTCGGTTAAGCCAAAGCCCTTATTAGATTTCAGCCACAGCACAGGATCGCTAACAACCAGGCAATGATGGCCTGCCAGGTGGTTGCGAAATAAAAGAACCCGTTCACAGAACTCCATATAGGAGTTGTATGGGTTATTTGCTGCAAGCAGTATTCGCCGTATAATATTTTTTGCTTTAATGAATCGCTCATATTCAATAATAGAAGAACATATGCTTATATATAATAAGACCGCGGCTGCTTCAGCCATTCCTTCTATATTTTCTTTAATGGAAACTATATCGTAACTGGGTTTACCCGGTATAATGGTTTGATTGTTCATAAATGAAAGTTTTATGAACAAATATTACAACCGGGCAAAAAAGCAATTCCCTGTTTGGGACAGTAGGTGAGAGCTTAGGATAGATTTTCCCTGATTATGACAAATTTTCCTTGTTTGGGAGGTTTTCGGAACCAGGTGAAGTTATTTCCGGTCCATCCATTATTAATGTAAATGCCAATTGAATTTCCTGTGAAATAATACCGGGCAGGTCGTATCCTTCTTTAAACACAACAACATTTTCCTTTAACGTGATATATTTTAGCTGGCTTAGCGGGAAAAATAAAGCATGCCTTTGCTGGATCTGTTCTATTTCATACCAGAATAATTCTATTTGGAGATTGTTCATGGATGGCTTCTGATTGCAAATTTGAATGATTGCTGGCAAAGGACAAGGGGAAAAACACCGGGGGAAGTATGTTGTTTTTCTCTTGGAAATCTCTCAGCAAAATTCTAACAATAAAGGATAGAAAACGTGAATTCTTGCTAGGAACATTTATAGGGGTTAAATTAAAACTACCAACCATTCAATTGTTCATTTTCCGATCGACTTCTTATAATTTTAGATATGATTTTAGTATTTCAAGCCTAGTTGTAATTGAGCTTGCATCATTAGTGCCTTGTTGTGAAAGCCTATCATATTCAAGTAAATCAAATTCAGCAGTGCGAATATTTGTTTCCGCTTTCTTTCTATTTTTTTCTAAATTGTTTTTAAATTGAATTAACATATTTCTAGAAAATTTGTTTAGTTTATTTAAAGACCGATAATCTCTTATAAGAAGAAAATATACAGGTAATGTTCCTTGAGCTTTTAATAAAGGATCTTTTTTAATAAAAATATTTGACATTTCATTTAGTATAGATGTTGATTCTTTTCTTAAATATTCTAATTCCTTATCAGTTGTGCTTTTATGCGTTTTTACAAAATCATCTAAGTATATTTTTTTTGTATCTACAATTCTTTTCTTACCTGTTGTCAAACTATGAATTAAAAATATAATTTTTGCTGCTGCTTCTTTATGTTGGTATCTTTTATTTGAAAAATTAATATTCTCTTTGAAAAATTTATGTAAAGAAATTTTAGAAATAAGCCTAGACATTGCTCCTCCGTAAGCATTCCTTTTTTCAGCAGAATTTAATGGAACTGCTTCATTTAGTCGTGAAAACATATCCTCGATAAGTTCTAAATCGTCTGTTGTTATACTAACAATTGGTAATGAGATTGAATCAAATTTAATCTTTAACTTAGGATAATTTTTAGCTAAATCAGAATAAGTAAACCCTCCGGGTTTTATTTTAGGATCTTTCAAATACTGAAAATCATCTGCAAGAGTAAAATCTCCATCAATGAATTTCCAAATTGTTTCTAGTCGTTGCCTTCCATCTATGATAGCATACTCTTTCCCTTTTTTGAGGCGTTCTTCCTTAGAAAGTTTATGAAAGTAAATTTTTGGAATATCATATTCATTAAGAATACTGTCAATTAAAAGTTGTCTTTTTTCCAATCCCCAAATGTCGCCGTTTCTTTGATAATCTGGGTCAACTATAACTTCATCCTTTTCTGAATAGATTTTCAAAATGCTTGTTTGTGGTAATATATAAGTTTCGATGTATGGCATTAAAATTCTTTATTTATTATTTCACCAATACTCGAAAGTTCTGGGAATACCTGAAACTTTGTAATTCCCAAAAGTGAAAGTTCGAGTTTTATCATTTTTTTATTAGCTCTTGGAATTTTATATTTCCATATATGTTTTTTGTCTCCAATATTTTCTATTGGTGTTTTGTCTCTATGGCTTATAGTAAAAACACCTAGTTGAGCTTGCATTCGCGAATTATTTCTAGAGGCTATTGCGGCTACTGGTAGGAGCTTAGTATTTTTTTCTTGATGAAAGACTTCTGGATTATAATTTTTCAGGACAATATCTTCAAATGATGGTATATAAAATATTTCATCTGAGTAAATATTAGCGTTCTTATTTAATTCTGTAGGTAATAAAATCCATAAAGCTCCATCTTTATTTTGATTCCTACCATCTTCTACTGCGAAATAAAGTGCTGTGAGTGCGCTTTCTGTCCAATCTAAAAGTCTTGTAGGAACTCCATGATGTTGCATTTGAAATAGCCAATCAAAATAATTTGAAGGCGACTTTTCTATAAGTAAAGAAGCATTTTGGCGAAATTTGGTTATTAACGTGAACTCCGTAATATTTTTTTCCTTCCTTAAAAATGCTGGTTGAAGTTTCCAATCAAAAGCACTTTGTCCACGAAACCATATTTGGCCCTTATATTCTGCAGCATCCTTCTTCAAATTCTTCAAAAGGTCAGAAATAGTTGAAATATTTTTAACAGGTTTCCTCATTATTTGAATAAAGCTTTCATGAATTTACAATATAATTTATAAAGTTCATTTTCATTTTGAGGAAATAATAGGGCTTCACAACTCATCTTTATTTTTAGACTTTTGTTCTTTATTAAAGAAACAAGGTTTAATTAGAAGAATAATTCAAACTAATAATATAAAATATATATGGTAATACTATTTTTCAAAAAAAATTAAAATAACCTATTGTCTGATTGTCTAATTCCCCAATTAACATTGCTCTATCCAACAGCATGTTTGATTCTTCACAACAAGTTTCAGGTAATAAGGCACAATTATGACAAGCTGCAAGATTGCATGAGTTTGGTCCTTGTCCGGTGCTGTCAATGCAAATAGGATCGCTTGAACACCATCGTGCATTTTCAATTGCGTTGTAAACAATTGTTTCAAGATTGCCCTGCTTTCCTTGTCGCACTAATCCACCTAAAGAACCTTCAGAATCTCCTGATGCAGTGTAAATCAAAACACCATTCATTGTGTCATTTGGAAATTCAAGGTTACAATAAATTCTTTCTCGTAATGAAGAACTTCCATATCCGCACTCATAGCTGAATTGATTTATTACTAAATGAGCAAATGTGTGAATTAAAACAAATTGGGGTGTTATATTTCTCCTTTCTTTTCCTCTTTTTTTTCTCTCATTATTGTAGTTGTTAGATAAAAGTGTAATTCGATCAATGATTTTCTTTTGACCAGACCATTGTTTTAATCGCTTTTCACTAAATTCAAAAAATACCCCTTCTCCTCTTACCACGACAGCCGGAAGCCATGTAATAGTTCGGCCAAGTTTGATAAAATCCTTTTTTGCATCTAAACTCTTTCCATCATCAGGAAGCCATCTTGAAAAACCTACAAAAGCCCTTGTCTCTCTTAACTTGTGCAATAAACCAATGCTTGTAAATCCATCGCTGATTGCGCCACCTGTTTCAGAATCATCGTATGTTTCCGCCTGATTTTTTGAGACAAAGAAATCCTGATTTTCTCCTCCGGCTTCTCCAAGTATTGCATCATATTCCATCTTTCTATATTTCTCCTCGGAATCATCAGTATTTGACCTGTCAGCACCTGAAATTCTTTTTGTAGCTGCTTCCAATAATTTTTCTGTGTAGAGTTCTTTTTTTTCCTCTGCAAAATTTCTTTCCGAAACTAATTCAAATCTCATTCTTTGAAAATTTCCGTTCTCCATGCCTGTCGAGAGAAATCCCCAATTTTTTTCTAATACTTCAACTAATTTTCTGTCAACTGATTTTTCCCATTGAGGTAAATAAATTGAACTCCGAACTTGTGAGAAATAAACATTTGACGCTCCTTTTTGTACTACGATTAAATGTTGTCCGCAATGTGTAGCATTGTTTCTTTCTGCTTCTTGACCTAGCCACGGTTTTCCGCCGGAACAAGTAACTCCGATTTTTGTGAGAGATTGCTCATTGAATGCCCCCGCCATTGTCTTATGTGCTGCGCAACTGCAAGTAATTTCAATACCTGCGATGGTGCCTGAACTTCTTCCTGCCCTTAATCTTAAATTGTGTTGTCCCTCTGGTCGTGTTCCTCCATGAACCCATTCCACGAAAGGGAAATCTTCGATATGTCCATTTGAGCAAATGGCAATGAAACGAACTGGAATCAATCTTTGTCTTTTCCTTTCAGGTATATCGCTACATGACCTTCCTGCACCAAATGATATTCCGGAACAAGTTGGTTTTTGTGAATCATAGATTGAAACTTTTTCCATATGACCGCATCGTGTGCAATAGTGCCACCGTGGAAATCTTACAAAAGGTATTTTCAAAGATGGATTTGTAACACCTTGTCCTGGATCTCTGAAATCAGGCGGCAAACGAAAATCTCTTACTCCCAATCTTTTTGCTAATCTTTCTTCGGTTACTTTGAATTCGTCCAATTCAGAAATTGTTCTGAATTTTTCTTCCCACATATCAAGCCCCACTACCATTAATGATTCATCCTTGGGAAAATTAATCATTTGCCCTACTCCCCAAGGGGAAATTAACTGCGAACGCCTTATTGGTCTTTTTGCTGGCATAACTTAATTATTGTCGATGTTTATATATTCTGCCGGCATTGTATATGCCTCGCAAGTAGAGTCAACATTTCTCATTGAAGTAGGAGTTGACCAAGCCCTTTCTTTCATCTCTTCTGGCAGATTACTTCCTGCAGGATACATTAATGGAGTGTTATCCGGGAGTCCATAAGGTTGTCCGTATGTGAAAGGAGGTTGGTTTTTCCAGTAGTCTAATTTTTCTTCTATTAATTTTAATGTTTTTTCATATTCTTCTTCGTCAATCAAGTTCACTCTGTCATAAATGATTTGAGTTACTCTTTCAATAACATCTTTTTTGGGGAATGGCCTTGGTGTGATTATGCTTTGGTCTGTCGAATAGAATCTAATGAGTCCAATTAATATTGCATGTAAAGCCCGTTCTCTTGCCGGCGCTGAAAATGGAGTGACACTTGTAGGCTCCACCTTGCTGTAAATTTTAGAATGATATTCCTGGAAGTGTTCAAAGTGTGAACGGTCTCTTGGTTTGGAACAGTTGTAAATTGTGAAAACAATTCCCGGCCCTTTCTTTGAACGACCCACACGACTCGTTGCTTGGATATATTCCGATGTTGTTTTTGGCTGTCCGATAACAGTCATTAAACCTAATCGTGGGATATCAACACCAACTGAAATCATATTGGTTGCAAGACAAACATCAACCGGATATTCTGTTTTGTCTCCCGTCCACGATTTTAAAAGTTGTTCAAGATATTCGGGAATGTCATTGCTGTTAATACGACTTGTCAACTCAATATCTTTATTGATGAACCTTCTTTCATCACCTTTAATTGCTTTTCTAACCCAAATTGAATTCATGTATTCACGAATGTCGGCACGAATAAGGGTAGCCGCATGTCCTAACTCACGGATGCTATTGAAGTAAGTCAAGGCAGTCCAATAAGGATCTCGTTCTTTTTCATCAGCAACCGGAATTGATTTTACTGACTGAAGTAATGCAGATAAAACCCTCACTTGTGCAGTTGCATGTGAAGGCAATGCAGAGGTAAATATCCCCACATAAACTCTACCCGATGCTTTTTCTGAATTTCTTTCTTCTTCAGCAAAGAAAGAATCGCCCGCATTTAGACATTGGGGGGGAAAAATATTTACATTGTTTGTCCCTCTACCGTAAAGTGAATTGATCTGTTCCTTTGCTCTACTGATTGTTGCAGAGGATGCGATAATTTTTGGTTTGATACTATTTGCAGTGCAAAGTTCTTCAATCATTGTTTCATATAAACCAACCATTGAACCTAACGGACCTGAAATTAAATGCAACTCATCCTGAATAATTAATTCTGGTGGTGAAAATGACCTTTCATTTCCTCTGAAACCAAAAAGTGTTCTTGCTCCTGGTCTCCATGTGAGCATTGCAAATTTGTCAACTGTTCCGATTAACAGAGTAGGGGGATAATCATAAATATCTTCATCAATTACAACCAAAGGTAAATTGAAATCAGCTTTTGAAAAATCGCATTGCTCATTATCACATTGGTAAATGATTGTTTCTTTCGTGCCAATTATTCTTCTCTTGTATCCTTTTACTTTGTTTGTTTTTGCTTCCTTCAAATAACCCATTTGAGAACCACACCAGGGACATTTCAAAACGATGAAAGGGTTATCCTCCTCTCTTCCCTGTTCCATAATTTGAAATGCTTTCTTCGCTGCATCTCTTTTGTTTGGTGTTGAATCTGAACCAACCCAAAGTCCAATTGTAATTCGCGGTGTTCCTAATTCTTCTTCGTTTTCTTTTCTGATTTTGTCACAAGCACAAATCAATGATGCTGCTCTTTGAAATTGCTGTGCAGTTAGCAATCGTAATGTATAACGCATCAACACAGTTGTCCCCGAATCGTTCTTATTCCTTAATCTTTTCAGGAAAATTGTAAACGCTGATAAACCTAAATATGCTTCTGTTTTTCCACCTCCCGTGGGAAACCAAATTAAGTCCACCATTTCTCTGTCCTGATGTTGTACATCGAACATCGAGTTCAAATTCATCAGAATAAAAGCAAGTTGAAAAGGTCTCCATGCTCCAAGTCCTTGCTTCCATGTTGAACTGTCATTAATGTTTGGGATGATTGCATCTTTCAAACCCATTATATTTCCTTTGTCAAGAATCCAGTTCCGCGTTTCAATACTGTAATTTAGTTGTTGCAGCAACATTGCACGATTCATCAATCTAAAAGCATGATTAACTTTTTCATTGCTGTTCAATAGGTGAACCCCCTCTTTCATTCTTGACAAACACGAGCGGCAACTTTCAATGTGCCGTAATGCAGTTTCTAAAAATTCATCTTTCAATTCTGCATTTGCAATTTCTTCTTGTTTATTTATCCAAAATTCATATTCCGAATTCAGTTTTATAAGATTTGTACTGATATCTTTACCTGATAAATCACTAAGGTCAAACATTTTTAGTTCAACACTTTTTAATTCATTTGGAACAATTGGTTTTATTTCATAGGAAGGAATTATATTTGTTGTAATTATATTTGTAAAAAATTCATCACTATCATCCCATGAGGGTGAGCTGCCGTGTCCTACTGCAAAAGTTTTCTTCTTTCTAAAAAGTAAAAGGTTTGATTTTTCATCTTCCTTGTCTGTCTTTGCTGACGCTACCTTGTAAGGGCAAAAACATTTTTCATAAGCACTTACTGAAAACGAAACCTGGAAAAAACAATCTTCGTTTTTTATATTTTCGGTTCCACCTGTGTGCAAGTTTATGAGAGTGAAGGTCAGCAGATGAATATTCTTGCCTAAACTTTCTCCGTGCGTTCTGTTTCGGATATTCAATTTCAGATTTATTTCGTTTCCTTCTTTGTTAACCAAAAACATGTCAAAGAATTTTCCTGACTGGAGTGGAATTTCATTTGCGTTCAAAGTGAGTTCCTGGTCAAAGGGAATTCTGTAATAAGCTTTTCGAGTAACAACTGTCCCATCTTCTTTGGGGTAGGAATATTCTTTGATTTCATAAATCGCAACATTAACTTTCACCTTAAACCCGCCTTTCGGAATCTGAGAAAAACAACTGAACCCAATTGCGGATGGGAAAAAGCTATTTGCTAATCCTATTTCTTCTTCAAAGTCCTCACTCATATCAATAGGCACTTTGCTGCCTTCTGTTTTTACAGGGTCATCAGTATTCTTTTTTTCTTCTTCAACTTTCTCCAACACTTTGTCTTCATCCGTAGAAGTTGAATCTGCTTTTTCAAATGTTGCTGCTTTCGGAAATAAAATACCTGCACCGTATCTCAACCTTGGTGGTTCGTTAATTAAAATTTCTTCCCCGTTCTCCTGTATGTGGGGCTTCACGGGGTCGGGGCCAATCAATTCACGGTTTATAAATTTCAAAATGTCATCTCTCATACTAATTGAGTTTTCTTTTTAGAAGTTCTCTGTAATCGCTTCGCATTGATTCTGCAATAAGCAGTATCAAACCATATCTTGCTCTGCTCATTCCAATATACAATAATGATTTTGCAATTTCACTTGTCAAATCTTCAATGTCAGTAATCACTACATAGTTGCTTTCCATTCCCTTGTATGATTGCACGGTTGCAAAGCCAAAGAAATTTTGTGTCGCTGCAATCTCGTTTGTGGTTTTAATTTCTTTTATTGTAAAACCACAAAATGAATGTGAACAGGAGTTTTCAAATTTTTTTGGTGACACAATTATCAATTCACGCAAAGGCAATTTATTTTCGTAAAATTTATTCAACTGCTCTCCCAACAATTTCTTTTGCTCTGCTTTATCCTTATAAAAAATATAGTCGACTGGAATTCCTTCTAAATAGTCAAGTAGAAACGGTGGCTTTTCAAATCCTGAAATCAAAGAAGTTTCTTTACCAATCTGTTTTGTGTTCCGGCAATTTATTTTCAGAAGAAAGTTTGAATGTTGACCTGAACATTTAAGCAAGTCAATCATTTCTTTTTTTGAAAGTTGGGCAAAAATGGCTTGCCTTTCAAAGTCACCGTAAATTTCCCAATTACCATTTGTCAAACCACCAGTTACCATTGAATCAAACAAACTCAAATATTCTTCTCTGATTAAGTCCTGTCCTTCATCAATAATCAACTTGTCAAACTTTTTACTGATTCCTTTTTGATAAATTTCTTTCAGCAGGGTTGGTAAATACTTGTTATAAAAATTCTGTTTGCTGCTCTGCGTTTTGTCATAATTAAACCCTTTTGACTGCTCAATTAAATAACTGTGCAAACTCGAAACTGTGATTTTGTCTTTCCACTCTTCAACTTGATTTTGCATCCACTCTCCTATTAAGCGATTGTAACAAGTCAGGAAACTGTTTTGCCTTCAGCTGCCGCTCTTACTGCTGATTCAAGCGCAATCATTGTCTTTCCTGTTCCGGCACTTCCCTGTGTAACACTTCTGTCATTGAGTTGAATAGAATCAAGAATTCTATATTGTTCTTCCGTGTATTTCTTTACCTCCTTATCAAACTCAGCCAACCTTTCTTTAACTGTTCGCACTCTTTCAAAATTTCCTCTAAGGAAATCGCAAAGCGAATTCAAATCATTTGCATCCGGCAATGAATCTTTTTCAGAAAACCATCTTTGTCCTCTACACTTTTGAATGAATTGCTGAACCAAGTTCATAAAAAAATATTCTGTTCCGCTTTGGATTGAATCTTTGTCAAGTATCTGCCATGATTCATGCTCAACACAACGCTTATCAAAACTTATATGGGGAAATGCACAAAGAAAACCGCATAAGAATTTTGTGAACTTGTGTCCTTTGCCAAATTCTTTTGCAATTGCAGAACGTAATGAAAACATTGCATCTCTTGCCTGATTGAACGGTCCCACATTACTTGTATATATGTTTTTGAACTTGTCTGTGAAATACCAGACACCGTCAATACATTTTACGTCACCACTTTTAACTTCCATTACAAAAATCCCCCCACCTGGAATCAAAATCAAAAAATCAATTTCTCCATATAAGCGGACGGTGTGCTGCGAAAGGTTTAATGAGTGAAGTACAATCCAATCTTTAGTGAAAGAATTGTTTTTTAAAATTTCAAAAATCATTTTCTCACCTGTGCTTTTGCAATTCTTGTCCATGTATGGTGGTAGCAGCTTTGCCATTAAATAATTTCCTTTTGAATTAATCTGTTTACATATTTTGTATCAATATTTTCCCAGATGTTTGAAACCTCAATAACTTTCAAAACTATTACACTTCCTAACCCTTCTATTGAAATCTTCTTATTTATAATTGAGCTATCTGCAAATTCATGAATTTGGGATTTGATTTTGTCAGCAATGAAATCAGATGCTTTCATTCTCCACCCTGTCATTTTGCTTATTGCCTCCCTGACTGTATGAATATTGTCATTCAAATGATTAGAGTCTGTCAATAAAGCAATGCTTATTAAATCAGCATTATCATCAGGGCCAATTCTGGTTTCGTCCTGCAACCATGTTCTAATAGTAACTGGATGTTTTTTGCAATCATTCTTTCTTAAATCGTCTACTAATTTCTTGAAATCATTTCCTATTGCTGCATAGTATTCTTTTAAAAGATTCTTCCAAAGTTCTGTCCACTTTTTTACGGAAGCCAATTCTTTCGTATTAGTATTTTTCTCAACCAACTCAACCAAAATATCCCTATCGGTGTTTATCAATGCAATTACATCTCCATTTTTTAATGCCTCAATTTTTTTTCTATGAAGATTACCTTTCTCGCCTTTGGCTGATTCGACCAGATCATTTATAACTAAAAGTTTATGGGTTTCACTTGAGTAGAGAAAAGTATCATTTTCGAAATCAATTCGTTTTGCTTTGATGCTGTCAATCAAATTTCCCTTGGCTATGTATTTTGAATATTGTGCATTATCGAGTTTCAATTCAAAATGTAAAATATCAAATGAACTTTCAGAAGTTATTTCAATTACATCATCACCTGAATACATATCAGCAAAACCATTTGATTTTACCAATTCACTTTCTGATCGAATGCCCTTGCTATTTATAGTTGCCCTGATATTCTCACTATATTGCCTGTTTCTCCTTTGAAGCGAATTGTAATACTTATTTTCAAACTGATAGAACAAGAGAGTGAGTTCTGAAAAAAGAAATGAAGAAAGAATTCTGTTGATATTGTTAGATTTTGCCCAACCAGTAAGGATTGCTTTTACAGGTTTGTTTGAAAGTAAATTGTCGTTCACATCTGCAACAGATATTACTTGCGGCCTGTTAATGTATGAAGATGTGAGAAGAGAAATATTCAATGATTTCCTTTCTTCTTCTGTTGGGCAAATGAAATAATCATACTGGTTCGTATTCATCAAAACCTTTAGCCTTTCGCACTTTTCAGATGGTGTTGAAGCAAATGCTTCAATTACAGATTTGAGTAATGCAATACTTTCTTCAATTGGTTTGCGCGAATCACCTAGCCACATTCTACTTCGAAGGAATAAAGTTTCGATGCTATGGATTTTAGAATTGAAGATTACAATTTCATCAGTAATTGGGAAATGTACAATTCTGGAAACAAGATTTGTAAGTTGAATTAGAGATATCGTCAACGAGTTCAAATCATTGTTTGATTCGTCTTTCTCTATCGAATGAAGTTTTTTCGTAATGGTTTCAAGTTCCGAATTCTGGCAAATCTCTTTTATTAGATTGAAAGAAATGTATTTCCTAAGCTTCTTGTCAAAGGAATGAAACGGGGAATGATTTGCAGACGGGTCAAGATTCAGATTCTCTTTGGTGAAATTAAAAAAATCAAAGCCGAAATTGCCGATGGTTTCAAAACTTTCGATTTCAGATAAATCAGTAATTAAAATGGTTGGGATATTAAAGTTTAAGGCATCGATATCTGAAAAGTCGGTAGTTCCTTTATCATTTATTAGTGAAAATCCATCAATAATAATTTTTGATATTGCCCTTGATTCAGCTAAATGTAAATAAAGATTGGAAAGATTATTTGAAATAAGGAGAGGGCTGTGAATGTCTGCTTCACCATTTTCATTAATTTTACCGACCTGAAAATATTCGGGTAGTAAAGATAGGTTCAAGGACACATCTTCGATAGAATTATCAAAAGTGTTATACTTACTTACAAGGCAAATATTATTTTTGATAAATTCTTTATTGCCATAAGTGGCAATATTTAATAGTTTCTCAGTAGGGGTTATATTTCTCGACGGTAATGCCTCTTTTACATTTGTTATCGATGATAAAACCTTTCTGCTTAGAGGAGCTTTTTGTAACATAATTACATCAGCAAATCTGATTGTTATTTCTGCTCCAGAAGACTCTTTAGTACCTTTTGTTTTAAAAGCAACGCCGTTTGTATGTACTCCACACCATTCTACAATTGCTTTATTGTTAAGGATTAATTTCTCACCAGGTTTATATTGTTTGTAGAATTCAAATATTTCGTCTTTAAAATGGATAAAATCATTTTCAATAAGAAAGAGTACTGTCGGAATAGACAACCATTGTGCAGCAAATTCTTTTGAGGGAAAAACTAAACAAAGTTTGTTCGTTTTGCTATTTCTATAAAAATCTGCAATGAGTTGAAGCGAATCTTTCAGAGGCAACGGTAACTGATGGGGTTCACTGTGTCCAGCATAGGAATACTGCAGTTTCTGAATTAGTTCTTTGTTCATTTTTGTTCACTTCAAAAGTGTATTAGTTTATTGGCTATTAGTAATACATAAGCTATTTATTATTGCTGACATTACCGGTGGACAAACGCCATTGCCCATAAGTTTTATTTTTTCACGTCTCGTAACACCGATATTGAGATTATAGTCACCGCAAAAACCCATGGCCAATTTTAATTCCTCCGGTTGCAGCATTCTCATTTTGTGACCACCATAAACTGGCCTTACTAATGCAAACCTGTCTAATGTTGTAATTGTTCTGAGAGGCTTGTCAATACTTTGCCAGCCATCGCCTGTGCCATAATATACCATAATGAATGGTTGTTTTTTCCCTAAACTTTGAATTGCATTTTCTGCTCTGGCTAATGTATTTTTTGCTCTTCCTTTTTTAAATAACGGTGTAAATTCATAATTATCAGACCAGTCTAGAATGGTTGAAACTGGATTTATTTTTGTTTTTGAATGTTCAACTACTTTAGTCTCTTTTGATAATGTGCAGAGTAGAAATAATCTTTTTCGCGATTGAGGAACACCAAAATCAGCAGAATTCAATTTTTGCTGTTTAACGTAATATCCTAAGTTCCATAAATCATCTAATAGTTTAGAATGCTCACTCCATGATTGCATTTCTACCACATTTTCAATTATGATCCATTTAGGCTTAAATACTTCTGCATATCTAGTCACCTGAAAAGCAGTCATTTTACTTTCTTCGCACCTTTCTTTTGCCCCCTTAGCAAGCGAATGATTGGTACATTCCGGTGAAGCTAAAATCAAATCAATATCTCCTATTCGCTGTTTAAGTGTTTTTGGAATAAACCCTCTTAAATCACCTTCATAAAATTTTGTTTTAGGAAAATTTTCTTTGAAAGCTAGAGCCGCAGGATTCCACATATCAAAGCCTGCAATGATTTCTATTCCGGCATTTCTGGCGCCATAACTACTCCCGCCTGCTCCACAGAATAGGTCAATTGCTTTTAAGAGGCGATTAGTTTTTTTATTACTCATACAAGGTTTCTCCAATTTTTTTAGCTTTCTGTGTTTTCGGGATATACCATGCATTCATGGTTTTATCCCATTGTTTAACCTCTAAAAATTGATTCCAGGAAAACCGGTACAATGATTTCAGTTTGAAGTCTTCATTTAATATTACGAGCAAGATATATTCAAATAGCTGTTTTTCCTTATTTTCAGCATCTGGATATATAGTTCCAGATTTACTTCCATCTTTTATTGTTTTTATTGAGTATCGTTCGCCTTTTCTGGAGAGTGCATCAACAGTTTTTGTTCCTGTTGGTGCTTTTTGCAGATTATCTAGTCCCGGGGTATTATTAAAAAAATGAATTGCAACTGTTTCTCCAATTTCTCCAGCAGAAAATTTTATTTTTCTTTTTTTAAATTCTTTTTCTATTTCTGTTCGAAGAGAAATTATATCATCATCAGAAAAGTTTTTAAAATCTATTATAAATGGTTCTTTAATTTTTAGTTGATTTGTCAATAGAGTAATGTTAGAATAATTGATTTATATTATTAATATAATCCTGCATTTTGGTTTCACAAAAACAGTTATTAAAATGAGGTTATTAATTTTTTAATGATTTCATCAAAAATTTGTGGCTTTAGCTCACACTCCCATATTTCTATAACTTTCCACTCTAACTTTTTTAAAGCTTTTAAGGTTTTTTTATCATTAGTAATGTTTCCATTAATCTTATTCAACCACCATTCAGTCCTCGTTTTAGGGACATTATAATATTTACACCCTTTATGTCCATGCCAGAAACAACCATGAACAAATATTACAGTTTTATATTTAGGTAATACTATATCAGGTTTTCCAGGAAGTATTTTATCATGAAGCTTATATCTAAATCCTTTAGAATGAAGAAAACGACGAACAAGTATTTCTGGTTTTGTATCCTTGTGCCTAATACGGCTCATATTATAACTTCTGGTTATTTTATTGTGTACATCTGCCATGAATCCATAACTCGTTTAATATATTCCTAAGAAAAAAATCGATTTGTGCCGAATATACTGCATTCAGGGAATAAGACAACGCGTATAAGTACGGTGGAGTTAATTTTAAGAACAAATAAATGATATTAAAATACATGAAAATGCAAAGAAGAGAGACATTAATCCATCACCCCTTCTCCCTTATCATATATGGTATCCCCAGCTTCATAAAAATGATTTCCACTTGCAAAACCGTATATAAGTTTCCCCTCCGTTCCCCGATATCCTCTTTAAACGGCTGGATCCATTTGAGGAATGTTTTATGATCTATTGTATATAGCTGGCACAGTTGCTTGGTGGTATAGGGGCATACATTCACTTCATAGATAACATAATGTTCCCCACGGAACGGTATGCCTATGGTATTTACTAGTGACATGTGTTTAACTTTTTACCCCTGATAGTCCCGATATCTATCGGGATCGTTTTTAGTTTTTACTTTTCCCCTGTTGGATATATCCCATGATGAGGATCAACACCACGTTAATAGTGTACAATGCTGCGAATAAGGTCCACATGGTATCGGTTCCCGGAGTTGGCCATACTCCCGGGAAGTATTTGGGAATATAGAAATACCCGTATAAGAAGGCAAAGGCCGCCAGCCATTGCAGCTGGGCGCTGATAATTTTCCGTCCTATGATATCGATAATCACAGCCTTTTCCTTGTAGAAATACCATATGAGCAATGGCGCAATTACACCAAGCGGGGGAAAGATCAGAAAGGCAAACGGCGACATTTTCAACCACCGCAGCTGCACGGGTTTCTCGTCATGGGTTTCATACAGCTCCGCCATATCTAAACCCAGCACTTTGGAAACGCTGGCAACCGAATAGCCATAAGGAACTGTTTTATCATTCTCAATACGGGCAATGGTCTTCTTTGAAAGACTGCTCTGTGCCGCCAGCTCTTCCTGGCTGAGACCGGCTAATATACGGGCTTCTTTTACGCGGGAACCAATGGACTGCTTCATAGTTTTTTTTAAGTATGAAGATAAAACCGGGTTTGGCTTTTTCAAAGCAAAGAGGGGTGACTTCTTGGGGTCATCTTAGGGACAACTGTGCGTCAAACATGTTCCGATATTAAAATTCATTCGGTTTCCAAGGAATTGTTGCGCTATTGTATTATTCATCTATATTTTTTGCAAAGCTATATATAGAAAGGACGAGCTTGAAAGAAACTATAGCACGAACATCGGCTGAGCCGAGATAAAGCATGTTTGAAGCGAAGACGCTTCAAACAGCTGGCTTTGCTGTGTGGGTACCCCCGGGCGGCTTTCGTGAAATGTTTGCTGCCCTAACTTTGAAATTCCGGTTGGTAACTCCTCCTTTCACGGCGACGACGTAAAATAGCATGTATAATATGGTAAACGATCATGGCTATATTAAAGCCATAAAGAGCAATTGAAATTATGCTCGTGGTTGTACCATCAGGAATTTGCCATAGTTCGCTGTGGAAATACCTTGGGATAAATTGGTAAAGTGTCCATCCCATAAACAGAAACAACCATAACAATTGAAAGCGAATCACTGCACGGGCTTCTCCATTGATCCCGGTTGATTGTTGCCTGTAATACATCCATACCAGATAGGGTGCGATTACCCCGAAGAACGGGTAAAACAGGAAGAAAAATTGTGAAATATATAGCATCAACCTCATCTCTTTATCGGTTTGGAGGCCTTCGAGTTGCGTATAATCGTCGCGCAATTCGTCAACATCTATATCCAATGCCGTAGCCAGGTTAAGGAGGGCATTCCTATAAACATCGGTCTGGCTATTCTCAATTCGTACAATGGTCTTTTTTGTAAACTGGATTTTTTTTGCCAGCTCATCCTCGCTAAGCCCTGCCTTCAGGCGCGCTTCTTTTATTTTATCACCCCTCGTCTTATGCACACCAGATATTTTACATCTAAGATATACCGTCATTCTTTTTTTTCAAAGCAAATGACAGATGTTTTCACTGATTTCTTCTCGGCGTGCTCACCGATTGAAGGGGAGTTACTTTTTTGACTGCAAAGCTGAACACAATTCGGCTGGAGCAGGAATACCGGCCCTCTTTTTAAAAATGTTGTAAAAGAAATAAAACCTTACTCGGTAAAGGAAATCTGTGATATATATTATGTGTCTGACAAAACATTCGGTACATGGATAAAACCATTCCTTGACGAGATTGGACCAAGAAGGGGAAGATATTTTACGGTAAGGCAGGTGAAGATCATCTTCGAGAGGCTGGGGTTACCGGAAAGTATAATGGATTAGTTTCTCACAGATTTGGAAGACAATTTTAGCTCACAGATTTTCACGGATTTGCACAACTTGTCCCGCCTTATGCGGGAGATTAGCACAGATGAATTCTGTAACTGGTAAAACCAATCTGTAAGATTGGATTTGTGTAATTCGTGTTTTAAAATTCGTGTAATTAAAACAATCATGAACAATTTTACCTGTTCTACTATTCTTCATCAAAAGGCTCTTTGGGTAGTTGTTGTAAATTTTTAACGTATCTCTTTTCATTAAACGGCTTCTGATTTTTCATAACATCAAACATTTCAACGCTGATGCATTGCCCGATCAGTTGTTTTACTTCAAACTTAGAGTAACCCAGGTCGAGTAATCTTTTAAATGTTACTTTAGTTTCAGGTGGATCATTACTTTTTATTT